>ENA-UBIJ01000602-UBIJ01000602.1-human-gut-metagenome-genome-assembly--contig:-NODE-602-length-15721-cov-43.032427_pt1 | contig 15721 bp, 10 predicted proteins | sample MGYA00244944_ERZ654876 | MGnify/ENA primary metagenome ERZ654876 (study PRJEB26926, sample SAMN06164748) | human gut metagenome | biome: ENVO:00009003; feature: ENVO:2100002; material: ENVO:00002003...
CGAGATAGGAGTCCGTCTCGTGGGCTCGGAGATGTGTATAAGAGACAGGGGGTGAATTTCCCGTGCGCCGGTCGCCTTAACATATTATTAAAAGATACAATGCAATCCACACTTACTGCGCTGCATCAGGAGCTACATACGAGTAAGCATTGGACATCTTTGCAGCATTGTTTGTCAGAGTGACAGCCTCTCTGTAGTAGGCAACAACAGGAGTGCCCTTATCCACAGCGTTGAACAGCTGCTCTGCAAAAGCAGGCGGCACATTGATACATCCGTGTGAGCCGGAGGTTTTGTAAATAGTTCCTCCGAAGGTATCACGCCAGCTGGCATCATGGATACCTATATTGTAGGCAAACGGCATGAAATAGCTGACAGGAGAAGAGTATCCCTCGCCGACAAGAGTAGCATTTCTCTGCTTGTAAACAATCTTGTATACACCGTCTACAGAGCCATTCTGACGGGCGAGATTACCTGATACGAAATCAGACTCCATCTGGAGAGCACCATCCTTGTAATACCACATGTGCTGCTTTGTGTAGTCAATCTCTATGTATGTATTACCTATGTCGTCAGCGCCTCGGTAGAGTGCTGTCTGCTCGTAAACAGGCTCTCTTTCCACTGGCTTGCCTCCCTCTAAATCTGAAAGGAGCTGGGCTTTCTCATTTTTCTTGCTGACTACCCATCCGTAGTCTCCACCACCTATTTCAATAGTGTCACCGGACGATGTTTTGAACGAGCGCTTGCGGCCGAAGGTATTGTACTTGGAAGCAAGCTGCTGGACATATTTAGTGACCTTGGCATCATCTATGCTCACGCTGCCGTCGTCTGAGATGCTTAGCATATCAAGGATTTTGGCTGAGTCAAGCTTCTCGTCGGCACCTTCAATTTTGTAAGTGACGGTTGAAGCAGTGTATTTGTCGAGGGCTTCTTTTTCATTTTTGATAGTATCACTGTTTTTTGTGATTTTTGGAGCTTCATAACAGTCATCACTTAAGCTAAGCTTTGGAAGCTCATTGTCCAGGGCATCCTTTACTTCGGCAAGGATGCTGTCATATATCGGCTTGCAGCCATTTTTCTCTTCAATCACATCGTATTTGCCGTCTTTTATCTCGATGTGGGCATCCTCCGGATTTTCAATGTAGTCATCACTGAAAATATCAAGAGCCTTGAGCTTTTCCGCCAAAGCGGCATCGTCATATTTGGACGAACCCTTTAGAGTATAGTTTTGAGCTTTGAAGAGACTGACAGGCCATGTAAAAGCATTCTGACTTTTTAGGATTTGCTCCTCGTCACCGTTTGAGACATATTCATAGGAAAAATCAGGTCCCTTAAGTGAAAAGCTGTTGCCTTTTCTATCAGTGATTGTGAGCAGATAGTCGCGGCTTAGGGCTGTATTTTTTTCTAATGCCTCTTTTGCAGTTTTCCCTGCGTATTTTACAGAGTTAATCTTTGTGTTGAACAGATAGTGGCTGCTAAAATAAAAGGCAAAGCCAAGATAAACAGCCAAAAGCACACCAAGTATAACGGCACAGGTTATAAGCACTTTTTTCTTCATGTAAATCGACCTCCTTGGAGATATGCTGTTGCTGCCTACATCGGGGTGTAGGCGGCAGCTAAAATCAGTTACATTTGTGAAGATGTGACACATCCATATAGTCAGGCAGACCATTCTTGTAGGCTACAGCGGTTTCTCCCTGAATAAGTGGTTTTAAGTATTCGATAAGCTCAGGCTTCACATCATTGCCCGCATCATTGATCCACTCTCTTGGCACAGACTTGGCCTCGTTTGCGATATCCTTGATAGCAGAATATGTGTATTCCACCTGATAAGGATCATTTGAGATGCGCTTCAAGCATACCATTGATGCGGTCACACCCTCTGCTGCAATAGTGACACCCTTTTTACCCTGAGCAAAAGATTCCTCGATATCGGTTAATGATGCAAGGTGTGAGGCACAGCGCTGGAGCACATTTACCTCTACAGAGCGCACCTTGACACCGATGTTTTCCTTTACGATGAACTCAAGAGCTTTTCCGGCACCGCTTAGCTGCTGGTGTCCGAACTGGTCACATGCGGCCTTTGATGATGTAATGTATGAGCCGTCTGCGTCATGTATTCCTTCGGATACGGCAACTATTACATTGTTAGTGTGCGCAAGGGCTTCTTTTATATCGGCAACAAATTTGTCCTTGTCGAAATTCACCTCAGGCAGATAGATGAACTGAGGCGCTGTATTGTACTCATTACGTGCGAGAGCGGAAGCGGCAGTGAGCCATCCTGCGTCACGTCCCATGATTTCAACGATTGTCACACTCTTAACAGCATAGATAAAGGTATCATGGGCTATCTCAAGCATGCTTGATGCGATATATTTGGCGGCAGAGCCAAAGCCAGGAGTGTGGTCTGTCATGCACAGATCATTGTCGATGGTTTTTGGAATCCCTATAATTTTCACATCACTGTTGATTTTTTTTGCATAATCGGATAACTTTAATACGGTATCCATCGAATCATTTCCACCGATGTAAAAGAAAGCTTTTATAGAAAGCTTATCGAACTGGTGGAAGATGTATACATATGGTGAATCATCATCCTTGTAATCAGGGAGCTTGTGGCGGCATGAGCCAAGATACATGGCAGGTGTGGTCTTGAGCTTTTCAAGATTAGCATCATCTGCAAAAATATCTGACAGATTGAGATAATTCTCATTTAATATGCCGAGTATTCCGTTTACGGCGCCATAGCAGATATCGTATTTCTCAGAGCTTTTTACTCCTGCGATGACTCCTGCAAGGCTTGCGTTGATTGCAACAGTTGGGCCGCCTGACTGGGCGACGATACAGTTTGACTGATTCATTGTAATCTCCTTATTGTGTATTTTAACTATTCTCTTCTGTAAGAATAGTTATGGTATAATTTAAAATGATGATTAATCAGATTACTACATGCTACGCATTCCCGTAATCTGACTACACCTCGAAATCCGCTAATTTCCTGCGTCCCCGCAGCAAATTGCTACTTTCTCGGTGTAGTGCGGGTCACTAAGGTATACATCGAATTGCATGCAAGCATGCATCGATGATACCTTTTGACCCTTTAATCATATAGATTGTAGTATCAAACATTATTTTTAGCAAGGGTTAAAATGAAAAATATGAATAAATACGAAAATTGCTTATTGTGTCCCAGAAAATGTGGCATAAACAGAAGAACCGGACAAACAGGTGTATGTGGCGTTTCATCTGAAATAAAGGTGGCGCGCGCAGCACTTCATTATTGGGAGGAGCCGTGCATATCAGGAAAAAGAGGAAGTGGGGCAGTTTTTTTCTCAGGCTGCAGCCTGCACTGCGTGTTCTGCCAGAACAGGGAGATTTCTGACGGAAAAGAGGGAAAGGTAATCAGTAAAGAGAGGCTGAGTGATATCTTCATGGAACTGGCGGGCAAAGGCGCAAATAATATCAATCTGGTCACACCAGGGCAGTATATCCCTGATATAGTGTGGGCGGTAAACGATGCAAAAAGCCGTGGCATGAAGCTTCCTATTATATACAATACGAGCGGATATGAAAATGTGACAGAGCTAAAGCTGCTTGAGGGCATAGTGGATGTGTATCTTCCGGATTTTAAATATATGGACAGTACGCTTTCGGCAATGTATTCAAGGGCAAAAGATTATCCGTCTGTCGCAAAGCAGGCGCTTTCAGAGATGGTCAGGCAGCAGCCGGATGTCGTGATTGACGATGCGACAGGACTCATACAAAAGGGAGTTATTGTGCGACAGCTTCTACTGCCGGGACATGTGAATGATGCAAAGGCTGTACTTAAGTACCTGTATGATACATATCATGATCACGTATATATAAGCATGATGAGCCAGTTTACGCCGATTGCACTAAAGGATTATCCTGAGATAAACCGCACAGTGACAAAGAGAGAGTATGAAAGACTTGTTAACTATGCCCTCGAAATAGGAATCACGAATGCATTTATACAGGAGGGTGACGTGGCAAAGGACAGCTTCATTCCGGCATTTGACTGTGAGGGAGTATGATATTTACCGTTTTTCTTAATAAAATAGTAAGAATTGGCAGGGAAAAATGACTGGATTTTGTGACGTCGGTGTAGTACTATGGTTATGTGATATTTTTTAACTGTGAAGGTACTGAACAGTTACGATATTTTGTTATTACTCACATCCCGGTGTGACAGACGATAATGTTTTTAATCACACAGGATACATTATTCAATAGAGGATACATTGATGAAAAATATAGGAGAACAGCAGATAATAATTGAATGTCCGAATACTATCTTTCATCTATACATTGACAGTGAGGATGAGCTTTCAAAGGTTAAGGTGTTTATGAACAATATAAAGCATGTTGATTCGATAAGTCTGCATGATATATACAACTGGTGCAACAGACAGCATGTGCAGTACACGACGACATTTAATTATGACAGTAAAATGACCTGGACAGAAATGATAAAATCCTACATATTTTACTTCAGACAGAAGCTTAGATATGTAAATAATAGTGATAGGATGATAGAAACATGAGATACCCTGAATTTCTAAAGGATAGAGGAACAATAGGCTTTGTGGCGCCTTCGATGGGCTGTACAACAGAGCCGTACAGGAGTGCCTTTGACAATGCCATTAAAAGGTTTCACAGCATGGGTTATAAGACGATAGAGGGACCTAACTGCAGGTGCGACAGTGGCATAGGCATCAGCAATACACCTAAGAAGTGCGCAGAAGAGCTGAACGAGAGCTATGCTTCTGTTGACAGTGATGTGCTTATATCATGTGGTGGCGGCGAGCTGATGTGCGAGGTAGTGCCTTATATTGATTTTGAGCGCGTGAAGCAGTCAAAGCCGAAATGGTACATGGGCTATTCCGACAACACGAATTTCACATTTTTGGAGGCTACTATTGCAGATACAGCAGGTATTTACGGGCCGTGTGCGGGCAGCTTTGGCATGGAGGTGTGGCATGAGTCACTTACCGATGCATTTAATCTGCTTTGTGGCAGGAAGCTTTCTTTTACCAATTACCCTATGTGGGAGAAGGAATCGATAAAGGATGAGAATGCTCCGTTTGTGGGTTACAACCTGACTGAAAAGTCGTGCATCAGCTCTATTCCTGCGGTGGCAAAGGAAAGCATGCTTTCTATGAGAGGCAGGCTGCTTGGTGGCTGCATGGATTGTCTTATCAATCTGCTTGGTACATCGTTTGACCATGTAAGGGAATTTAATGAGCGCTACAGTGATGATGGTATCATATGGTTCCTTGAGGCTTGTGACCTTAATGTGATGGGCATGAGAAGGGCTATGTGGCAGATGAAAAATGCAGGATGGTTTTCAAATGTAAAGGGCTTTCTTATCGGACGCCCGGCGCACTTCGGAGAGGAAATGTTTGGCATAGACCACAGACAGGCGCTTTCATCACTGCTTAGAGAGTTTAATGTGCCAATTATCATGGATCTGGATATAGGTCATATGTCACCAATGATGCCTGTGGTATGCGGAAGCATGGCAGATGTCAGCTTCGACGGAAGCAACTTTACAATTTCGTATGATATAGAGCAGTAGATTGGAGGAAAAATGATTAGATTAATAAAGAAAAAAGCAAAGAGTATTGTATGTAGCGTGCTTGCTGCGGTGACATTGTTTACAATGAATCCGGCTGTATTTGCAACAGAGACAGCTACGCAGACTGATACAGTTTCAAGCGTTGATGTATCAGGTAGTGACAGCAGTGACGCAGCTGATAAGAGTAACACAGACAGTACTGCAGACAGCACAACGACAGCCGGCAGTGAGGCAAACGACAAGGTGACCATCAGCAATAATGATAAGCCATACTTAAGTCTTGGAGCAGACCTCACACCGGATCAGAGAGCGACAGTGCTTGGATTTATGGGAATCGAGCTCACTGATCTGGACAAATACGATGTGGTCTATGTAAATAATGATGAGGAGCACAAGTACCTCGATTCATACATCAGCAAGAGCGAGATTGGCACAAGGTCACTTTCATCAGTACTCATTACAGAGGATAAAAAGGGTGCGGGTCTTAGTGTTTCCACGCACAATATCAATTACTGTACGGTAGGAATGTACAAGAATGCGCTTGCCACAGCAGGCATAGCTGATGCTAAAATCATAGTCGCAGGCCCTTTCCCTATTTCCGGAACGGCAGCACTTGTAGGCACACTAAAGGCATACGAGGAGATGACAGGCAAGAAGCTTGACGACAAGGTGACAGACGCAGCGATGGATGAGCTTGTCACAACAGGAGAGCTCAACAAGAGCATTGACGGCGATTCGCAGGATATCGAGGCAATGATTGCAGACCTAAAGAAGCAGCTTGCCAATGGAAAGCTCAAGGATGAGAGCCAGATAAAGGATGCGATAAAGGAGGCTGCAAAGGATTACGACCTGAAGCTTTCTGATGATGATATTGCAAAGCTTACATCTCTTTTAATGAAGCTAAAGGATGCCAATATCGACTGGGATTCAGTCATCAACCAGGCACAGGACTGGGCATCAAAGCTTGGCGATAAGATAAATGACCCGGGCTTCTGGGAAAAGCTTGGCAACTTTTTCATAGATTTGTGGGATAAGATAAAATCCCTGTTCAGCTAGAAAAAGCTACAGGAGACAGTAAGAATAAGCAGAATATGAATCAGGCAACTCCCTGAAACGTAAGCATGAGCTGTACGTTGAAGGGAGTTTTTTTATCATTAATAAAAAAATAATAAATTTCTGCCGAATACATTGATACAAAGGTCATATTCTATTATAATTAAATGGATAATGGATTAATGTAAACAATGCACATAAGAAAGATGGGATTTGATGATAAAGATAAATAAATTTCTGGCAGCCTCTGTCGTAACATTGTCATTAGCCGCATGTGACCTGGCAACATACAGCAGCATAGCAGTCTATGCGGATCAGGCGGCTAAGGTTGTGTGTGATGAGAGATACTGGGTAGCGGCGAGAAGCGGACCGGGAACAGAGTATGAGCTGGAGCACAAGCTTTTAAACGGCAAGGATATTACTATTCTTGAGCAGACCACAGGTGCAGACGGCAAGGTGTGGTACAAGGCAAAGTACAATCTGGCAGCAAATAACGAGGAGTGTGTCAGCTATATCAGGTCTGATTTTGTATCAGCAGGTACCGGCACAGCTGCATCAGACAATGCGCAGACAGGGGATGCTTCGGCAGACACCGGCAATGCGGATGCCATACAGCAGAATAATGAGGAGCAGCTTGCCCTTGCAACCGCATCGGGAGCATATGCTACAGGTACGATTACAGGTGGCAATGTGTATGTCCGCAATGCAGCAGGCACATCCGGCACTACCAAGGTTGTCTCACTCAACTGGAATCATCAGGTTGACATAATTGGAGAGACTAAGGTAAACGGTGTGGTCTGGTATAATGTCAAGGGTACTTTAAACGGCAAGGCATTTACGGGCTGGACTATCAGTACATACATAAAGGTGACATACAATAATAGCGGAGACAATACTGATTTTGTCACGGCTATGAAGAATGCAGGCTTTCCTGATAGCTATATTCCAAACCTTACAGCTCTTCACAATAAGTATCCAAGCTGGACATTTGAGGCTGTAAATACAGGTTTGAATTGGGATACTGTGATTGAAAATGAAAGTGTAAACGGACTTAATCTGGTATCCAAATCAGCAGACAATGCCAAGAAATCCACAGCTGCCGGAGCATATAACTGGTCAACAAATACGTGGGTTGAGTACGAACCGGGATGGGTGTCAGCAAGCAGTGCCTATATTGCTTATCTCATGGATCCAAGGAATTTTCTTGATGAGACCAATATTTTTCAGTTTCAGAGTCTGGCATACAGTCCGAATGAGGCACTTGAAGGTGTCAAGTCTATAGTAAAAGGCACATTTATGGAGGGAACAAAGACCTATTCCAACAATGGCGAGAAAATCAATTATGCAAGCACATTCATGGATGTGGCAAAGAGCAGTGGAGTAAGTGCATACCATATAGCATCGCGTATAAAGCAGGAGCAGGGACAAAAGGGAACGAGCCCTCTTATTTCGGGTACATATTCCGGATACGAAGGATATTATAATTATTTTAATTTTAGTGCAACCGGAAACACGAAGGATAAGATTTATAAAAATGGTCTGTCTTTTGCCAAGAAGCAGGGCTGGAATACAAGAGTAAAGTCCATAAGCGGCGGAGCTGTAAAGGTGGGTAGCAATTATATAAATAAGGGTCAAAATACACTGTATTTTGAGAAGTTTAATGTAGTAAATACAAGCTCGCTGTATTTCCATCAGTACATGGGCAATGCCACAGCGGCTCTTACTGAGGGACAGAGTCTGGCTAAAGGATATTCAGACAAGAATCAGGCTTTTGTATTTAAAATACCTGTATACAACAATATGCCATCGTCAGCAGTGGGCTTCGATAAAGCTGGCGATACCAATAACTATCTGCAGTCGCTTGCGATAAGCGGTGTAACACTCACACCGGCCTTCAATGGAGCGACAACAAGCTATTCAGCAGTTGTTTCAAATGCTATAAGCTCAGTGACTGTTTCGGCAGATGCAGTTTCAGGAAACAGTGGTGTTTCAGGCACAGGAAGCTATTCGCTTGCTGTCGGAAATAATACAATTAAGGTAAAATGCAAGTCGCAAAGCGGTGATACAAGAACATACACTATCAATATAAACAGGCAGGCGGCATCTGCAAATAATGCAGGTGGCAATAATAATCAGAATAATAATAACCAAAATAATACAGATGTAAACATAACATCAGGTAAATACAGTATAGGTACTTATATTACAGGCATTGAGCCTGGAACCGGTGCAGCTGATTTTGTGAAGAATATAGCAGTATCAGCATCAGGTACTGTAAAGCTTCTGACAAGCTCAGGCTCAGAAAACAGCGGAAAGATTGCAACAGGCAATAAAGTGGCTGTTTATGATGCTTCAGGTAATCTGAAAAAGACATATGATATTGTTATATATGGAGATATCAATGGTGATGGTGCTGTAAATGCTCTTGATATGATTAAGCTCAACAGACATATTTTAGGAAAGGGAACACTCACAGGTGCTTATCTGGAGGCAGCTGATGCTAACAGAAAGCGTGATGGAGGAAATGCCCTTGATATGATAATCATGAACAGACACATACTGGGCAAATCAAAGATATCGCAGAATTAGAAATGTGAGGAAAGATATGAAGAAATTATTTGGATGTATATTATCACTTGTTGTGGCGGTGATGCTTGTTTTCACACCTGCCGAGCATGTATATGCGCAGGGACTTGGTCTCAGTGTCAGCTCAAGCTCTGTAGCTGTTGGAAAAACAGTCAAGGTGACGGTTTCTATGCCGTCAGGATATTTTGGTACTGTAGTTATCTCAAGCTCTGACGAGGGAGTACTGAGTAACGGAGGAGATGGTGTGGCCAATATTGGTGACGCCGCAGGATATCCCACATCGCAGTCATTTTCATTTACGGCGAAGGCTGCAGGAAGCTGCACTATAAAGGCATATTGTACAGTTGTAGGAGATGCAGAGGGCAACGATGCCGGAGGTACAATTACCGGTGCCAGCACGAAGGTGACGGTAACAAGTGCTTCATCAAACAATGATTCAAACAGCAACAAGGACAATTCCGGCAGCAATACCGGCAATGACAACAATGCGAATAAAGATAATGAAAACAAAGAGGAAAAGAAATCCTCAAACGCATCTCTTGGTTCGCTTGTTATCTCAGCAGGTACGCTTTCCCCTGAGTTTTCTGCTGCGACAAAGGATTACACAGCTACAGTAGATTACAGCTGTTCAAGCCTTGCGGTTACAGCAAATCCGGCTGATTCCAAGGCGAGTGTGACATCGGTCACAGGCAATGATTCACTTGAGGTTGGAGAGAATACGGTCAGCGTTGTTGTGACAGCAGAGGACGGCAGCACAAGCACATACAATATAGTTGTTACCAGAAGAGCCGAGGATGATCCGGAGAATGCAGATAAGCAGGATAACTGGAAGAAGTTTGATATAAATGGCACAGAGTGGACTATGGTAAATGACATTCCGGAGGATGTTGTTCCTGAAGGCTTTGAGCACTCAAAGACAGTGATTGACGGACTTGAATACAATACCCTTCATGGCACCTTTGGTGATATCACGCTTGTGTATTTACAGTCGGAAAGCGGCAATGGGCTTTTTGTATATGATGCAGCACAGAATGCAGCATATGAGTTTGTCCGTATCAATTCAGAGTCGCATTTTATAGTGGTTTTACTACCTAAGGTGGATGATGTGCCTGAGGGATATAATGAGATATCGCTCTCCATAGAGGGCAAGGGTGTGGCAACAGCCTACCAGACCAAAGTCGAAAAAAAAGATGATCAGACAAAGGATTTTTACCTCGTATACGCTATGAATGACAATGGTGAGAGTGGCTGGTACACATATGATAGCGTAGATGGCACATATATGAGAACTGAGCTCAGTACACCTACAGTGGCACAGGAGGAAAACGATACAACAAAGAGTGAGCTTGTCCCGGGAATTGCCAATAAATATCTTGTTTTAGCTGCAATACTGGTTCTTATTATCATTATTCTGTTACTGTTGCTTATTGTATCAGCTGTGAAAAACAGAAAATATAAGGCAATGGACTATCATGATGACGATGATGATGTAGATGATGCAGCAGAAGATGTATCAAATGAAGCTTTGGAAGAAACAACTGATGAAACTGCGGACGAGATAGCAGATGAGCTGGAAGAAGAGGTTACAGAAGAGCCGTTAGATGAAGTGGCAGAAGAAGCTGCAGAAGAAACAGCGGAAGATGCTGCAGATGAGCAAAAGATGGCTACGGATGAAAATATATCAAATGCATCCTATGTCGGAAGAACCGTAGAAATTACACCTGATTCTAAGAAAGCTGTTGAGAATGAAAACTCTGAGTTTGATTTAAAAGACGATTCAAGGCAGGAAAACGTTTCTGACACAGAAAACGATGCTGATGAGGATGCTTTAAAGAATCAGCTTCAAATGGCACTTGATGGCTTTGTCAATGAGGGAAATAAGCTGTCTGAGACTATAGACAGCAGTGCAAAGGATGACAATGAAGATGACAGCGAGGATGATGATTTGCAGTTCATCGACTTAAATTAGTGAATATGACTGGAGGATATGACTTGAAACCATATACAAGTAAGGCTAAAAAAGCAATAGATTTGGCTGCACGTATATCAAAGAAAATGAATTACAGCTATGTTGGAACAGAGCACATACTGGCCGGCCTTATAAAAGAGGGCACCGGTGTGGCAGCTGAGGTTCTAACAGCCTGCAATGTGGAATATGATAAGCTTATTTCGATGATTGAAGACCTGATTTCACCGGGGGATAACATCGAAGTGATGGACAGGGATGGCTATTCACCAAGGACACAGAGAGTATTGGAGCGTGCATCGGAGGAAGCCGATAGATTTGAGTGCAATGAGATAGGTACAGAACACTTGCTGATGGCTATAGTACTGCAGGGAGACTGTGCAGCTGCAAGACTTTTAAACACCATGGGTGTTAACAGTCAGAAGATGTTTATAGATATTCTTGGTGCGATGGGTGAGGATCCGTCTGCATACAGGGATCTGATGAAAAGCTATGGTACATCATACAATTCTGCGACTCCTGTATTAGATCAGTATTCCAGAGATTTGACAGATATGGCAGAGGCAGGGCTTCTTGACCCTGTTATAGGCAGAAAAAAGGAGATGGAGCGCGTTATCCAGATACTTTGCCGCCGTGGCAAAAACAATCCATGTCTGATTGGAGAGCCGGGAGTGGGCAAGACCGCTATAGTAGAAGGACTTGCGCAGGATATAGTCAGTGGCAATGTTCCGGATATTCTTTTGGGAAAGAGACTGGTTTCCCTTGATATGTCCGGGCTTGTAGCCAAATCAAAGTATCGTGGTGAGTTTGAGGAGCGTATCAAGAAGGTGATAAGCGAGGTTTCAAATGCCAAAAATGTACTGCTTTTCATTGATGAGCTTCACACTATAATAGGTGCAGGAGGAGCAGAAGGCTCGTTAGATGCATCTAACATATTAAAGCCGGCACTTGCCAGAGGCGAGGTACAGGTAATCGGCGCCACTACCATAGAAGAGTACCGCAAATACGTGGAAAAGGATGCTGCGCTTGAGCGCCGTTTCCAGCCGGTGATGGTTGAAGAGCCTGGTGTGGATGAGACAATAGAGATACTCACAGGATTAAAGGGAATCTATGAAAAGCATCATGGTGTCATCATAACAGATGAGGGTGTGAAAGCAGCAGTAAACCTTTCTGCACGATATATAAATGACAGATTTTTACCTGATAAGGCGATAGACCTGATGGATGAAGCGGCAGCCAGGATAAGGCTTAAGAATCTGACATCATCTGACGAGTTGCTTGCTCTGAAAAAAGAGATAACAGATAAGCAGAACCAGGTGGAAAATGCTTTATCGAATGGAGATCTCGCAGCTGCCGGCGCGCTTATGTCAGAAAAGGAAGTACTTGAAAATAAACAGCAGAAGCTTATGAGAAAGAACTGTCGCACAGGAGCCAAAAATCAGCCTGTAGTCGGCGAAAATGAGATAGCGGATGTAGTATCGGGATGGACCAAAATACCTGTAAATAAGCTTACAGAGTCAGAGGCAGGACGACTTGCAAAGCTTGAACAGATACTTCACAAGCGTGTAATAGGACAGGAGGAGGCTGTTTCTGCTGTCGCAAAGGCAGTCAGACGAGGCCGTGTTGGTTTAAAGGATCCTAAGAAGCCGATTGGCTCATTCCTGTTTTTGGGACCGACAGGAGTAGGTAAGACGGAGGTATCAAAGGCGCTTGCTGAGGCTGTCTTTGGCAAAGAAGATGCCATGATACGTGTTGACATGTCAGAGTACATGGAAAAGCATAGTGTTTCAAAGATGATTGGTTCACCACCGGGATATGTGGGCCATGAGGAGGGCGGACAGCTCTCAGAGAAGGTCAGACGCAATCCTTTTTCTGTTATACTGTTTGATGAGATAGAAAAAGCACATCCTGATGTGTTCAATATACTTTTACAGGTGCTTGATGATGGTAGAATCACTGATTCACAGGGGCGCACGGTTGATTTCAAGAATACAATAATCATCATGACATCAAATGCAGGAGCTTCTTCTATTATAGAACCAAAGCGCCTTGGCTTTGGCGCTGATGAGGATGAAAAGCAGGATCACGAGCGTATGAAGAACAGTGTCATGGAGGAGGTCCGCCGTATATTTAAACCTGAGTTTTTGAACCGAATCGACGAGACTATTGTATTTAGAGCTCTCAACAAGGATGACATGAAGCATATAGTGACACTTCTTGTAAAGGAGCTTAAGAAACGCTGTAAAGAACAGCTTGATATAGAGCTCACAGTGCGTGACAGTGCAAAATCCTTTATCGTGGACAAAGCCTATGACAGAAAATATGGCGCAAGACCTCTTAAACGAAAACTTCAGGAGGAGATTGAAGACCGTATGTCAGAGGATATTATTACCGGCAAAATTAAGCGCGGCAATAAGGTAATAATTTCTACGAAAAACAAACAAATTTCATTGACTGTTGAGTAGAATTGGATTTATAATTAATATATCAATATAGCTACGGGAGGATAAAAATGGCTGTAATAAGTGAATTAATCCGTACTGAGGAAAACGGAAAGCTCAGCTTCGGAGATTATACATTGGCTGCAAAGGCAAAGCTTGACAATTTTGAGAAGGATGGAGATATCTACAAGGTAAAGACCTTTAAGGAGATTACAAAGCTCGAAAGAAACGGACTCTTTGTATACGAGTCTGTTCCGGGAACAGCGGTTATGGATTTCGAGGAGACTGCTGATACAGTGACATTTACTGTGGAGGGACCTGAGGATGCTCAGATTACTCTTGGCCTTGAAGAGGAGACAGAGTACGAAATTGATATAGCTGGAGCTGTTGCAGGTACTATGAAGACAAATCTCGGCGGCAAGCTCAGTTTAAGCGTAGAGCTTGAGGGTGTTGATTCAGTCGATATCAAAGTATCAAGAAAATAGAGCATATTTTTAGCCCGGTGAAAGCCGGGCTTTTTGTATTTTATAAAGGAGAACAATATGGCAAAAGGAAAGACCTCTGTATTTTTCTGCCAGGAATGTGGTTATGAATCGGCAAAATGGATGGGACAGTGCCCGGCCTGTAAGGAATGGAATACATTTGTAGAGGAAACCGTAGATAAAAAGTCGATAAGCTCGTCGGGAAAAGTAAAAAAAGAATCAAAGGCGGCACAGGTTCTGCCTCTTTCGGCAGTAAAAAGCGAGAAAGAGGAGCGTATAGTGACAGGTATAGCCGAGTTTGACAGAGTGCTTGGTGGAGGAATTGTGAGGGGGTCACTTGTGCTTGTGGGAGGAGATCCGGGTATAGGAAAATCCACACTTCTACTTCAGGTATGCAGGGAACTTTCACAAAAAAAGGTGCCATTACTTTATGTGTCAGGTGAGGAATCCCTGCATCAGATAAAGATGCGTGCCGACAGACTTGGCGATTTTACGGATTCACTGGAGCTTTTATGTGAGACAAGTCTTGATATAGCAAAGGACGTGATTCAACGAAAAAAACCGGAGGTTGTTGTAATAGATTCCATCCAGACTATGTACAATGAGGAGATAGCGTCGGCACCGGGCAGTGTCTCACAGGTCAGGGAGACAACCGGAGTGCTTATGCAGCTTGCAAAGACTCTGGGTATTTCTGTTTTTATAGTAGGACATGTGACAAAGGATGGTGCGGTTGCGGGGCCGAGGACGTTAGAGCATATGGTTGATACTGTGCTTTATTTTGAGGGTGACAGGTATGAGTCGTACAGGATACTTAGAGGTGTTAAGAACAGATTTGGTTCGACCAATGAGATAGGCGTATTTGAAATGAAGGCGGAGGGGCTTGTTGAGGTGGAAAATCCGTCGGAGTATATGCTTAGCGGTAAGCCCGAGGGAGCATCAGGATCAATTGTCACATGTTCCATAGAGGGAAGCCGCCCGATACTTCTCGAGATACAGGCTCTTGTATGTCACAGCTTTTTTAATAATCCAAGGCGTACAGCAAATGGCACAGATTATAATAAAGTAAATCTACTCATGGCGGTCCTTGAAAAAAGAGCCAACCTGTCATTGTCAGATTGTGACGCTTATGTGAATATAGCAGGCGGTATAAGGATGAACGAACCGGCGATAGACCTTGGGATAGTGCTTGCAATCGCATCAAGCAAAAAGGATATTATTGTGCGTGAGGATACCATATGCTTTGGAGAGGTGGGCTTAAGCGGAGAGGTGCGCGGAGTTACCATGTCCGAGCAGCGTGTTGCTGAGGCAAAGAAGCTTGGCTTTAAAAAGTGTATTGTTCCCAAAGTGTGTCTTGCAGGAGTGTCGCATATTAGTGGAATTGAGATTGTCGGTGTGGCAAATATCAAGGAAGCAATAGAGGCTGTCAGATAGTAATTGTGAGAATTGCATATAATAAACAGACAATTTAGAAAATTTGTGTTTTTTAAGATAGTTTTACTACTTTAATTAATTGCAGTAAATCCGTTGACATATGTGTGCCGGGATGATATTATATCAAAGCTGACTCGCGGGACACATTGAGTTGTAGAGCTTGTGA
>ENA-UBIJ01000614-UBIJ01000614.1-human-gut-metagenome-genome-assembly--contig:-NODE-614-length-15571-cov-6.051753_pt1 | contig 15571 bp, 12 predicted proteins | sample MGYA00244944_ERZ654876 | MGnify/ENA primary metagenome ERZ654876 (study PRJEB26926, sample SAMN06164748) | human gut metagenome | biome: ENVO:00009003; feature: ENVO:2100002; material: ENVO:00002003...
AGATAGGAGTCCGTCTCGTGGGCTCGGAGATGTGTATAAGAGACAGGTTGTATACTGAAAACAGGAGAAACAGACAGAAGGGGAGTGGCTGGATGAAACGGGCGGGCACGCTTCTGATCGCCGCCGTGCTGCTCCTGACGCTCTGCGCCTGTAAGCGTGAAACGCGGCCCGCCGTGGGCCTCGGAACCTTCCATGGCGAGCAGGTCAGCGTCTATGGCGGAGACTGGCAGCCGATCGGCGAGGTCTACAGCGGCCAGACCTATCTCACGCTGAACGCAGGCGGCGAGGGCGTTTTCTGCGTGGACGGTGAAGCCGCCGCAGTCGAATGGGAAACATCAGGCGGACGGCTCACGCTGACAATGGGCAGCGCGCGCTGCGAAGGAACGATCGACGCAAACACGGTCACCATCGGCTTTTTTGACGCTGATATCCGTATGAGCTTTTCCAGAACGGCCTCCGCCGCGCTTCCGCTGCCGGACAGTCTGCCGGAGCAGGCACAGGAGCCGGACGCGGATGCAGAGCCGGATCACGCGGCCTATTGGGCCGGGGATTGGTACGGCTGGCACATTGTTACCGATGCGAGCGAGGAGCTGCAATACCTGAAGGACACCGCATGGGATGCCTGCGCGCACATCAGCGTGCGCGGGGATGCAGGAATGCTCACCGTTTGGGATACGGAGAATGAACCCGGCGAGCTTCTGCTCCGGGCAAGCGTCACGTTTTCGGCGGGGACGACCGACGCCGGGCACATGACGGCGGACTCCGGCACGTATCTGGACTGCGATCTGACGAATGGGCTTTCCTGCGATCCTGGCGTGTCGGAGGTGCATACGTTTGACCATATGATCTGCATTTCCGGCTGTGCGGAGGATGAAAACGGCGGCTGGGTGCGCTTCCGTCTCTATCTGCGCCCGTGGGGCACGGACTGGGAGGATGTGCGCACCGGCGACACGAGCGGCTGTCTGTACCGCAATATGCTCCCGCCAGATTACGACAGCTGGTACGCGCCGTTGCTTGCGCGGGGCGTTGCCGATATGCCGGACTCATTCGGGACGGCGAAATAAGAAAGGAGAACCGACCATGGCGTTTTGTCCCTATTGCGGAAGCAAAATCGAGGAAACAGCGAAATTCTGTACGGAATGCGGCGCAAAGCTGACGCAGCCCGAACCCGCACAGCCGCAGACCACACGCGCAGACGGCTTCCCACCCCCGCCGGAGCGGCCTGCGGCGCAGAGTGCGCCCCCGCAGAAGCCGAAGAAAAAATCCAAAGCGCCGCTGGTGATCGGGATCATCGCAGGCGTTCTGGTGTTGTCCGCCGTGCTCTGGGGGCTGGTGGGAAGGAGACTTTTCGCGCCCTATCAGCCGGCAGAGCCGGTCGATCCCTCAATGAATGCTGTCTCGCAGACGGCCTTCTGGAACGGCAGCTGGTACGGCTGGTGGATGATCGAATCCGGAACCGGCGCCTATGAAGACAACGCAGGCAGCTGGTGGGATGCCTGCGCACAGATCGAGCTTGACGCGGACGGAAGCGGAACGCTTACCCTGTGGGACGATTCCTGCGAGGCCGGACAGATCATCGCCGATGCACAGGTGCAGGCGAGCACCGATCTGACGACGAGCGGACGGCTCGTTTCGACGGGCGGCAGCTTCTTTGACTGCTCGCTGAGCGGCGCGGACGCGTGGTACATTGACGCGGCCCCATCCGAGTCCATGCCGTATTCCGAGATGATCTGCATCTCCGGCGTCTATACAGACCCGGAAAACAGCGAAGATTCCTTCGTCTATACGGTCTATCTGCGCCCCTGGGGCATGGATTGGGAGGATGTGCGCACGGACGACGAGACGCGCCTGCCGTATTTCTACGACGACTGGTACCTGCCGCTGATCGAAGCCGGTGCGTCCATGCCAAACGCCATCGGCGGCACACCGGCCTGAGCATATAAATCATCACACTGAAAAACGGAGGTTTACAGATATGGAACTGGCAGAAAAGCGATATGCGCAGTGGCTCGCGCAGCAGGGATTGGAGCCGGAGCTGCGGCAGGAGCTGGACGCGATGCACTCCGACGCGGAGAAGGTCACGGACGCGTTCTACCGCGATCTGGAATTCGGCACGGCGGGTCTGCGCGGCGTGCTCGGCGCAGGCACGAATCGGATGAATATTTACGTGATCCGCCGCGCGACGCAGGCGGTTGCACAGTATCTCAACGAGACGGAGCTGCCGAAGACCGTCGCCATTGGCCATGACAGCCGCATCAAGAGCGACGTCTTCGCCCGCGAGGCTGCCGCGGTCTTCGCCGCCAACGGCATCACGGCGTACCTTTATCCCCGGCTCGAGCCTGTCCCGGCGCTGAGCTTCGCCGTGCGTCATCTGCACTGCGGGCTCGGCGTCTGCGTCACGGCCAGCCACAACCCGGCGGAATACAACGGCTATAAGGTCTACGGCTCCGACGGCTGTCAGATGACGCCGGAGGCGGCAAAGCGCGTGGTCGCGCTGCTGGAGCACATGGACTATTTCACCAGCGCGAAGACCACGGACTTTGACGCGGCGCTGGCCGCCGGAAGCATCCGGTACATCCCCGATGAGGTGCTGGACGCGTTTGTCGACGCCGTCTATGCGCAGCGCGTGGGCAGCGGCGAGGGAATTGAAAACCTGAAGCTCGTCTACACGCCGCTCAACGGCGCGGGACTTGAATGCGTCAAAAAGCTGACGCAGAAGCTCGGCATCCGGAACATGACCATCGTAAAGGAGCAGGAGCAGCCGGACGGTCATTTCCCGACCTGCCCGTATCCGAATCCGGAGATCCGGCAGGCCATGGAGCTGGGCCTTCAGTACTGCGACCGCGTCCACCCCGATATTCTCATCGGCACCGACCCCGACTGCGACCGCTGCGGCACCGCCGTGCCGGACGGAAAGGGCGGCTACCGGCTCATTTCCGGCAACGAAATGGGCGTCATTCTGCTGGACTTCATCTGCCGCAGCCGCATCGCGAATGGCACGATGCCGGAAAATCCCGTCGCCGTCACCACCATCGTCTCGACCGATATGGTCACAGCTGTCGCCAAAAAATACGGCGTCGAGCTGCGCCGCGTGCTTACGGGCTTCAAATATATCGGCGAGCAGATCGCCCTGCTGGAGCGGGGCGGCCATCCGGAACGCTATATCTTCGGCTTTGAGGAGAGCTACGGGTACCTGTCCGGTACGCACGCACGCGACAAGGACGCGGTCAACGCCGTGCTTCTCATCTGCGAGGCGGCCGCGTGGTATGCCAAAAAGGGTATGACGCTCGGCGACGCCATCGACGCGCTCTATGCCGAGTTCGGCTGCTACTGCAACGCCCAGAAGAGCTTTGCCTTTGCGGGCGAGACGGGCATGGAGAAGATGGCCAGTCTCATGCAGGGCCTGCGCACGCAGCCGCTGCGCGAGATCGCCGGACTTCCGGTCGAGGGCTATACGGATTACGAGGCCGAGGGCACCGGCCTGCCGAAAGCGAACGTGCTGGAATACCGCCTGCCCGGCGGCAGCAAGGTCATCATCCGCCCGTCCGGCACCGAGCCGAAGATCAAGGCCTACCTGTCCGCCGTCAAGCCGACCGTGGAGCAGGCAAACGCCCAACTCGCCCGCCTGGCCGAAGCCGCCGCAAAGCTGCTGGCGTAAAAAATAAAAATACCTCTTGCAAAACCCACCCGGATATGCTATGATACATAAGCTAATTCAATAGCTATCCGGGTGTGGCGAAGTTTGGTATCGCGCTTGAATGGGGTTCAAGAGGCCGCTGGTTCGAATCCAGTCACTCGGACCATAAAAAGTCCTGAAATCGCAAGATTTCAGGACTTTTTTGTTGCGTAAGCAAGTAGAATGCGCGCAATGATTCGTGCTGCTGCAACTCTATTGCAACTACTGTATTGCATCGGAAATGCGGTAGGGACAGTCGTGGCTGCAACCTCTTCAGTGGAATTGAATTGCTTTTTAGAATCCTTCTGGTGTAAGGAGTCCTTTCTGCTTTTCCGCGGAGCGTGCCGCGTCTTATCCGCGAGCTTGACCGGGTCCTTGAGGATGAGTTCGTTTGCCTGGGCCTTGCGCATGATCTGGAAAATCATGCCGGGCACTTGGACGCCTGTGACTGGTGTGTGCCGTCTTTCGTCAGATTGCGCAGGAAGGCCACGACGTCCGCGGCGCGTATGCTCCGCAGCGGCTTTGCTGAGGCTATAAAGATTCATAGGGCAACACCAACGAAAAAGCCGGTGTTGCCCTATGAATCTTTATATTTGCACACTAGTTAATATTAGTAGCCAACTTCAGTTACGCCATATTCAGCCTGTTCCTGTGTAAAACCTTCAAACATGAGCTGATCTATCAGACCCTGCCTTGAGAATGACATATAGTCAATATATTCTTGCGCCTTGAGCGCCGCTTGTTCAAACCAGTCTGCACCGCAATGATCAACAGCAAAAACAGCTTCTTCATTGCTATATCCTTCGAACTCCAATTGCTCTATGAGCCCGGTATAGCTGAACGACATGAGGTCAAGATAGTTTAATGCCTGTTGGAGAGCGTTTTTCTGCCCCATTGTCATCTCTGGTGCCGGAGTGGGGGTAGGCTCTGCAGGAGTTGGATTTGGTACTTCGGTCGTCTCTGGTGCTTCCGTATCAACTGTAGACGTGTTAGGCGGTTCAATTGCCGGCTTGTCATCATTTCCGCCAATAGAACCTACTATACCAATGGCCAGAACGACGACAATCACCCAGAACCACCAGCGCCTTATGATCGGCTTTTTGCGGCGTTTGGGGGACGATTCACCCCTTGAAAACTGATTTGCCACATCTTGTATCGCTGCTCTTTTTGCGTTTCCCATCTCGGTGCCGCATTCAGGGCAAAACTTTGCGTTTCCAATGTCGGCACCGCATTTTGGACAATGCACGATTATCCCTCCCTTTTAAAGCGTCAAGGTCGATATCATTCTGCAGAGAGCCGATACATCTGTGCCGCCTGTAAATTCCAGCTTGACTCTCCCAAGACCGCTAAACCAGAGCTCAAGCTCGCAGTCAAGGTCAAACACTCCGGCAGTCTCTACGGAAAAAGCTTGAATTTTAGAATACGGCAGACTAGTAAAGTCCTTTTTCTTACCAGTTACGCCTTGTACGTTGATCGCTATAATACGCTTGTCCGTAAACACGATGCCATCGCGCATGGCCTGGAACGTTGCAACTATGCTCTCGTCATGGATAAGAAGCGGATCGACCATGTCCGAATAGTTCTTGTACGGTACGGCTTTCATCTTTATAAAGGACGCGTTCTGGAAATCAATCATGCAACTTTCCCCTTCTCTTTATATTAGCCGCCGCCCTCCCGGCGGCTTTTTGCTGCTAAGAATATTAACCAAAACCATTGATATACTGAGTTTGTGCAAGATGCTTCTGCGCACTTGCTTTACAGCAATACAATAGCATAATTTGGGATAAATGCAACATTTTTCTGAAAATGTCAATTCGTCACTTGGCACTCATAGCTTTGAAATTATGCGTAGAGGGCTGGCGTAAAAAAGAGGATTACTTCAAGACTGCTTAGAGCTGCTTGTGACATGGCAAAATGTGTGATATACTTCCTTTAAACGACAAAAGGAGGACCCACATGCTGCCTCCAGGTCTCTACGAACAGGTCATCAATAACGCCCTGACGCGCGAGCTTGCGGAGCTGCCGGAGGCTTGCAAGGCCGTTGCGCCCATCGACAGGGCGGAGGCGTCTCAGGTGCTTGCTCAGTATCTGGCGGACATCGTGCAGAAGGGCCTCGACAACCTGCTCGACAACGGCGGGGACATCACCTCACAGGTGGAGCTGGCAAACCGAATCATCGAGCTGATACAGAACGCTACAAAGGAAGCTGACTTTGCCGCGCTGGGTGTTGACCGGCGGGCAGAGCAGCTTCTTGCGCTTTTACGGGAACGCGACCCGCGGCTCGCATCCGGCAAGACCGCAGCGGACCTCGAGCGCCCGGAGACTTCCATCGCCCGGAGCAGCCTCTTCACCGGCGCCGTACACGAGCCGCAGATGTACACAGAGCTCAAAAAGGAGATAGCTTCCTCCGACCGTATCGACATGCTGGTCTCATTCATAAAGTGGAGCGGCCTGCGGCTTTTGATGGACGAGCTGCGTGAGTTTACTCAAAATGGCGGCGAGCTGCGCATAATCACCACCTCATACATGGGCGCCACGGACGTAAAGGCGATAGAGGAGCTCCGTGCCCTGCAAAACACGCGGATAAAGGTCAGCTACGACACAAAGCGCACCCGGCTACACGCCAAGACGTACGTCTTTTATCGAGACAGCGGCTTCACAACCGCCTATGTGGGCTCATCCAACCTCTCAAACGCCGCCATTTCCAGCGGCCTTGAGTGGAACGTGAAGGTCACACGCCGCGATATGCCGGAGACCATCAGCAAAATCGCCGCCACCTTCGAGAGCTACTGGAACTCCAGGGAGTTTGAATACTACTCCGAGGACCAGAGAGAGCGGCTCGCCCGGGCTCTGAAGGCGGAAAAATACTTTGATGACAACAGCGCTTCTGCCTACACACTGGACATCACGCCCTACTCCTACCAGCAGGAGATACTCGACAAGCTGGATGCCGAGCGAGCCGTCCGCGGCCATACGCGCAATCTTGTCGTCGCCGCGACAGGCACGGGCAAGACGGTCGTCTCCGCGCTGGACTACAAGCGGTTCAGGCGGCAGAATCCAGGCAAGCCCTGCCGCCTGCTGTTCGTGGCGCACCGGGAGGAGATACTGCGCCAGAGCCTCTACACCTTCCGCGCCGTGCTCAAGGACGCCAACTTCGGGGAGCTGTTCGCGGGCCGGGAACGGCCGGAGAGCATAGACTACCTTTTTATGTCCATACAGACCTTCAATTCCCGGGACTTCGCCTCAAAAACGGAGCCGGATCACTACGACTACATCGTCGTGGACGAGTTCCACCACGCGGCGGCGCCGACATACCAAAAGCTCCTGACCTACTACCAGCCGCGCATATTGCTGGGCCTGACCGCGACCCCGGAGCGCATGGACGGCAAGAGCATCCTGCCCTGGTTCGGAAACCGCATAGCCGCCGAGATACGTCTGCCGGAGGCCATTGACCGCAAGCTGCTGTGCCCATTCCAGTACTTTGGTGTCACGGACACCATTGACCTCGACAGACTGAAATGGAGCGCCGGAGGCTACGACAGGGGCGAGCTCTCGCGTGTGTACACGCTCAGCGGCGCCGCGGCCAACCGGCGTGCAGATCTGGTCGTACTGTCTCTGCTCAAATATGTCACCGACTTGGACGAAGTGAAGGGGCTCGGCTTCTGCGTCTCCGTCGAGCACGCGGCATTCATGTGCCGATATTTCAACGACCGCGGCATACCATCAATCTTTCTGACGGGCAAGTCCTCCGACGAGGAGCGGCGTGCCGCCAAGGGGAAGCTGACAGGCGGGGAGATCCGTTTCATCTTCGTTGTGGATATCTACAACGAGGGCGTAGATATACCCGAGGTCAACACCGTGCTGTTTCTGCGGCCGACGGAGTCACTGACCGTGTTTTTGCAGCAGCTGGGCCGCGGCCTGCGCCTGGCAGAGGATAAAGAGTGCCTGACCGTGTTGGACTTCATTGGTCAGGCAAACAAGAGATATAACTTTGAGGAAAAGTTCGCCGCCCTGCTGTCAAATACCGAGCGCAGTGTGGCCAGGGAAATTCGCGAGGGCTTCGTTTCGACGCCCAAGGGCTGCTATATACAGCTGGAAAAGCTGGCTGCGAGGTACATACTTGAAAACATCCGCGCATCCTACGGCAGCACCGCGGGCCTCGTCGCGAGGGCGTCGGAGTTCACGGAGGACAGCGGGCTGGAGCTTACGTTGGCGAACTTTTTGGGCTATTACCACCTGGACGCGAGAGCGTTGTACAAGTTCGCATCCTTTTCCCGCATCTGCGCGAGAGCGGGCGCAAAGGACGATTTCAATGAACCGCTGGAAGAGACAATGACTAAGGCTTTTGCCAAGCTGGCGGTCATTGACTCAAGGCGCTGGATAGATTTCCTGCTGAAGCTTCTGCCGCGTCTGGACGACACGGACTTCGGAGCGCTGCCGCCCGTGGAGCGGCGGATGCTGCAAATGTTCTACGTCTCTGTCTGGGGTGAGACGGCGGAAGATTGGACGTCGGACAAGGCGTTGGACAGGCTGTATGCCCTCTCGGACAGCCCGGTGATGTTGGGCGAGCTCATAGAGCTGCTGCGGTACCGGTATGAGCAGATAGACTTCATCGACGAGCCAGTGGAGCTGGGCTTCGACTGCCCGCTGGACCTGCACTGCACTTATACGCGCGACCAGATACTGACGGCGCTGGACTTCGCGAAGCCCTCAACGGTGCGCGAGGGCGTGAAATGGCTGCCGGAGAAGAAGCTCGACGTGTTCTTCGTTACGCTCAATAAGTCGGACAAGGACTATTCGCCCACGACGATGTACAACGACTACTCGATCAGCGAGAGCTTCTTCCATTGGCAAAGCCAGAGCACCACGGCTGCAGAGTCACCTACGGGCCAGCGCTATATCCACCACCGCGAGCACGGCAGCCGCGTACTGCTGTTTGTGCGCGAATATAAGACCGACCGCCTCACCGGCGGAGCCGAAGCCTATACCTTCCTGGGATCGGCTAACTACGTCAGGCACGAGGGAAGCCGGCCGATGAATATCGTATGGCAGCTTGACCGTCCCATACCGGCCAAATTCTTGAAGAAGACAAATAAACTGGCAGCGGGGTAAGAAAAACATAAGTTTACAAGGGGGAGAGCGGAAAATGACTGAGCTGGAGAAAACAAAATACGCCAAGTCCTATGTCGAACAGCTGGCCAATGGCGTGAACCCGCTGACGGGTTCTCCGATACCGGAGGGAGACCTGCTCAACAACGTCAGGATCTCTCGCTGCCTGTTCTATGTGGCCGACATATTGAGACAGGTGATCGAAAAAGGAGGCATGGGAAAGCCTGAGAAGAAACCCAAAAAGCAGCCGTTTTGTTTGAGCTATGAGGAGCGCCGGAACGTAGAACTCTCCGACACGCCGATCTCCATCAGCGAGCTGATAAGGAGGATAAACGCCCTTATAGACAGGGAGAATATGTCCAAGCTGAATTTCCGCTGCATTTCGGACTGGCTGCTTGAGCTGGGGCTGCTGTGCTACGACGTGGACGCGCAGGGCAAGAGGTTCAGAAAGCCGACGGCAAAGGGCGAGGAATTCGGCCTGACAACAGTGCGCCGAAGCGGGGAGCGCGGCGACTATACCCAGACGCTCTACAGCCGCAGCGCGCAGCAGTTCATCCTCGACAACCTCGACGCCGCCCTGGAGCTGTACAATGGCCGCAAGGGGCAATAGGTGCAGCTGCCGTACTTTTTACAGCTCCAGATCCCGCCGGGAGGACGAAAAGCCTTGTGCCGCTCTTGGCGATATCGACGCCGGAGAAGGCAACGCTGTTTCTCTCCACGCCTGGAGGATGTTATCCTGGAGACGTATCCCACATGAATTTTGCAATATCCGCAAAAGGTCAGAAAATTCCACAGCTTGCACGAAAAAAGAGCCGGCAATGCGTCCGGCTCTCATTTTTTGTACATCTCAAGATTTGCACGCAGGCTGTTGAGAAGATAATTCTTTAGGAAGGCCTTCACTTCCCTGCGGTTTTCCGGGAGGTCGAGGTCCCGCTTGGTGACTTTGCCTAGTACGTTGCGGTAGTTCGCGCAGTCAAAGGCGGTGGAGACAACCGTGAAGCTCAGCATACTCATCCACGGCTCCTTTTCCCGGCCCGTATAGCGCGAAAAGAGCATTTCGAAGGTGTCATAAAGGCCGAGTACGGAGTCGAGCAGTTCTCCGTTCTTGCCCATGCGCAGATATTCTATGTTTATGACTTTTATCTCGTAAAAATAGTCCTCGTTAAAGGCCCATTCCACCAGCTGGCCTATAAGCTCGGCCGTCCGGTCCCAGGCGACCTCGCCGCGGAGTATGCCCTGGCGGTCTTCTCGCTCTATCTCCTCGAGTATGGACGAGTTGACGGCATAGAATTTCTCCGACGCACGCTCAAGCACCGCACGATACAGCGCCTCCTTGCTCTGAAAGTGGTTCTGTATCGCCGAGAGGCTGGAGCCTGCCTCGGCAACTATCTGCCGCGTTGTCGTGCCGTCAAAGCCCTGGGAGGCAAACAGCTTTGCCGCGGCGGCGATTATTCTCTCATATGCCGATCCCTCTGTGTTTCTCATACGCCCTCCATCAAGCCGAGTATTGCAATTATATAGGATTTTCCCTGCCATTGCAAGGCAAAGCGCAGGGGCTGGAGGGGCTCCTGCGCTTTTTAAATTTTATTTTCCGGGTATCGGGGGACCCTCAACACTGCTTGCCAGTGTGTCGCAGACCCCGGTCAGCTCAACGCGGCTGAGCTTCCAGCCCGCGGCAGTCCGCTCAGCGCGGGCGGCGGCGCGGTCGAAGGCTATGAACAGGTCGCGGCCTGTGACCGCCGCGGAAGGGGGGATTAGCTTGTGTATGACTGTGAGTTGAAAGCTCAGCTCGGCCCTGTCGCCGGAAACGGCGGTGAGCAGGTTCGAAACGGTGCTGAAGGTGAACTCAAAGAGCCCGTTCATCCCGGCGTTGAGCTCCGCTATGCCGGAGAGGCCGGAGGCCGAGGCGCCGTTGGGATAGCTCATCACGGCCTCCGGAGTGAACAGTTTGCCCGTGTTCGCGGTGGTGAAGCAGCTGGAATCTAGGAAGGCGGCAAACTCCGCTGCCAGCACCCTGAGCGCCTCGGCATCCAGTAGTTTTCGAATGTTCTCCTCCATGCCGCACCTCACGCCAGCCGAAGGATGGAGCGCTTTATGAGCTCCTTTGCTATGTCGATCTTGTATGCGTTCTGCCTGAGCGGCTCGGCGCCCTCAAGGGCGAGCTCGGCCGCGGCGTCTGCGGTCTCCTCACACACGGGCCGGCCTACAAGATACAGCTCAGCGGCCTTGGCGCGCACGGGCACGGGAGCCACGGCGCCGAGCACTATGCTGGCGCGGGTCACGACGCCGTCCTCAACTGAGTAATCGGTGCCGAGCCCGACCATGGCGAAGTCCACGCTCTCGCGCTCGCGGAACTTGTCGTAGGCGGAGATGCCCTTGCCCTCAGGCAGTTCTACGCAGGTCACTATCTCGCCCGGGGCCAGGACGTCGCTGACCCTGGCGGCGCGGGAGAGGAGCTCGTCTGCGCTGTATGTGCCGAGGTTGGTGTGCACCACCGCACGCAGGGCCATCAACACGGTGGCCATGTCGGAGGGCGAGGCGGAGCAGCACGAGCAGTTCAGGCAGCGGCGCGCCTCGCGCCCGGCGGCCTCGGCGGAGAGGCCGGGGTCGTCCTCGGCGTCCACCTTTCTCGTCGGCGGGGGGGAGGGGGGACCTGGCCGAATCGTGCAGCTCCAGGCAGTCGGCGCTCCGCCTTGCAAAGCCGAAGGGGAGAGGCTCCTCAGAGAGGGGATGTCCAAGGTGCTCGGCTATGGAGCAGGCGGCGGCGCGGCCTGAGGCTATGGCGGCCACGACGGTGGAAGGGCCGGTCGCGGCGTCTCCGCCTGCGAACACCCCGGGACAGCTGGTGGCCTGGGATTCGCCGACACTGATGCGGCCGCTCTCGGTCAGGACGCCGAGGCGCTCGTCGAGATAGCTGAGGTCAACGCCCTGGCCCACGGCGAGCAGCACAGCGTCACAGGGGATGACCACATCCTCACCCGCGGCGTCAAAGCGCATACCGGTCACGGCTCCGCTCTCGGTGAGTACAGCCTTGGGAACGAGGCGCTCCCTGAAGACGACGCCCTCGCTCTTGGCGCGCTCTATCTCCTCCGGAGAGGCCTTGAGCTCGCTCTCCGGCCTGCGGAAGGCCATGGTCACGCTGGCTGCGCCGAGGCGGCGCGCAGTGACTGCCACGTCCATGGCCACATTGCCCGCGCCGACGACCACTATGTTTCCGCCCGGCTTTCCGCGCATCCAGCGCTTGACCTCCACGAGGAAGTCCAGGCCGAACAAGGTGCAGTCCTCGTTGTCTATGCCGATGACATGCTGCTTCCAGGCGCCGGTGTCGAGAAAGACGCTGTCGTACTGCCTGATGAGTTCCTCAAGCGCGATGTCCGCGCCCACGTCGACCTTCTGGCGGAATTCGATGCCCATACCGGCCAGGGAGGTGGTCAGTTCACGGACCTTTGACCTGGGCAGGCGGTATTCGGGTATGGCGTACATCAGCATACCGCCGGGTTCGTCCATCTTGTCAAACACTGTGACGGCGTGACCGGCGCGCCGCAGATAGTATGCTGCGCTCAGCGACGCGGGGCCGGCACCAACGAGGGCCACGCGCTTGCCGCTCTCTTTTTCGGGCGGGGGCATCAGCCGGGCGGCGTTTTCAAGTATGTAGTCGCCGACGAAGCGCTCCAGCTGGCCGATGTTCACGCGCTCGTCATAGCTCTTGCGCTCGCAGCCGTCCATGCAGAAGTGGTGGCAGACGCGGCCGGTGACGGCGGCCAGGGGGTTACGGCGCAGGAGTATCCCAGCCGCGCCGTCCATGTCCCCGGCGCGGACGCGCTCGAGATACTGGGGTATCTCCACGTGCGCCGGGCAGGAGCCTGAGCAGGCGCTCTGATGCACGCGCATGCCACCGAAGATGCTGTGGTACTTATTCTCGCCGGTTATCGCCCAGCAGCGGTCCCCGCCCTTGCGCGAGCAGTCTATGCGGCCGCCTATCTGGTCGGGATAGCGGTAGTACCAGCAGCGAGTGTCCTGGCAGAGATTGCCGCCGAGCGTGGCCTGGGTGCGCACCAGGGGGGTCGCGACGGAGGCTGCGGCCTGCGTGAGCGCGGGGTAAGCCGCCCTGAGCTCAGCGTCGGCGGCGATGGCCGCGAGCTTCACGTTGGCGCCTATCTTCGCGCCGGATGGCGTCTTTTCGACCGCGTCTAGGCCTGGAACGGTCTTGAGGTTTACGAGCGCGGCGGGGTACTCTGGCAATATCTTGTCCTTGAGAGCGCCAAGAAGGTCGGTGCCGCCGGCGATGAGCCTGGCTCCACCCTTTGCGGCCTCGGATGCCTCGTCGAGACTCAGCGCGTCCATGTGTTCAAAATACTTCATCTCTTCGCCTCTCCTTTCTCCTTGAGCGCGTTCAAAATGGCGTCCGGGGTGACGGGATAGCGGTTGAACCAGACGCCCGTGGCATTATAGAGCGCGAGGGTGATGGCAGGGATGGCGGGAGCCAGACTCGGCTCGCCGCCGCCGAAGGCGCCGAAGGGCGGCATGGTGTCAGTCTCGGGCAGGTGCTCAAGGACGATGTTACGGTGCCTGGGCAGCTCGTTCCAAGCGCGGGTTTTGTAGTCGATCATGTTGGCCGAGAGGATGCGACCGTCGCGGTCCCAGACGGTCTTTTCCCTGAGTGCCAGGTCGACGCCGGGGAAGTAGCCGTCCAACTGCCCCTTGAGGGCGGTGGGGTTCACGACCTTGCCGCAGTCGGTGGAGCATATCTGCTCCGTGAGCGTGACCCGGCCGGTCTTTTTGTCGACCTCTATCTCTATGAACTGCGTCTGATGTATGGCGACGTTGTACTTGCCCTCGAAGTGGCCGACGCCGGTTATGCACTGGTTGAAGCCTATGGCTGCTATCCAGGGGATCGCCGCCTCGGGGTGGCCCTTTATGGATATGACGCCGTCCCGGGTCTCAAGGGCCTCGGGCGGGCACTGGAGGATCATGGATGCACGCTGGAAGAGCTTGGCCTTGGCCTCCTGCGCCGCGCGGAGCACGCTTGTGCCCATGGCGTAGGTGCTGCGGGAGCCGGTGCTGCCCCAGTCGTAGGGGTTCATGATGCTGTCCGAGGGGGTGACCTGCACCATCTCGAGCGGGACGTTCAACTCCTCGGCGGCTATCTTGCGCATGACGTCGCGCGTGCCGGGGCCGAACTCTGTTGCCGCGCAGTTTACCACCACGCCGCCGTCAAAGTTGAGCTGCACGTTCTCCTGGGAGGGGTTCTCGCCCGTGTCGGACTGGCCGGCGATGCCCATGCCTACGGCACGGACCACCTCGCCGTCCTCGTATTCCGGCACTCCGAAGCCCTTCCAGCGCCCCTTCCAGTTGAAGGCTTCCGCCCCGGCCTGGAGCTGGTAAATGGGGTCGGGGCCCGCGCACTTTTCCATGCCGGAGCACATATAGGCGTGGTAAAACTCGTCCCCGGGCTTAAGGCGGTTCTTGCAGAAGTAGTCATAGGGGTCCATGTCTATCTGCTCCAGACCCTTGTAGAGTGCGTTTGAGATGTGTATGCAGTTTTCAAGGTAGCCGTAGCCTCGGTAGGCACCGGCACACATGCGGTTGGTGAGCACGCTGGTGCCGGTGATGTCCACGTTGCGCGACTGCGCGAGCACGGGCTGGCTTATGAGGCCGACGCCGATTATGAGGTACTGCTCGCCCTGGAAGGCGCCGCTCTCGCCCTTCCAGTCGCCCCACACGGCCGTGACCGTGCCGTCCTTCTTCAGGCCGATCTTGTAGTGGCCTACGGAGTTCATGCGGCTGGTCTGCACGGCGAAGTGCTCAGCCTTGTCGTAAAAGAGCCCGACGGGGCGGCCCGCCGCCTTTGCGAGCGCGGCGGCGTACATGATTATGCAGCCCTGGCTGGAGAAGTGCTTGGAGCCGTAGCTGCCGCCGACGTAGGCCGGGATGACGCGCATGTTGGAGATGGGGATGTTCATCGTCGGGGCGTTCATCATCTTGCAGAGCCCGGTGGAGGACATGGAGCCGTGGACGGTGAGATAGTTCCCATTCCACTCGCATATGACGCCCGGAGCCTCGGGGGGCAGCGGGTTCTGCGCGCTGTCCAGGACGGATACGTTGTCCACCACGACGTCGGCCTCGGCAAAGCCCTGCTCCACGTCGCCGACCTTGATGGTGTTATAGGCCATGTGCATCTGGGCAAAGGGCTCCGCGGGGACGACGTTGCCGGGGAACTCGGGATAGAGCTGCGGAGCGCCGGAGGCGAGAGCCTCCTCGATGGAGAGCACCGGCTTGAGGACCTCGTATTCCACCTCTATAAGACTGCGCGCCTCGTCGGCGATGTCCTCAGTCTCGGCCGCTATGAGCGCGACGGCGTCGCCGACGTAATGGACGGTATCGCTGAGCATGCGCTTGTGGTGCATAGGCATGCCCGTGGCCCAGTCCGGTGCATTCTTGTAGGTGATGACGGCCTCGACGCCCGGCAGGGCCTCGGCCTTGGAGGTGTCAATGCTTCTGATCCTGGCGTAGGCGTGCGGCGAGCGCAGGACCTTGGCGTAAAGCATACGGGGCAGCTTGATGTCGTATGCGTACTTGGCCCGGCCGGTGACTATGTCGCGGCCGCCGAGCCTCTCGGCGTCCTTGCCGATGTGACGGAACTCAGCCATGCTCATACCTCCTGTCCGGTGAATCTCATCACGGTCTCCACGACCTGATGGTGTGTGCCACAGCGGCAGTAGTTGCCGGAGAGCGCCTCTGTCTCTTATACACATCTCCGAGCCCACGAGACGGACTCCTATCTCG
>ENA-UBIJ01000632-UBIJ01000632.1-human-gut-metagenome-genome-assembly--contig:-NODE-632-length-15199-cov-10.145140_pt1 | contig 15199 bp, 11 predicted proteins | sample MGYA00244944_ERZ654876 | MGnify/ENA primary metagenome ERZ654876 (study PRJEB26926, sample SAMN06164748) | human gut metagenome | biome: ENVO:00009003; feature: ENVO:2100002; material: ENVO:00002003...
GCCTTGCCGTCACGCCCTCCCTCAAGAGCTACGGTATCTCCGGACGCGGGCGGCTATTTGAAGTCAAACAGCGCGTGAAGGAAGCGAATGCCGGACGGCAGCACGACGCGCCGGGACACAGATTGGACGGCACATCACACTTCTACTCTGAGCTGCAAGCAAACCCGTATCTGGCGATTGACTTCATCATCGCGCCGCCTCGGATGGCGTACTACATGGAGTATAGCACCCGCATCTATCAGGTTTATCTCAAATATATTGCCCCGGAGGACATCGTGGTCTACTCCATCGACGAGGTGTTCATGGACGTGACGGACTACCTGAATACCTACAAGCTCTCGGCACATGATCTCGCCATGAAGATTATCCTCGACGTGCTTGAGACAACCGGCATCACGGCAACCGCTGGGATCGGGACGAACCTCTTTCTCTGCAAAGTGGCAATGGACATTGTAGCGAAGCACATCCCAGCCGACAAGAACGGCGTCCGAATAGCCGAACTGGATGAAATGAAGTTCCGGCGTGAGCTTTGGGCGCACCAGCCTCTCACGGATTTCTGGCGCGTGGGTCGAGGTATTGCGAAGAAACTTGAGCAGAATGGGATGTTCACAATGGGCGATGTTGCCCTTTGCTCGGAGCGGAATGAGGACTTGCTTTATAAGCTGTTCGGCAAGAACGCGGAATTGCTCATCGACCATGCGTGGGGCTGGGAGCCTACGACCATTGAGGCAATCAAGGCATACCGTCCCAGCTCCAACAGCATCAGCTCCGGTCAGGTATTGCACTGTCCCTACGAGCCGCAGAAGGCGAAGCTGGTTGTCCGGGAAATGACGGACTTGCTTGTGCTGGACTTGGTGGACAAGGGACTTGTCACCGACCAGATGGTTCTCACCGTTGGCTACGACATTGAGAACCTGACCGATCCGGCGCGGCGGGCAAAGTATCACGGCGCAGTTGAGACAGATCACTACGGAAGGCAGATTCCCAAACAGGCGCACGGCTCTATCAATCTCGACGGTCACACATCCTCTACCCGCAAAATAATGTGTGCTGTGTCAGAACTCTTCGACCGGATCGTGGACAAGAATCTGCTTGTCCGCCGTATGTATGTTGTGGCAAATCACGTCCTGTCGGAAGCAGACGCACCAAAGAAAAGCGACGGTGCTGTCCAGCTCGATCTCTTTACCGACTATGCCGCCGAAGAGGAAAAACAGAAAGCTGAGAATGCCGCCTTGGAGCGTGAGCGGAAAATACAAGCCGCCACGCTTGCAATCAAAAAGAAGTATGGAAAGAACGCCATCCTCAAGGCAATGAATCTTGAAGAAGGTGCAACCGCGAAAGACCGCAATGCGCAGATTGGAGGGCATAAGGCGTGAACGGAAAATACGACGAGATCATGGGACTTCCTCACCACGTTTCCAAAACGCGACCACAAATGCCGATGTCAGATCGTGCAGCGCAGTTTGCACCCTTTGCCGCCCTCACCGGCTACGATGCTGCAATCAAAGAAACCGGACGTCTGACTGACGAAAGGATCGAGCTTGACGTGGAAGCTCTAAGTGCATTGGATATGAAGTATCAGCTTCTTATGGAAGCCCTTGATGAAGCACCGGAAGTTACCATTACCTACTTCCAGCCTGATGAGCGAAAGGCTGGCGGAAAATATGTATCAGCAGTCGGCACAGTCAAAAAGATCGATGATTTTGATCGGCGAATCACCATGCGGGACGGCACAAGGATTCCGATGGATGACGTTCTAAGCATTGACGGAGAGTTGTTCTCATCACTGGAATAATGTCGCTTGCCATGCGACCAAATGAAGTGAATACCGAAGTACAATATGACTGTAAGGTGAGACGCCAAGCAGTCATATTTTTTATATGCGGAGGTACTGAACATGAGAAAGAACTTGACGGAGATCGTATTCATCCTTGATCGCAGCGGCTCTATGAGCGGGCTGGAAGCAGACACCATCGGAGGCTTCAACTCCATGATTGAAAAGCAAAAAAAGGAGAATGGCGAGGCATTGATCTCTACCGTCCTCTTTGACAACGTGAGCGAGGTTATTCATGACCGTGTACCGGTTCAAAAGGTCGAGCCGATGACCGACAAGGACTATTCCGTTCGCGGCTGCACCGCGCTTCTGGATGCTATCGGCGGTGCGATTCATCACATTGGAAATGTCCACAAGTACGCAAGAAATGAAGATGTCCCTGAACATACTCTGTTCGTCATCACAACGGACGGCATGGAGAATGCAAGCCGCCGTTATGACAGCGAGACAGTTAAGAAAATGATCGAGCGGCAGAAGGAAAAGTACGGCTGGGAGTTTCTATTCCTCGGCGCAAATATTGACGCAGTTGAAACGGCAAAGCACTTCGGTATTGGAGCAGACCGAGCGGTCAATTATCACTCTGACCATAAGGGAACGCAGCTCAACTATGAGGTTCTGAGCGAAGCGGTTTCTGCTGTCCGTTGCAGCGTACCTCTGGGTACGAATTGGAAAAAGCGTATCGACGAGGACTACGAGTCAAGGAAATAAGAGATTTCTTCTCATAGACCCCTGTTTTTTTCTCAAAGAATGTCCGTTGTAAAGTGAAGGGGTATTTTACGAGGGGTCTCTACGAGGGAATACGATTTTAGAGAATAGCAAGCACAGCCGGTGTATATACACACGGCGATTTCCAATTAAGGAAACCCTCCCCTTAATCGAAAAAATGCTTGTTGGGAAGTCTCCCAAACCCTCTTCCTTTACGAAAGGACGGAACGCCTATGGCAAACAGAACGCGACCAAATCAGGTACTCTTCTTCGTCTCCGACGATGAGAAAAGAATCATCAAGGCAAAGATGGCGCAGCTCGGAACAAAGAACATGGGAGCATATCTCCGGAAGATGGCGATTGACGGCTATATCATCAAGGTAGACTACACGCAGCAGAAGAAACTTGCCGCCGCAGTCAGCCGTGTTGCCTCAAATATCAATCAGATTTGCCGCCGCATAAACTCCACTGGACACTTCTATGCAGACGATATTGCAGAGCTGAAAGAAAGGCAGGGTGAGATATGGCAATTACTAAAATCAAGCCAATCCGAGGAACTGTAAATAAAGCTCTTGCCTATATTCTCGACCCGCAGAAGACAGACGATGCCTTCTATGTTTCGTCCTTCGGGTGTGCTGCAAGCGATGCGGCGGCGAAAGAATTTGAATGGACGAGAAACCTTGCAGTACAGCAAGGAACGCAGATGCCGAAGGTGCTTGCCCGTCATCTGATCCAGTCCTTTGACATCGGTGAAGTGACGCCGGAAGAAGCTCACGAGGTCGGGAAGCAGCTTGCGGACGAATGGCTCAAGGGCAAGTACGAGTATGTGATTGCTACCCACATCGACAAGGGGCATTGCCATAATCACATTATCTTCAATGCCGTGAACTATGTGGACTTCCACGCCTACCGAAGCAACAGGAGAACCTATCGGGAGTTGCGTCAACTCAGTGATGAGATATGCAAGGAACATGGGCTGTCTGTGATCCCTCCATCGCAGAACAAGGGCATGGACTACAAGGAATACACCGAAGCCAAACGCGGTACGAGCTGGAAACAAAAGCTCAAGCAGACCATTGACCGGCTGGTCATCACAGCGAAGGACTACGATGACTTTCTGCGGCTTATGCAGGAAGCCGGTTATGAAATCAAGACTGGCAAATACATCTCCTTCCGAGCTGAAGGTCAGGAGCGGTTTACTCGATCTAAAACCATCGGAGAGAACTACACCGAGGAACGCATCAAGGAGCGGATCGCCGGACGGACGCCCCGAAGAAGCCAAAGGCAGACCATGCCGAATGGCATCTCCCTTATCGGAGATATTCAGGAGCGGATCAGGCTCATCGACAGCAGGGGTTATGAGTATAAAGCCAAGCTCACAATCCTCAAGGAAGCGGCGCGGACGCTCAACTATCTCACGGAAAACAACTTGCTCCAATACGCCGATCTTGAGAAGAAGGTCGAGGATGTTCACAGCTCCTATGATCGTACCGGCAAGGAACTGAAAGTCGTTGAAGCACGTCTGCGGGAAGTCCAGCCGCTTATTAAAAACATCTCCAACTACCAGCGCCTAAAACCCGTATATGACGCCTTCCAGAAGGCGAAAGACAAGCCGAGCTTCAAGGCAAAGCATGAAGCCGAACTTGTGATCTTTGAGGCGGCGCGGAGTACGCTGCTTGCCATGCAGGGCGATGAAAAACTGCCGAGCTTGAAGACACTGCAAGCGGAACAGCAGCGACTTCTTGACGAGCAGCAGCGACTCTATGATGAACGTGCGAAGCTCAAAAAAGAAGTAAAGCAAATAGAGACAATCAAGTCTAATGTTGATACGTTTCTCGCTCCTTCTGCTGACCATGACCGTGATCATCTGCGCGGCACACAGCGCGAATAATCTCTTCAAAAGCAGGGCATCTTCTGTTGACCGGAGATGCCCTGCATCCTTGAGAGAAGGTTCGAGAAGTTGAAACTATTTCTTTAATTTCTGCATCAACGGATTGCTTTTGAGAATGAAATCCGGTATAATATTATAAGCGATGTTGAATGCAAGCAAGCGAAAGGATGGTTGCCGTGCGCATAAGCTATAAGAAACTATGGATGCTTCTTCTGGAACGCGACATAAAGAAGGCTTCTCTACGACATGAAGTAGGGCTGTCTGCCGGAACATGGACAAAACTGAATAAGGGGGAAGAAGTGTCCCTCTCTATTTTGCTGCGCATTTGTGATTACTTGAACTGTGACATCGGAGATATATGTGAGGCTGTGCGAACGGACAAGAACTAAGTCCGGTTTTTCGTACAGCTCTTTTTGTAGGATAGTAAGTTTGAAACTATAACTTTGGAGGTTGCTGAAATGGCTGAGAATAACACAAGCAATATCGGCTTTGAAAAACAAATCTGGGACGCGGCTTGCGTCCTGCGCGGAAACATCGACGCATCCGAATACAAGTCCGTCGTTCTCGGATTGATTTTCTTGAAATACATTTCTGATCGCTTCGAGGCAAAGTACAAGGAACTGGTTGAAGAAGGCGATGGATTTGAAGAGGATCAGGACGAATACACTGCCGAAAACATCTTCTTTGTCCCTGAGAATGCACGATGGAGTGCGATTGCTGCTGCCGCTCACACGCCGGAAATTGGCACGGTGATTGATGACGCAATGCGCAGTATCGAGAAAGAAAACAAGCGCCTCAAAGATATTCTTCCTAAGAACTTCGCCCGTCCAGAGCTGGACAAGCGGCGTCTTGGTGAAGTGGTTGATCTCTTCACCAACATTCAGATGATCGAGCATGGAAACAGTAAGGACATTCTTGGTCGGACATACGAATACTGTCTCTCCAAGTTTGCCGAACAGGAAGGCAAACTTGCCGGTGAGTTCTATACTCCCTCTTGTGTTGTGCGTACACTTGTTGAAGTATTGCAGCCGTTCAATGGGCGTGTTTATGACCCATGCTGCGGCTCTGGCGGTATGTTCGTTCAGTCCGCAAAATTCATCGAAAACCACGGCGGCAACATCAACAAGATTTCCGTCTTTGGTCAGGACTCCAACCCGACCACATGGAAGATGGCTCAGATGAATCTTGCTATTCGTGGTATTGAAGCTGACCTCGGCAAGTTCAATGCGGACACGTTCTTTAACGATTGTCACCCGCAGCTCAAGGCAGACTTTATTATGGCAAATCCGCCCTTCAATCTTTCCGGCTGGGGCGCGGATAAACTCGTTGATGATGTCCGTTGGCAGTATGGTACGCCTCCTGCGGGCAACGCCAACTTTGCATGGTTGCAGCACATGATCTGGCATCTCGCCCCGAATGGGCGTATCGGTATGGTGCTTGCAAATGGTTCGCTTTCCTCGCAGTCCGGCGGTGAAGGCGAAATCCGCAAGAACATTATCAACGCTGACCTTGTGGACTGTATCGTCGCAATGCCGACGCAGCTCTTCTACACGACGCAGATTCCAGTATCGCTCTGGTTCCTTGCAAAGAACAAGAAGCAAAAAGGCAAAACGCTGTTCATCGACGCCCGGAAGCTCGGCACTATGGTTACGCGGAAGCTGCGCGAGCTGACAGATGAAGACATCAAGAAAATCTCTGACACCTACAACGCTTTCGTAGAAGGAACGCTTGAAGATGAAAAGGGCTTCTGCGCGGTTGTTACTACGCAGGACATCGCAAAGCAAGATTACATTCTCACGCCGGGACGCTATGTTGGTATTGAGGAACAGGAAGATGACGGCGAGCCGTTTGAAGAGAAAATGGGACGTCTGACTTCTGAACTTTCTGAGCTTTTCACTAAGTCTCATGAGCTTGAAGCTCAGATCAAAGAACGACTGGGGGCGATTGGATATGAGCTATGAGACGTATCGTGTTACTGACCTAATTGATGAAATTGCGATGGGTCCATTCGGCTCAAATATTAAAGTCTCGTGTTTTGTAGACAGTGGAGTACCTGTTCTAAATGGCAGCAATCTTGAAGGATTTTCTTTATCTGAAAAGGCGTTCCGCTTCGTCACAAAGGAAAAAGCTGATTCTCTTAACAAGGCAAATGCGCATCGCGGCGATATAGTAATAACGCATCGAGGAACGCTTGGACAAATAGTGTTTATTCCGCAAGATTCCAGATATGACCGGTATGTGATTTCACAATCCCAGTTTCGAGTTCGATGCAACGACAAGGTTTTGCCTGAATATCTTGTCTATTACTTCCACACTCCGATAGGACAGCATAAACTTCTCAGCAACGCCTCACAGGTTGGAGTTCCCGCACTGGCAAGACCATCTTCGACCTTTCAACAGATCGAAGTCGAATTGCCTGAACTGAGCATTCAGAAACGTGTTGTCGAGATTATTACCACAATTCAAAAAAAGATTGAGAATAATCAAGAGCTAAACGATAATTTAGCGGCTTAAAGCTCAACCTCACTGACATCAATCTCACTCGACATGAGTTTTGGAAGAAGTGCATCTCTCATTGCAGCAAGTTTGAAGTTCTCTCTATCTGCATTGAGCATAGCATCAAACAAAGGCGTGACCAAGGCATCAAACTCTTTTAGTGTTGATTCATCCGCTTTAGTTGCCGGAAACGCCTTCAAAATATCGGTCTTGAGATTGGTAAACACGCTGCCGTTTCCTAAAGCTACCAACTCTTTTCTAATATGCTTGAAGAACAGGTAGAGATAATACTTTGACAGCTCTGACTTTGGGAAGTACAGCCAACCGTCGTGAATGCAAGTATCGACATCCAGAATTTTGGGAATACCCGGAGTTGCGCTGTTAGACAAAACCAGCTCACCAGCATGGAGGAAAACAGTCTTCCTTAACCCCTCTTCCTTGATATGCTCCTTGATCTCAAGTACAAAGGGACTGCTCAGGGAAGTTACATCCGAGATTTTGAGCCATCGAAGCCCTGAATCCGATAAAAAGTCCTGAATTGGACGAGGCGATCCTCCGCGTTTGATCTCAACAAATGATCCTAAAGGAGCATTTTCCCACTCGGAGGGCTGCACTCCATCCCACGGATCATAATTAACAAACCACGACTCAAACAAGGCGGCTGCTTGCTGCTGTAAATTATCGTTTACCGTCTGAATAACTCTCACCAGTGGCGAGAGTTCTACAAAAGGGACTGCCACTGAATGTCGTTCTCTTACCTCGAAAGGAGACACGACAATGACAGAACAACTCATCACGGAGATACAGCGAAAAATGCTGCCGTATCTCAACAACGAACAGCTCATGCACCTTCGGGATGCATTGGCTGAGACATTGGAAGGGGCAACGATCACCTATGATAGTGGCTCAATTCCAGCAGAAGAAACAGATGCAGTCGAAGCATTTATCACGGCAAAACGGATCGAAGGCTGCTCGGAGAAAACCCTGAGCTATTACCGGAAGACGATTGAGGCTCTGATTGCCGGAGTCGGAAAGGCTGTACAACAGATCACCACAGATGATTTGCGCCGCTATCTGACAAGCTATCAAGTTCAGCGTAGGTCGAACAGAGTGACCATAGACAACATCCGCCGGATCCTGTCCAGCTTCTTCTCATGGCTTGAAGATGAGGATTTCATTGTGAAAAGCCCGGTACGCCGGATCCATAAAGTCAAGACGGCAAAGGTGGTCAAGGACACTTACACCGATGAAGCGTTGGAGCTGATGCGTGACAACTGCAAAACGGCACGAGACTTGGCGATGATTGATCTTCTGGCTTCCTCTGGAATGCGTGTTGGTGAGCTGGTCACGCTAAACCGCGAGGACATCAACTTCAACGAACGCGAATGTGTGGTTGTCGGCAAGGGCAATAAAGAACGATTGGTCTACTTCGACGCAAGGACGAAGATCCACCTTCAAAACTACCTTGAGGGCAGAACGGATGAAAACCCGGCATTGTTTGTTTCCCTGAAAGCTCCCTTTAACCGATTGATGATCGGTGGAGTGGAGACACGCCTTCGGGAACTGGGAAAGCGTCTGAATATCCCGAAGGTTCACCCTCACAAGTTCAGGCGCACACTGGCTACTACTGCCATAGACAAAGGAATGCCCATAGAGCAAGTCCAGCAGCTCTTAGGGCATCAGAAAATCGACACCACCATGCACTATGCAATGGTGAAACAACAGAATGTGAAGCTGGCACATAGAAAATACATTGGATAGGATGGGATGAAAATGAGGATGACGCAACTTAAAACCATCGCAGACATACAGACTGGTCCGTTCGGAAGCCAACTCCACAAAGAAGACTACGTTGAAACCGGAACCCCTATTGTCACTGTTGAACATCTTGGGAACCGAGTATTCACCGAGCAAAATCTCCCCAGAGTCTCCGACAGCGATAAAGCGCGGTTGATTAAGTATACTCTTTCAACTGGCGATATTGTATTCAGCCGAGTTGGGTCTGTTGACCGCTGTTCCTATGTTGATAAATCACACGACGGATGGATGTTCTCGGGACGTTGCTTACGAGTCCGCCCAACTGAACTGGTTGATTCTCTGTACCTATATTATTATTTCTGTTTAGAAGAAACCAAGCAGTTTGTTCGGAATATTGCAGTAGGCGCGACCATGCCTTCTATCAATACGAAACTTCTTGGAGAGGTCGAAATCGCCTTACCGGATCTGAACAACCAGAAACGGATAGCCGCTGTTCTCTCATCACTGGATGATAAAATTGAGAACAACCAAAAGCTAAACGATAATTTAGCTGTTCTCCTGCAAACGATATATCAAGATCGGTTCGGCAATGATATTTTGGCAGTAAATCAAGGAGTCCTCTCGGATATTTGCTCATATTCAAGAGACAAAGTAGCTGTCTCTGAGCTGAATGTCAGCACTTACTTCTCAACGGAAAATATGCTATCGGAAAAAGCTGGTTCAACCGAGGCTACAAGCCTTCCAACTACATCACAGACAACCGCTTGCCATAAAGGTGATACATTAATTTCTAACATTCGTCCTTACTTTAAGAAGATTGTCTATTGTGAGGGCAACTGTGGCTGCTCAACCGATGTTCTTTGCTTTACGCCAAGTCAGCCGCGATACTCGACGTACCTATTCAGCACCCTATATGCCGACAAATTCTTCGCATTTATGGTTGCTGGATCGAAAGGAACGAAAATGCCTCGTGGAGATAAGCAGCAGATTATGACATACCCTGTTGTTCTACCATCAGAAGAAGAGTTAGCCGGCTTTAATACCATTGCTTCACCACTTCTTAAGCAAATTTATTCCAATAGAGCGGAGAATAAACGGCTATCTATACTGAGAGATACCCTTCTGCCAAAGTTGATGTCCGGAGAGATTGATGTCTCCGCCGTCCAACTCTAAGCCGCTAAATTATCGTTTACCTGATATGGAGGATATACCATGTTTGATAAAGTTCAGGAGAGCTTGAAAAGAAGCAAAGACGAGCGCCAGAAAAAGCGGCTTGAAAAGGAACGGCTTCGTCTTGAGAAAGCCGCAGCAGAAGCAGCTCGTGAGGAAGAGCGGCTTCAACAGGAGGCGGAAAAGATACAGGCTGAAAAAGACCGTCTTCTCTCCCTCGATGATAAGGGGCTGAAGGTAGAATTGATTCTGGCAGTGCGCGGCTTATACTCACAGATAGAGTACATTCAAAGTCAGCAGGCTTCTTTATCCGAGCGGGTTGACGATATTGAGTCGGACATCTCTTCCATCCGCAGCGATATTTCAGATTTGGAAAGCAGACTGGGCTCGTCCGATCAGTAAAACTCAATGAAGGAGGCGCAGACGTGATTATTTCACCACAATCTCTTGATACAAACCTAAGTCAGCTTTTAGCGGAAGTTAAGTCCGGCTCAATGCAGTTGCCGGAGTTTCAGCGTGACTGGACATGGGATGATAACCGGATTAGAGGCATCATCGCCAGCTTATCACAGGGTTATCCTATGGGTGCAATCATGCGGCTGCAATACGGCAATCCGGACATCCAATTCAAATACCGTACAATTACGGGTGTGAAGGGTGTTTCAGTAAAGCCGGAGCATTTGATTCTCGATGGTCAGCAGCGGCTTACTTCCATCTATCAGGCAACATCCTCAAAAGAGCCGGTCTCTACCAAAACGGAAAAAGGCAAGGCGATTAAGCGGTACTACTACCTCTCTATGGAGAAGTGCCTTGACGATGATGAGGATCGCTTTGATGCAGTCCTGTCCATCCCCGAAGACCGCAAGATTAAAGAGAACTTTGACCGTGATGTGAAGCTCGACCTCTCAACCAGAGAGTATGAATACGAGAACAAGTTGTTTCCGGTCAATATTGTGTTCGATAGCAATGCCGTAATGGACTGGTTCATGGGCTACATGACGCACTATGGAATGAAGCCGGAAGCAATGGACGAGTTCAAGCGTTTTCAGGCGGATGTGCTGAATACAATTTCCGGGTATAAGCTGCCTGTGATTACACTGGACAAGTCCACGCCGCGAGAGGCAGTGTGCAAGGTGTTTGAGAACGTCAATACTGGCGGTGTTCCTCTCACGGTGTTTGAGCTTGTTACCGCAACTTATGCCACAAGAGACTTTGACCTGAGAAAAGACTGGGTGCAGTGTCGAAATACAATTTGCGGTTTCGGTGACACGCTGAGAACAGACTTGTTCGATGGGATTGATGAGACTACCTTCCTGACAACGGTTTGTCTCTATACAAGCTATTTGAACAAGCAGTCTGGAAAGACAAACACAATCTCCTGCAAAAAGAAAGATGTTCTGGGACTTCCTTATGAATCGTACATAGCGAACCGGGATGCAGTGCTGTCTGGGTTCAAAATCGCAAAGGAGTTTCTTCTTCGTGATCAGTGCGTTTTCCGTCAAAGAGATTTGCCCTATACAACGCAGTTGATTCCACTTGCGGCAATCTGCGCTGTTCTCGGAAAATCCAAATGCAATGAGCCAAACACAATCAAAACTCTTTCTCGGTGGTATTGGTGCGGGATTTTGGGTGAGATGTATGGCGGTGCGAACGAAACCCGCTATGCCTATGACATTGAGGACATGGTTGAAGAGGTCAATGGACGTCCGAATGCAATGCACACGATTAACAGCGCAGTCTTTTCTTCTACGCGGCTGCTAACCCTTCAAACTCGCTTGAGCGCGGCATATAAAGGTATAATGGCTCTTCTTTACAAGGAGAAGTGTCGTGACTTTATGAACAACACGACGATTGACATTGTAAACAGTATGCTTGAGTCTCCGGATATTCACCATATATTCCCCGAAGCATATTGCGAGAAAATGGGCATCAAGCGCGAACGGTATAATTCCATCATTAACAAGACCCCGATTCTTCCAGCCACCAACCGCTCGATTGGCGGAAATGCGCCGAGTGAGTATCTGGGGGCAATTCTAAAGAAGGTTGATGGACTGACCGAGAATGAGTTGCAAGCACGGGTGGAATCGCACTTTATCAACTATGCAGAATTGAAGGCAGATGACTTCAATGGCTATTTCATCGACAGAGCAAAAAGCCTTCTAAACCTAATTGAAAAAGCGATGAATAAGCCCGTCACTGACAGAGATGCAGAAAACACGCTGGATCAGTTCGGGGCGAGTCTGGCGTAAAAGGGAGTGACAAACTATGGCAGAATATTTTACAGAATCAAATTACGAGAACGCTGTCTTGCAGCTTCTCAATGAAGAACTGGGCTATAACTATATCTATGGACCGGACGTGGAGCGCGATTATCACTCGCCGCTTTATGAGGATGTTCTGCTACCTTCCTTGCAGCGGATCAACAAGAGCCTGCCTATGGACGCTCTGACGGAGGCAATCTATAAGCTCAAGAACTTTGAAACCGGAACGCTTTTGCAGAAGAACATGGTCTTTATGGACTACCTCCAAAACGGAGTCCCGGTAAAATACTATGACAAGGGTGAAGAACGCTCTACCCTTGTTTACCTTGTAGACTTCAAAAATCCTGCCAGTAACGAGTTCACAGTTGCGAATCAATGGACTTTCATTGAGAACTCCGAAAAGAGACCAGATGTGATTCTCTTTGTCAATGGTCTCCCACTCGTCATTGTGGAGTTGAAGTCTCCGTCCCGCGAAGAAACCGATGCTTCCGCAGCATACCGCCAGCTCCGGAACTATATGTATGAGATCCCCTCTATGTTCATTTATAATGCGGTATGTGTCATGAGCGACTTGACCACTTCAAAGGCTGGTACAATCACGTCCGGCGAAGACCGCTTTATGGAGTGGAAAACAACAGACGGCAGCTATGAGAATACGCAACACGCATCATTTGACACATTCTTTGTAGGACTGTTTGAGAAGACCCGCTTCCTTGACATCGTGAAAAACTTCATCTGCTTTAATGTGGATGGACAGAATACTTTCAAGATACTCGCCGGGTATCATCAGTATTTCGCAGTCAAAAAGGCGATTGAGTCTACAAAACACGCAACCGTGACGGACGGTAAGGGTGGCGTCTTCTGGCATACACAGGGCAGCGGAAAATCGTTGTCTATGGTCTTCTATGCTCATTATCTGCAAGAAGCGTTAGAAAGCCCCACTATCGTTGTCATTACCGACCGTAACGATCTGGACGACCAGCTTTACGGACAATTCGCCCGCTGCAAGGACTTCCTCCGGCAAACGCCGCAGCACGCTGAGAGCCGCAAGAATCTGAAAGAACTGCTTGCAAACAGACAGGCAAACGGCATAATCTTCACGACCATGCAGAAGTTTGAAGAAAGCAACGAAGCTCTTTCGGAGCGTCGGAACATTATCGTGATGGCTGATGAAGCGCATCGTGGGCAATATGGTCTCAATGAGAAGGTTGTGGTCAAGCAGAAGGACAACGGCGAAGTCGAGGCGAAAACCGTTATCGGCACTGCCCGCATTATAAGAGACACGCTTCCTAATGCGACCTACATTGGATTCACCGGAACACCGATCTCCACAAAAGACCGCAGTACACGAGAGGTCTTCGGTGATTACATCGACATCTATGATATGACACAGGCAGTTGAAGATGGCGCGACCAGACCCGTCTACTACGAGAGCCGTGTGATTCACCTGAAACTCGACGAGAACACCCTCCATCTGATCGATAATGAGTATGACATTATGGCTGACAACGCCGATCCGTATGTCATTGAAAAGAGCAAAAAGGAACTTGGTCAGATGGAAGCAATCCTCGGTGCCGACCAGACGATCAATTCCTTGGTAAATGACATTCTTGATCATTACGAGAATTACCGTGAGAATATCCTAACCGGCAAGGCGATGATCGTTGCTTATTCGCGTCCCATAGCAATGAAGATTTATAAGCGCATTCTTGAGCTACGCCCAGCGTGGACGGAAAAGATTGCAGTGGTCATGACGCAAGGCAATAACGATCCCGAAGAATGGCGTGAGATTATCGGCAACAAAGCTCATAAGGACGATATGGCGCGGAAATTCAAAGACAACAACTCTCCGCTGAAAATCGCCATCGTCGTGGATATGTGGCTGACCGGCTTTGATGTTCCCTCCCTTGCTACGATGTATGTCTATAAGCCGATGGCTGGACACAACCTGATGCAAGCTATCGCCCGCGTCAATCGTGTCTTCAAAGATAAAGAAGGCGGTTTGGTTGTCGATTACGTCGGTATTGCGGCTGCACTGAAACAGGCAATGAACGACTATACTGCCAGAGACAAGAAGAACTATGGTGATACAGATGTAAGCAAGGCTGCATATCCGAAGTTCCTTGAAAAGCTCTCTATTTGCAGAGATTTGTTCCACGGATTCAGTTATGAGAAATTCATGACCGGAAGCGACCTCGACAGGGCGAAGCTCATCAGCGGCGGAGTGAACTTCATACTCGGCAAGAGTGTTGCAGAGTACGAGCTTCCCGACCATGAGAAGACACAGAATGTGTTTATCAAAGAAGCCCTGCTTCTCAAGCAGGCACTTTCGCTGTGCAGCAGCTTGGTAGACGAGCAAACTCGCATGGAGGCAGCTTTCTTCGAGTCCGTAAGAACAATGACCGTGCGCTTGGTTTCAGGCGGTACCGGAAAGAAGTTTACGCTTCCGGAAGTAAATGAGCGCATTAACGAGCTTTTGAAGCACAGCATCAAGAGCGAAGGTGTTATCAACCTCTTCTCCGATGTCCAGACTGAGTTTTCGTTGTTCGATCCGAAGTTTCTTGAAGAAGTGGCAAACATGAAGGAGAAGAATCTTGCAGTCGAACTCTTGAAAAAACTGATTTCCGAACAGGTCTCTGTTTACCGTCGAACAAATATTGTCAAGTCTGAAAAGTTCTCCGAAATCATTCAGAGCGCAATGAACCGCTATTTGAACGGAATGCTGACCAACGAGGAAGTCATTCAAGAATTACTCAAGCTGGCGAAAGACATTGCCGCTGCTGCCGCCGAGGGTGAAAAACTCGGATTGACAGCGGACGAGCTTGCTTTCTATGATGCCCTCACAAAGCCGCAAGCAATCAAGGACTTTTACGAGCATGACGAGCTTATTGCTATCACGAAAGAACTGACAGATTTGCTTCGCAAAAACCAGACAATAGACTGGCAAAAGAAAGAGAGCGCAAGAGCTGGAATGCGCCGCCTGGTCAAAAGGTTGCTGAAAAAACACAAATATCCGCCAGAGGGTATGGATGATGCTGTCCCTGTCTCTTATACACATCTGACGCTGCCGACGATCTTACGCGT
>ENA-UBIJ01000658-UBIJ01000658.1-human-gut-metagenome-genome-assembly--contig:-NODE-658-length-14837-cov-4.830808_pt1 | contig 14837 bp, 15 predicted proteins | sample MGYA00244944_ERZ654876 | MGnify/ENA primary metagenome ERZ654876 (study PRJEB26926, sample SAMN06164748) | human gut metagenome | biome: ENVO:00009003; feature: ENVO:2100002; material: ENVO:00002003...
AGATAGGAGTCCGTCTCGTGGGCTCGGAGATGTGTATAAGAGACAGTCTCCATCCTGGCCTGCGCGGCGCACGTCCACTTCTACACCTTCGCCACCCCCGGCGCAACCGTGCCGAGCCTGGTGTTCTATTACATAGCGGGCTTCCTCGCGTCCTTCTCCATCACCTTCGGCACCCATGCCGTGTGCTCCAGCGTCATCGCCGACTGGTTCGTTGAGAAGCGCGAGCAGATCTCCGGCATCGTGTTCTCCGGCGCGGGCTTCGGCGCGGCCATCTGGGTATTCGCCGCCGGCCAGCTGTTCCAGGTCACCGATTTCAAGAACTGCTACCGCATACTGTCCATATTCATCCTCGCCATCGGCCTCTTCTCCGTGCTGGTGCTCATAAGGAGCCCGCAGAAGCTCGGGCAGAAGCCCCTCGGCTGGGACAAGGCTTCCCAGGGCGCCGCAGAGGGCGCCGCGGTGGAGGTCCCGGGTGTAGACAAGGCCACGGCCCTGCGCTCCCCGGCCTTCTGGGTGCTCTCCCTCGCGCTGCTGTTCGTCTGCGTGAGCGGCACCGCGTATATGAGCTACGCCCCCTCGTGGTGGTCCGCCAACGGCATGAGCGCCACCACCTCCGCCAACTGGAACGCCGTCTACCTCGTCCTCTCCGGCCTCGTGCTGCTGGGCGTGGGCAAGGTGTTCTCCAAGACCGGCCCCGCGGTGTTCACGATCATCGTGTGCATAGCCTTCGTGGCGGCCATGGCCTGCATGATAGCGCTCAACGGCCAGCCCGTCACCATGATAATGGTCGGCTGCGTCCTCTTCGCCGCGCTGGCCTATCCGCTCAACGCCAGCATCCCCGGCCTCATCGGCCAGTCCGTGTTCGGCGGCAAGGACTTCGCCGCCATCTCCGCCACTCTGATGACCGCCGTCTACGTCGGCCAGGCGCTCTGCGCCCCGATAATGAGCGCCTTCCTCGCCACCGAGGGCGGCATGAAGAGCGGCTGGATATTCTTCGGCGCCACAGCGCTCGTCGGCATGGTGCTCATAGTCGTCGCCATCGCCATCTCCCCGATGAAAAAGGCCGCAAAGGCCTGATGCAGAGCAGGGAAAACGCCCCCATCCACGGATGGGGGCGTTTTTTGTTTCACAGTGCCGAGCACTGCCGAATTGTCTTGCAGCCCGCGCTGCATGCATGTTATACTTGAATGACTAGAATATGCTCCCGAGCGTCACGCGCTCCATCGTGTAGAGGCTGCTCAGATGGGCCAGCAGCTTTTCGTAGGAGCCGGCCGCGCTCTCCGCGTCGCCGGAGCGCACGTCGCTCATGAGTTCGAAAAAGGCGTCCGTCGTGCTGTCTATCTCCGGGTGCCGGATAAAAATGTGCGTGTAGCCGTCTGCGGCAAGCCACTCGTCCGCCGCCTCGGCAAGCACCTCCTCCGCGAGGTCGAACCGGCCGGCATTGCAGTAGGCGCGCGAGAGCGCCAGCTGCTCCTCCAGCCCGCCCGTGAACTCCCTGAGGTAGTTGAGGTTGAACCAGCTGCCTATTGCCAGCAGGATAAGCACGACACCCGCCGCTATCTCGCGCTTCATCAGACCGCCCCCTTCGGCGCGTAGTAGACCCCGCCCGCGGCGTCGAGCATCAGCAGATAAACGTCTCCGGGACCGGAGGCGCCCCGCCGCTTGAGCTCCTGCCGCAGCCAGACCTCGTCGCGGCCTGCGATGCGCAGATTGTCGCGCATGAGCTTGCCGTCGTTGATTATCATGACCGGATAGCCCGTGTCCCTGGGCTTGAGTCCCAGGTCCCGAGCCGTCGCAGGGCGGAACTCGGGAAAGAGTATCACGGACATCGTCCCGTCTGTCTCCAGCACGGCGTACTCCACCTGCGAGATGTCGGTAATGCTCTGGGCGCGCAGCTCCTCGTAGAGCTCCTCAAGGTTGAGCCGGCAGCGCTTCATCTCCTTCTGATCTATCTTGCCGCGGCGTATGAGAAAGCAGGGCCGCCCGAAGAGCAGCGTCCGCAGCCCCGCGTGCCTCAGCGCCGCGCCTGATATGATGAGCTCGCAGCAGGTGAGCACCACGATGGGCAGCAGCCCGTTCATGAGCGGTATGCCGATGTCCTGCAGTGGGTGCGCCGCCATGTCCGCTATGAGCACTGCGATGGCCAGCTCCGGCAGCTCCAGCTCGCTGAGCTGGCGTTTGCCCATGAGCCGCATGGAGACCACGAGCGCGAAATATACGACGAGCGTTCTTATGATGATTATAGCCAAGCAATCACTCCCCGCATATATTTTTGCCTGTATTGGAGGATGTTATAAGCATGGAAGGAAACAAAAGACCGGAAATGGAGCGCATCACGACGCCTGAGCTCGCGGAAAAGTTCATCGCCGAGCAGCTGGAGGCCCTGCGCGCACAGATAGGCGGCGGCAAGGTGCTGCTCGCGCTCAGCGGCGGCGTGGACTCGTCCGTCGTGGCGGCTCTGCTCATCAAGGCGGTGGGCAAACAGCTCGAGTGCGTTCACGTGAATCACGGCCTGATGCGCAAGGGCGAAAGCGAGCAGGTCATCGAGGTGTTCCGCAATCAGCTCGGCGCGAACCTGACGTATGTTGACGCCGTGGACCGCTTCCTGGACAAGCTGGCGGGCGTCGCCGAGCCGGAGCGCAAGCGCAAGATAATCGGCGCCGAGTTCATCCGCGTGTTCGAGGAGGAGGCCCGCAAGCTGGAGGGCATCGGCTTCCTCGCCCAGGGCACGATATATCCGGACATCATTGAGTCCGGCCCGGTGAAGAGCCACCACAACGTCGGCGGCCTGCCGGAGGATTTGAAGTTTGAGCTGGTCGAGCCGCTGAAGTTCCTGTTCAAGGACGAGGTGCGCGTGGTCGGCAAGGCGCTGGGCCTGCCTGATTCCATGGTGTACCGCCAGCCGTTCCCGGGCCCGGGCCTGGGCGTGCGGTGCGTTGGCGCCATCACGAGGGACCGCCTCGAGGCCGTGCGCGAGAGCGACGCCATACTGCGCGATGAGTTTGCCAAGGCGGGCCTGGACAAGACCATTTGGCAGTATTTCACAGTGGTGCCGCCCATCACGAGCACCGGCGTGCGCGACGGCAAGCGCGTAGACGCCTGGCCGGTCGTCATCCGCGCCGTGAACACCGTAGACGCCATGTCCGCCACCGTCCCCCAGATCGAGTGGCCCCTGCTCATGAAGATCACCGACCGCATCCTCTCCGAAGTCCCCAACGTCAACCGCGTCCTCTACGACCTCAGCCCCAAGCCCCCCGCGACCATCGAGTGGGAATAATAATTTAGCTTCTTTCAAGTCCCCGGAATGCCTGAAAAATACAGGCGTTTCGGGGATTTTACTGTTTTTACTGGCTACAAGTTGGCTACATTGAACGTGATTTTTGTAGCCAGAGAGCTCATCGGGCTATTGCGTCGAGATGTCTGGCTACTTCGGCCTGCTTGTTCGGATACAGGTGGCTGTATGTATCCATCGTGGTCTGCACCTTCTCATGACCGAGCCGCTCGGCAATGAGCAGGGGAGAGCAGCCCATCTCCACCAGCAGGCTCGCGTGGCTGTGCCGGATATCGTGTACGCGGATGCGTTTGACCCCGGAGACCTTGCAGCCATGCTCCATCTCGTGATAGAGAAAATGCTTCGTGTACGGGACAGCCTGTCGTCGGGCTGGAGGCCGTAGCACTTTTCAATGTACCCCTTCAGACAAACGCTCAGGACTTCCGGCATAGTGACCACACGGTTGCTTTTTGGAGTCTTGGGCGAGGTGATGACATCCTTGCCGCCGAGGCGCTGGTAACTCTTGTTTATTGCAATGGCCGACTTCTCAAAGTCGATGTCCGCCGGAGTCAACGCCAGCAGCTCGCCCTCGCGCATACCGGTGTAGTACAGCGTCATGAACGCGGCATAGGAAGCTGGCCGGTCTTTCAGAGCTTCAATGAACGCAGTAAACTCGTCCCGCGTCCAGAACAGCATCTCGTCTGCCGACTTCTTGCCCATGCTCCCGGCCTTGTGGCAGGGATTTTCCTTCAGACCGTAATACTTGACCGCATAGTTGAAGATGGCGGTTATCTGGTTGTTGATGACCCGGAGATAGGTCTGGGAGTACGGCTCACCCTTGTCGTCACGGTAGCCGGTCAGCTCATTCTGCCAGCGCCTTATGTCGGTTGGCTTGATCTCGTCCAGCGGCATCCGGCCAAAGAAGGGAGTGATCTTGAGGTCGATCATGAACCGCTTGTTGGCGAGAGTCGAGGGCTTGAGGCGCTTCTCCATGTCCTCAAGATAAAGCCCGATGAAGTCCTTGAACGTCATCCCGAGGTTGGCATTCGCCCGACTTATGAAGTCGCGCTCCCACTGCAGCGCCTCGCGTTTGGTGGCGAAGCCACGCTTTTTCTTGTGTATGACCTTACCTGTCCAGTCCTTAACGCGAACCTGAGACATTCATTTACCTATGTTGCCGTCTTTTGTTACTGACATGAATCGCTCTTTTCTCTCGAGTCTCAGTATGTGCTTATTGCTTTTTGTGCTTTTTCATTTTTGCAACTAATCCGGGATTGCTCTTTACAAACTCGTGCACCATCTGTATGTCCTCCTCAGTCAGCGGCTCCGGCTTTTGAGCCTCTTTGCTGCCATCTGCCGGCGGGAGATGTATCTCGTGAGTCGAGCTGTAAGCGATGGTCTGATCCTTCCATGCCTTGTAGTCATCAACTGAGAGCTGGCCGCTTGCCAGTTTACTGCGTTGCTCCTTCCATTGTTCGAGCAGCAGGCAGAACGAGGGATTGAGCTCGGCGCTCGTCCCCGTGCCGTCGAAAGAGATGGAGCACTTCCAGCTCTGGTTCTTTGGCGGCTTCTCAACTTCAATGTTGAAATCCAGCTCTTTTGCCGTGTCGAGCAGGAACAGAAAGTCCATAACATCGGCAAGACTGGTCAGAACCGCCTTTCTCGTGCCGAGACCAATAATATACGACAGGGGAACGTCCAGCGCAGCGCTGATGTTTACAAGTGCGGAAAGAGAAACGTCTATGTCCCCGCACTCGTATTTCTGTATCGTTCTGAGCGAGCGATCCAGCATTTCAGCCAGCTTTGTCTGGCTGATGTGCCTCATTTTGCGCGCAAGACGTATGCGTTTGCCGATCTCCTTCGGGTCGAAAGCCTCAATGCCTTCCCCAGTGTATTCAAAGTCGTCTTGATAATGCTCCATTCAGTTCACCTCAAAAAGAGTATACCAGAAAGAAATGCGAATTACAAGTGCGTATTTATAATTTGAACGTGTTGACAACAGCATTGATAGTACGTATAATCTAATACGTACTCATAGTGCGCATTGTGATAGGAGGTGAAAGGTAAGCGCACTAGAGATTCATATACTTTACAATCAGGAGGTAAAATGCAGGCACAATTTGTAACGGCTCAGGAGGTAGCCGAAATCATGGGAGTCAGCAGGAGCAAAGCGTATCAGATTGTGAGAGAGATGAATCGGGAGCTGAAAAGCATGGGGTACATAACTGTTTCTGGAAAATGCCCGGTGCAGTACTTCAAAAAGAAGTTCTACGGCCTTCAGATAGGCGGTGACGCCATATGAAGGACTGTGTGACTGAAGAAATTATTGAAGAAACCAATGAAGAAACCAAGCTTGACGGGCTGCTCAGAAAGATGAAGAGAATGAACAGCCCCGGCTATTTACATACAGTGTCGCTGAATGAACTCTATGAAACCGTGTACGAAAGCAGGCCGCCCGTCATAGACGGCCTGCTGTACGCCGGGGCGTACATACTGGCGGGCGCTCCGAAGATAGGCAAGTCTTTTCTTGTTGCCCAGCTTGCCTACCACGTAAGCACAGGCCAGCCGCTGTGGGGCTATGACGTGCACCAGGGAACGGTGCTCTACCTGGCACTGGAGGACGACTCCCGCCGCCTGCAGGATAGGATGTCGCGTATGTTCGGCGTTGAGGGCACGGACGAGCTCTACTTTTCCGTCGATGCGAAAATGCTCGGAGACGGCCTGGACGGGCAGCTGGAGCAATTTGTGAGAGAGCACCATGATACAAAGCTGATAGTGCTCGACACGCTGCAAAAGGTGCGCGAGGCTTCAAAGGATTACAGCTACAGCAGCGACTACGAGCTGATGAACCGTCTCAAGCGCTTCGCGGACAGTCACGGCGTTTGCGTGCTGGCAGTGCATCACACGAGAAAGCAGACAGCCGATGACTGCTTTGAGACGATATCTGGCACGACGGGCCTGTTCGGCTGCGCGGACGGCGCGCTGCTGATGCGCAAAGAGAAGCGTACGGACTTAACTGCAACCCTGGATGTGGCAGGACGAGACCAGCCCGACCAAAGGCTGCATCTGAAGAAAAACGCCGACAGTCTGACGTGGGAGCTGGAGTGTGCTGACACCCAGCCATGGAGGCAGCCGCCGGACCCGGTGCTGGAGGCAGTGGCAAAGCTGAGTATCAGCGCCGGAGAGTGGGAGGGCAGCCCAAGTGAGCTGGCGAGGGCGATAAACACAAGCATGGCGGCAAATCGCCTGACGCGCCACCTGAACGTGAACGCGAGCCGTCTGATTGATGAGCATCGGGTAAAGTACGAGTTCAAGACAAAACACGAAGGTCGCCGCATCCGCCTGACGCAAGTCCCGGTGATAGTCAAGGCGTATGAAGTGACCGCATGACGCAACGCTTGCGACGCTTGCAACGGTAAAACGGACACCTCAAAACAAGCGTCGCAACCGTCGCAACCGTCGCACAGCCACAAAGATTTCCCGACCGCAAGGCCGGGAGATTATTGTGGCAATATCGTGCAAGCAATGTCCGTGTCCGGACACGATCAAACTTCGTGCGGCGCTGGCGCTTGTTGTTATGGAAATATCAGGGCAGATGTGCTATAATCTACGAAAACTTGGCGAGGGTGTGGAATATGCCTGATGTGACGGATAATGAGCGCATTGAGCTGCATGGTATGCTCGCGGAGTTCAAGCAGGCGCTGGAAGAGGAAATACATAAGGTCAAGAGCAGCGGGCTGTCGTCAACGCTGCTGTTTGCCGGCAGGCGGATAGAGAGCAGAGGCGCTGAATTCTGGTACAGATTCAGGGTCGAATACGCCCCGGCGATGCCGGCGGATACGCCATGCAAGCTGACCATCGGCAAGGAGCAATTCAATGTCACCGTGGTCAGCTTTGACGAAAACTCCATTATCATATCTTCTAAAATCGAGCTGACAGGCGCGCTTGGCAAGGCGCGTCTCGAAAACGGCGCGACAGTTTTGATGGAGCGGCTCATCGGCTGCATCGAGGAAAACGCCGAAAAGCCAAACCCGGCGGGTGACCGTATGCTCCCGCAGAGCGGCAAGGTATACGAGGCCAGAAAGATATACCGATACGACGAGCCTTCTACATATCCCGGCAATACCGAAAGCCAGAACCGTGCGGTGGAAGCCGCGCTTACCAACGATATCACATACATCTGGGGCCCGCCGGGAACCGGCAAAACCACCGTCATCGGCCAAATCATTGATGGGCTATACAGGCATGGCCGCTCTGTATTGGTCGTATCCCACACTAACACCGCCGTCGATGGTGCGATAGAAAAAGCGGACAGAACATATTACAGCGAACACGATCAGGATGAGGGCGGCATCTATCCAATATTGCGTCTGGGCATCCCGTCAAGACCGCTGCCAGAGCGCGTGCTGCTGAAAACGCACACAGACATACTGGGACGGAAGCTGTATGAAAGAGAAGCTGCTCTGAAAAACCAGCTTGCGTCGTTGCAGAGAAGACAGAACGAAATACGGCTTCTACTGAGCAAAAACACTTGGCTTGAAAAGACGAATCTACCTCTCTTTCCGGGAGATATGCAGATGATAGAAGCTCTAAAAAGGGAAATTGCCGCGGCGGAAAGTGAGGCAGAAAAGCTTGACGGCGAGATTAAAAAGGAGCTGTAGGAGCACCCGGAGTATAAAAGCCGTGCCTCATTGCACAAGAAAGCCTCGGCGCAGAGAAAGGAACTCGAGTCACTCTGTCAGAACATCCTGTGCGCGGAGAAAATGCTCGCTGAGGCTCCGCAAAAGATCCAGCGAGCGCGCGATGAGGCGAGAAAGCACGACGTCTATAGACAGCTGAGGCAGCAAAAAGAAAAGCTCATGTCGGAGCAGTTTCTAAATGAGCAGCTGCACAGCTGTGCGGAGACCATCGCAAGGCTCAATGCGGAGCTCGATTCGCTTGCGTCCCAGGAAAAGACCGCGTCTCACGAAATGGCAGAGTACGAGGGCAAGAGCTCCTTCGGAAAATTCTTTTCCGGCAAGGCCTCCTACCTCCAGGCAAAGGAACGGGCGGAGCAGATAGCCCTGAGGGTGCCGAAGGCAGAGGAGGAACTTAGATGCGAAGAGATGCTCGAGGAGGAATATAAGAACCAGCTCGACGAGGTTCTGCTTCTGAGTGAGCAGCTAAAGAGAGTGATACCCAGCCAGAGCGCGGAATACTGGCTGAGCAAGGCCCAGGAATTCTCGACAGCCGCAGAAAAGGCCCGGGCGGTGCTGCCTCAGCTCGGGCAGCAGAGGGATGACCTTACCGCTGAGCTTCGTGAGATTAATGAACAGCTCGCCGCAATAGATGCCGCGACAGGCAAGCTCAAGGAAAAACAGCAGCTCTGCGCTCAGCTGAAAAACTCGGCTCAGAAAAAGCGAGAAAAGCTCAGTGAGCTTGAGTCATCCCTGCAGGAGGACATAGCACGCGAGCGCTCGCTCTGCCTGGCTTTCGACTACGAACTCGATGCTGAGGATGCAAAGTCGGTTTACGAAGAGCTCAAGGCGCTTGAGAGCACAATAAAAGCTGAGCTTTTGGACTGTGATATTCCCGCACTTGAGGCTGAGAAGTCAAAGCTTATTGAACAGCAGACGGAGACAATCAAAGACCTGGGCGAGGTCGAAGCAAAATTGCATGAGCTGGAGCGGCAGGCCGTACTTAGCGCAAAGATCGTCGGCACTACGCTGGCTAAATCATACCTGAGCGACACACTCAGGTCTCGCACGTTCGACACGGTAATACTCGACGAGGCGTCCATGGCGTCGATACCCGCGCTCTGGTGCGCTGCACTGCTGGCAGAGAAAAATGTCGTCATAGTGGGCGACTTTTTACAGCTTCCGCCTATCGTTATGGCCAACACGCCCATGGCGCAAAAATGGCTGGGTCAGGACATCTTTTGCCACAGCGGGATGCTTGAAGCCATAAAGGACAGGCGGTCGCAGAATTTCATAATGCTTAACGACCAGTTCCGCATGGAATCCGAAATCGCCGGTATTGCAAATATTTATTACGGCGAATATGGTGGACTCATATCCCATGACAACGACGAGCACCGTATCAAGCAGCGGGAAGAGTTTTATGGCTGGTACTCCGGCAAACGCACAAAACACAGCATACACCTCGTGGACACAGAGAGCCTGCACGCCTGGGTCACCGGCGTACCGCAGGGCAAGAGCCACAGCCGCCTGAACTGTTTTTCCGCTGCTGTGGACGTTGACCTTGCATTTAAATGCCTGGAAAACGTGTTGTCCGGGCTTGATCCGAATACTGCAAAACCCGTTGAGCAGGCCAGTGTGCTCATAATTGCACCTTACAAGCCCCACACCGCAAGGCTCAACAAGCTGATAGATTTGGAATACAGCAGCCGAGGGTTCAAGGAAAACTTGAATTATATCAGGGCCGGTACAATACACAGCTTTCAGGGCAGCGAAGCCGACATCGTAATATTTGACCTCGTTATCGACGAGCCTCACTACAAGGCGGGGCTGTTTATGCCTGAACCTGAAGTAAATGCGAATCTGAGGAAAATGTTCAATGTGGCGGTGACAAGGGCGAGGTTCAAGCTGTACGTGGTCGGTAACTTTGCATACTGCCGCAAACGAGCAAAGAACAATGCCCTCTCAGAGCTTCTGGATATGTTGTTAGATAATCTGAAGCTCAAAAAGGTTGACGCAAAGGAGTTTCTGCCGGGTCTCACATATGCAAAGGGTGCCTGTGATGTCGTCGTAACAGGGCATACGGGGCATAGCATGGTTTGCAGGGAGGACTCATTCTTTGAACACTTCCACGGCGATCTCGTAAACTTCAAGAATAGGTTGATAATATACTCGCCATTTATTACCGAGAATCGGCTGGCAGAGCTGCTGCCCTATTTTGCGGACGCTGCAAACTCTGGTAAACGTATCATAGTCGTGACAAAAGCGCTGAGTGAACGGGGTAAGAGGGAACTGTATTCGTATAAGCTCTGTGAAAAAGCCCTGTCTGATGCCGGAGTGAGCATCGTACACAAGAAGGGAATGCACGAGAAGTTGGTGATAGTTGACGATGATGCGACATGGATAGGCTCTCTCAACGTGCTCAGCTTCAGCGGTCTAACGGGTGAGGTCATGCAGAGGCACGAGAGCCGCGAATTGACAGCTGATTTTGAGAAGCTCTACGATATCGGACACATAAGCGAAGCCGTAGAGAGCCGCGTTGAGCTTGCCTGTCCCATCTGCGGCGCCGAAATGCTGATAAAAGAGAGCGACAGCGGCGGCATATACTGGAGCTGTTCGTCATGCGGCTATACGAGGCATCCGGAGCAGCAATACCCGGTGGACGGCATGCTGCGCTGCAAATGCGGAGCGCCATATGTATTCGCCATGAAGAACCAGCCGCGCTGGGTGTGCTCGCAGAACCAGAGCCACTACCAGATCATGCGCGAGAGCGACCTGAAACTCGAAAAAATGGCCGCTCTCATCCCAACGAAAAAGGCGCTCAAAGAAGTTGAGAAATACTTTGCGGAAAAGAAAGCAAAGAGCGGGAAAAACTGATGAAGTGACCGAGGAGAATGTGCAATGGGATATACTGAGGAGAACAATGCCCTGTTTGCGGAGTGGAAGAAGATCACGGGTTCCGTGCCAGAACGCAAGGAATATGGCATTGCCGCGACCGAGATAAACCACGCAAATACAGTGTTCATCCGCGACGGGGTGGTCTGCTCGGAGCTGTGGTTCGCCCAGCGGACACGTCCGCTTTTCCTCCTCAAGGAGGCGTACAACGGCAAAGGCGACTGGGATCTTGCCGGTGACCATTTGCTGACGGCCAAACCCGCCTCGAGAATGTGGCGCAGGGTCTCGCACTGGACATACGCTCTGATTAATACCACGGCAGAGGAGCTTGCACCATATGATTCCGGGCTGGATGTGTCGATGTACGGCAATGAGTGCCTAAGGCGTATAGCCGTTGTAAACGTCAAAAAGAGTGGCGGCAAGAAAAGTTCAAATATGGACGAGATTCGCAGTTACGCCTGGTTCGATGCGCAGCGGCTGTGGAAACAGCTTTCCCTCTGCGACCCGACCGTCATCGTCTGCGGATACACCGGCTCGGCGCTGGATATCATCACAGAGCGCGTGACCGGCAAAAAGGTGCGCGAGACGTACAACGAAAACCTGTATTACACGATGGAGCTAAATGGCCACAAGGTGCTTGTTCTCGACTACTGGCACCCGGCAAATCAATTTCCAGAGCAGATGAACTATTATGGCCTGGCCGCGATATACCAGCTGGCGCTTAGGAACTGCAGCAAGGAATAAGGCATATATGACAAAAGCTAATATGAGCAGAGGCTACGACACAATAATTCCAAGCAGAGACGCTGCATTAAATCAGTTGCCGAAGCTAACAGACGACTTGGTAGAAATTTTGAGCAAGAACAACTTGCCTGAAAAAGAGATAGAATACCGAGCTGAACGACTGCTAAAGGCGGCTGAGGCACTGCCTGCACCATGCGAAGCGGTTAGCTCACAATACTACAACATTGCCCATGAAATTAGGAGCTTGGAATTTCTAAGCAAGTATGGTAGAGCACGAATTGCAATGGACAGTACAAGTGAAGCCGGCTGCGACATTATCTTGGATGACAAGCTTCAAATCGAGTGCATATGTTGCTCGACGGGAAAGTCTGAAGATAACGGTTGGGCAGATTATTTACGTACCGATCGTCAATGGGAAATGCGGGATACAAGAATTGCTGAAGATTTCATTCTTTCTAGGATAACGAACGCTATATCGAATAAGAGAGACTTTTATTGGAAGCATATTGAAAAGGAGAGCGCTGTTGAAGACAAACCTTACATCGTATTTATAGGACTTGGTTCACTTCATACTAAAGTTCTGTTTGATGACTCAGGAAGAGAAATTTTGCGTGTTCTTTTTGGAGCAGACCAACCTACATTAAGATACGACGAAAGTAACGAGAAATTTATTTTTGACGGATATACATATAATAGGCAGCTTGAAAAATGGAATGGCTCCAAAATTGACAGCATAATATTCCGCTTGAAAGAGTACCGCTTTCTATCAGGTATAATAGTTACTGTTGGAGGTGTAGGTGAAGAATACTCGGAGAATGAAACATGGCTTTTTACAAATCCCAATGCAATAAACCGATTGTCAGGAGAAGATTTCAAAGGAATGCCAGGCTGGCGTGAGAATGGCAAAGGTAAATATGTATTTTTAGCTGATGACGACAAATGAATCGTGAATTTTGGACAGCTACAAAACAGCAGACCGACATTACTGTCGGTCTGCTGTTGTTTTTATTTAAGTTCCTGCTCCAAGCCCCGGAACAGCTCTGAGTGAAAGAAGTCCTCGATTGAGATGCCCAGGCCGTCGCAGAGCTTTATTATCGTCGATATGGTCGCGCTGCGATTTCGGCCGCTGACTATGTTGTTCACTGTTGACTGCGTCACTCCGCTCATGCTGCACAGTTTGTTGATGGAGATGTTCTCCTCGCGGCAGAGCTCCAGAATGGGCGAATGCTCGAACAGGCGGATTTCCTGATAGCCTACGGCTGGCACACAGCCAGCAACGCGGCGAACCTGCTTGAATACGCCCAGCGCAGCAGGCGGTGTCGATGTTGAATTTTCAGCATATAAGCTCTGACGTAAGCATACTCCTTTGCGCTTGATAGTTAGGAATAGTGCTGCAAATGGAATTATAAGGTTGAGGCGAACTGAATGAGCATAAGAATCACTGGCTGCGTATTGGCTGCAAAAATTTTGCAGACAGTCAAAAATGGCTGTATGGGCTGGGCTATCAGAGCGAAGGAGAACGCACATATTTTTTGCTGGCACAAAGTTCGCGGATGCACGGCGTGCTTTTCCCTTCGCGCATGGCCCCAGAGGCATAGTGCAGACGTTTGGGTCGCCGTCGAGTCCGCTCATGAGCTCTGCCCAGGTGTTACAGACGCCATAGCACTGAGCGCCAGACCTTGAATGCGTCATTACCCGTATCGCGCTGAAGTCCACAATCACCTTCGCCCCTGCCCACGGCATGTCGATATCGGGCAACACTGCCATCGGCAGCGTGACCTATGTGCTGATGGTCATGATCGTGAGCTGCCTGACGCAAAAACGTGCCGGGGCCATTTAAATCTGATATACGTTTGCAATTTTCCGGTGGCGGCGCTAAAATATAGTACAAGACCAGCGGGGGGAGGGAAAGCCTTTGGACGAGAGGGGATTTGTTCGGGAAAACTATAGCTTCAGCAGCTCATGTATAATCTGCCCGGACGCGGACATGAGCGCCTGGGACGCCGTCGGCACCCTCGCGTCATACCCGAAAAACCACGTGCTGCTCACTCGGGACGAGGTGCCGGACAGGTTCTACATCGTCAAAAGCGGCACGGTCGTCGGCTATGAGGAGCTCGCCAACGGCAACGAGCTCATTTGCTATGTCATGGAGAAGAACGCCATGCTGCTGGAGGCCAACGTGCTGCTTTCGAGGCCCTCGCCGGTGAGCTTCCGCACGTTGGAGGCGTCGGAGCTGCTGTGCATAAGCCGTGAGAAGCTGCTTGAGACAGTGCAGGCAGAGCCGCGGGCGCTGTTTGAGATTTTCTGCTCCGTCTCTGACAAGTTCCTCGAGGCGATGGACGAGCTGCGCGAGGCCAAAAGCCACGGCGCAGAGTGGCGGCTCTGCGAGCTGCTGCTGGAGTTTGCCGCGCGCTACGGCGCCGCCTACGACGGCAAGGTGCTCATCCGCAAGCGCATCAACATCCAGCTCCTGACCCAGATACTCGGCATCAACCGCTCAACCACCGTCCGCTCCATGCGCACGCTGCGTGACCTCGGCCTCATAGAGCACATTAACGGCTTCTACTGCGTGCGCTCCGTTGAGGCCCTCAGACGCCATCAGGAGCTCCTGGAGGACTAGCTGAGCCCATAAAAATGTGAATAAATTGTAAACATACGCAGGCGCATTTGCGCCTGCGTATGTTTTTGCGCATTGCCATGCGTTGCGACATCGTGAAATAATAAACATGCTCACCGGAATACGGCTCCATGCCAACTAAGGAGGAAATAAAATGGCGTTACCTGAATTTGACTACATTGCCGCCAAGTCGCTGGAAGAGGCCTCGGGTCTCATGGTGTCCCTGGGCAGCAAATGTGTCGTAATGTCCGGCGGCACGGATGTTATTTTGCAGATCCCGAAGTCCGTGGCGCGGGGCATGACCACCGTGATTGACCTCAAGACCATCCCCGGCCTCACTAGGCTGGACTTTGTCGAGGGCGAGGGGCTGTACATAGGCTCCAACACCAAGCTCTTCGACATCCAGTCCTCGCCCATAGTGAAGGAAAAGATGCCTGCAGTGGCAAAGTCGGCGCACTACGTCGGCTCCAACCAGGTCCGGCGCAAGGGCACCATGGCGGGCAACATCTGCAACGCCTCGCCCACGGCGGACACCTCGCCCATCCTGCTCGCAATGAACGCCCGCGTCACCGTCACCGGCCCCGAGGGCAGCCTGTCTCTTATACACATCTGACGCTGCCGACGATCTTACGCG
>ENA-UBIJ01000665-UBIJ01000665.1-human-gut-metagenome-genome-assembly--contig:-NODE-665-length-14571-cov-4.182351_pt1 | contig 14571 bp, 12 predicted proteins | sample MGYA00244944_ERZ654876 | MGnify/ENA primary metagenome ERZ654876 (study PRJEB26926, sample SAMN06164748) | human gut metagenome | biome: ENVO:00009003; feature: ENVO:2100002; material: ENVO:00002003...
CGAGATAGGAGTCCGTCTCGTGGGCTCGGAGATGTGTATAAGAGACAGGCTTTACTTCTATCATTTTGAGCTGCGCACATCGCGTGGGCGCTCTGTCCTTAAAAAGGACCTCGGCGGCGAGGCGCGCGCCGGTGCACGTGAAGACTGGCAGCTGACCGTGTACGACGGTGCATATAAAACGCCGGACTGGCTTGCGGGCGGCATTTTGTATCAAATCTTCCCGGACCGTTTTGCGTCCTCCGGCAAAGCGAAAGAAAACGTTCCGGCAGACCGCACGCTGCATGAAAACTGGCTTGACCAGCCAGACTGGAAGCCGAACGCACAGGGCATTGTGACAAACTCGGATTTTTTCGGCGGTGACTTAAAGGGCATCGAGGAAAAACTCGATTATTTAGCGTCTCTCGGCGTGACCTGCATTTATCTGAACCCCATTTTTGAATCGCATTCCAACCACCGTTACGACACGGCGAACTATGAGAAAATTGACCCGCTGCTCGGCGATGAGGAGGACTTCCGCTCGCTGTGCGCGGCGGCGAAAGAGCGCAACATTCACGTTTTGCTCGACGGTGTTTTCAGCCACACGGGCAGCGACAGCATTTATTTTAACCGCGAGGGCCGCTACGGCAACGGCGGCGCATACCGCTCGCAGTCTTCCCCGTATTACCCGTGGTACAGCTTTCGGAGCTGGCCGAACGACTACGAATGTTGGTGGAATTTCATCACGCTGCCGAATGTGCGCGAGGAAAATCCCGCGTATGACAACTATATCAACGGCGAAGGCGGTATCATCCGGCATTGGCTTGAGGCCGGTGCTTCCGGCTGGCGCTTGGACGTTGCCGATGAGTTGCCGGACGGCTTTATTGACCGCCTGAACCGCGCCGCGAAAGCGCAGGATGAAAACGCCATGGTGCTCGGCGAAGTGTGGGAAGACGCCTCCAACAAAACGGCTTACGGTGTGCGCCGCCGGTATCTGCTGGGCGGGCAGCTGGACAGCGTGATGAACTACCCGTTTCGCGACGCAATCCTCGGGTTTCTGCTCGGTGAGCATGCGTCGCTCATTATGGATCGCATTGAGACCATCGTGGAAAACTACCCGCCGCAGGTCTTACGCATTTTGATGAACCACATCGGCACGCACGATACGGAGCGCGCTTTGACGGTGCTCGGCGGCGAACCGGCGGGCAGCCGCGGCTGCGAGTGGCAAAGCGCGCACACGCTCTCCCCGGAGCAGCGCGAAACCGGCCTTGAGCGCATGCGCCTTGCCGCGTTTTTGCAGTTTATGCTGCCGGGCGTGCCATGCATCTACTACGGCGACGAAGCCGGCATGGAGGGCTATCGCGATCCGTTCAACCGCGCATGCTACCCGTGGGGACACGAAGACGAGGACCTTATCGCATGGTACCGCTACCTCGGCCTGCTGCGGCAGGAGCACGGCGACATTTTAAAAGACGGCGGCCTGCGCAGTGTTTATGCACACGACAACGTGCTTTCGTTTGAGCGCTATGTGGAAACGGAAGGCGGCGAGGACGCGTTGTTCGTTGCCGTGAACCGCAGCATGGAAAACGCGGTCATTCCGGGGCTGCATCTTGACAATGCAGAGTTTATTTTCGGCGCGCCGTACCCGAACCCCGCAGGCGGCGATTTCAAGCTGCCGCCGTTCGGCTTCACTTTGCTGCGCATCCACCGCGAAAAAACGGAGAATGGTGAAAGCTAAATTTTCCCTTTCTGCAAAATTTTTGCAAAATTGAATTTACACACCGTTACCGGCGGGCTTCTTTCCTTGAAGCCCGCTTTTTTCTATGCTACAATAGGGTTAACATAATCGTCGGATGGGTGCCGGCGAAAAGGGGAAAAGAGGAAGACTGTATGATCCGCATTCTGATTGTGGAAGACGATGAAAATATCTCGAAAATGCTGGCCGCCACGCTCTCGATCGGCGACTACGAATACGACCGCTGCGCAGACGGCGAAGAGGCCGTACAGACCATCCTAAACGGCACGTATGACCTCATTTTGCTCGACGTGATGCTGCCCGGCATGGACGGCTTTGCCGTTTTGGAGCACATCCGCGGGGAAAGCTGCGAAACGCCGGTGATTTTCCTAACGGCGCTCGGCGCGGTGGCGGACAAGGTAAAGGGTCTGCGCGGCGGCGCAGAGGATTACATTGTAAAGCCGTTTGAGCCCGTGGAGCTTTTGGCGCGCATTGAAGTGGTGCTGCGCCGCGCGGGCAAAAGCGAAATGCACCTGCGCTACGGCGATATTCAGGTGGACATTGAAAAGCACACGGCGCTGAAAAACGGCGTGCCCGTGGCACTGACACCGAAGGAGTTTGACGTACTCGTCTTTTTCATGCGCAACCTGGACGTTGCCATCACGCGCGAGCAGCTGCTCTCGAACATTTGGGGCTTTGATTTCACCGGCGAATCGCGCAGTGTGGACATTCACGTGCAGCAGGTACGCCGCAAAATGGGATTGCAGGGCAAGCTCATCACCATTCCGAAGCTCGGCTACCGCTTAGAGCGCCGATAAGCGTAAAGGGAGTCTTTTATGAAGCTATGGCAAAAAATATCGCTCATTGCGCTCGTATTCGTCACGCTCGCCGTGCAGCTCACGCAGTTTTACATACTGGATAGTCACTTTCGCAGCGCCATAGCCCGCGAGGTCAACTCCGCCGCTTCCGCACATTCGGCATTGGCGGCTTCGCTTTCCAACCACGCGGCGTATGAGCGTTTAAAGGCGAACACGCTGTTTTTGAGCACCGATCAGCTGACAGACATGCTGAAGGATACCATTACGACAAACATTTCCACCGCAGACGTGATAGAAGTGAAAAAGGGCGGCAAGACCATCACGGCGGTCGGCACCGAGGTCTTGGACGGCGCTTCGTATGATTTATCTTCCGTCAAGCCGAACGATGCCATTACGGACGGCAAAACGGTGATCTTCGACGTCGGCGAAAAGACGTACCTCATGGTGGTCTCCATCATCAAGCTGGAAGCCATGTCGTATGAGCTGCGCACGGTGTATGACGTTACGAATGTGTATGACGAGCACGACGCCAACCTGAACAACGCGCGCATGTGGGGGCTTTGCTGCGGCGGCGGTATTTCCGTACTGCTGCTCATTTCCGTATTGGGATTTCTGCGCCCGTTAAAGCGCGCCGTGAAGACCATCGGCGCGGCGGCCGCGGGCGACTACACCGTGCGTATGCCCGAAAAGGGCAGCTCGGAGCTGAAAACGCTTGCACACAGCATCAACGAGATGACCGCTTCCATCAACGAGCGCGAGGAAAAGCTGCGCGGTATTGCAGAAAGCCGCAAGCGCTTTGCGGACGCCATGGCGCACGAGATGAAAACGCCGCTGACGAGCATTTTGGGCTTTGCGGATATTCTGCGCATCAAAAGCGTTGTCACGGACGAGCAGCGGCGCGACTTTGCCTCTGCCATTGTGGAGGAAGCCAAGCGCTTGCGCGGGCTTTCCGCAAAGCTTTTGACGCTGGCTTCTACCGATAACACCCCGCTCGATTTTGCGGATATTCCCGTGGCACAGCTTTTCTCTGATGTGCACGCCACCATGGCGCCGGTGCTCGGGCGGCGCGGCATCAAGCTGACAACGCTGCACAAAAACGCCGTGCTGCACATTGACCGCGAGTTGTTTTTATCGCTGCTTTATAACCTCATCGATAATGCCGCGAAGGCTTCCCCGGACAATTCCGAAATCTGGCTCATTCAGTCCGAGCTGGACGGCCACACGGTGGTCTCCGTCATCGACCGCGGCATGGGCATGAAGCCCGATACCGTGCGCCGCGCAACGGAAGCGTTCTACATGGAAGACAAAGCGCGCAGCCGCAAGGCAGGCGGCGCGGGCCTCGGCCTTGCGCTGTGCGACGACATTTGCCGCCGCCACGGGGCGCGGCTTGAAATTCGCTCCACCTACCAGAAGGGCACCACGATTATCATTCACATGAATGTAGCGCCCATTCCGAAAAATCAGGGCGACGAGCTGGAAGCGCTTTTGCAGAAGCGCCCGCCGCGCGAGAAAACACGCGATAAGGCGCGTGAAAAAGAACGCCAGAAGCGCAAAAAGCAGCGCGAAACCCGCTACAAAGGAGGCAGAACGATATGAAACGCAACATTTTTCTCTCTGTTTTTCTGCCTTTGTTCCTTTGCGCCGCCATTTTGACGCTCGGCTATTTCTCCCCCACGCTATTCAGCCGCGTGATGCCAAACTTTAAAAACAAGGAAAGTGCCGCGCAGATTACCGGCGCGGAAAGCCCGCTGTATTTGGAAGACCCCTCCAGTCTTGTCCTGCCGCCGTGGAATGATATTGATGATTCTAAATCACAGGTGTACGCTTCCGATAACCAGTCTGTTCCGTACTCCATAAAAATGCGCATTACAGACGACCTACAAACATATGCCGAAAGCACCGGCGACAGTCGTTTCTATACCTATAACAACCAACTGCAAGACCCTTATGTTTATATTGATATGTCCGATCTTTACGTGCGCAGCATTATTGAACCTTTTTTAAAGGGATGCACCATCAATGACAACATGCAGTTTTCCGGCTATATGCACACGTATGATCCAAACGATAATTTTTCCACGCTGCCAAAATACATTTACGCGCAGAATGTAACGGTAAACACCAAAGAGGGTAGAGATTTCCTTGTGGATTTCGTCTTCACCCCCATATCCGGCATTCCGCTGTATGTACATGCTACGGAAATAGATGCCGCAACGGCTGCTTTCCCGGAGGACAGCGAGTTTTTCAATCTTGTCATTACTGCACTCTTCGTCGCTACGCACGCAGAAGCAGATGCAGACGAATTCACAAGTCAGGTTGAAAGCTATTATACGTCGGATAAATACACCTCTCTTCTTGCCTCTTTCTATGATTTTCCCGCGCATTTATTCTCTTTTCCGCCTGATACGACCCCGGAAGAAGATTGGCGAGTTGAACTGCTTGTGGATTTACGAGACAACATGTATGACATGCTGTACAACTTTGTATACAGTATTGATTCCGCCTCCTACATCGATTACCGCGATGAATCTCTGATCGTTCTGCGCAATGAGATTGGCTACACCATGACGGTTTTTTACGATGCCATTTCCGAGAGCATCACCGGTTACGGTTTGGATCCTTCCAACCCCGACGTTTACCGTTCGGAGACCTTTTTATCCGGTGAAAGCACCTATCAAGAAGCTTACGTTTACGACGGCTGACTCCCTCTACTCTTAAAAATCTAAAAGCCAAACACCCGTCCCCCGAAATTTTGCAACTTTTTTGCAGTTTGCGGGGGACTTTTTTGCGTATTTTTCGGTATAGTTAAAGCAGAAAGAGGAGAGGGGCGAACGCATGACCGATATAAACAGAACCGCGTGCACATTTTCGCGCCCCGCGCTGAACGCAAACACCTTAAAGCTCATTGCGGTCCTCGCCATGGTGCTGGACCACGCCGCCACCGTCTTTTTGGCAGATACCGCGCCCGCCGCGCTGTTTTTCCACGCCGTGGGGCAGATTGCCGCGCCCATCATGTGCTTTTTCATCGCGGAGGGCTACACGTACACGTCGAATCTGAAAAAGTACCTGCTGCGGCTGTTTATTGCGGCGGTCATCTCCCATGTGCCGTATGCGCTGTGCTTTAAATTCACGGTTTGGGAGTTCTGGTACGTGACGGGCGTTTTGTGGGGACTCTTTTTGGGGCTCCTCGCCGTCACGCTGTGGAAACGGCTGCGCGCACCCGTTTGGGTGCGGCTGCTTTTGCTCGGGCTGTGCTGCCTGCTCGCCTACCCCGCAAACTGGAATTACATCGCCGTGCTGTGGATCTTCGGCTTTGCCGTCTTTCGGGAAAGCCCCAAAAAGCAATGGGCGTTCTTCGGGCTCGTCACGCTTTTGTATGTTTTGCAGTATTTCGTCTACGGCTCTACGCTGCCCGTGTGGCTGAGGCCGTTCGTACTGCTGTGTGTACCGCTTCTTTTATGCTACAACCACACGCTTGGTCGCCGAAGCAAAGTTTTGCAGTGGGGCTACTACCTGTTTTACCCCGCTCACCTGCTTGCGCTCACTCTGCTAAGAGAAATTTTCACCCGGTTATAAAGAAGTTTTAAAAAGGGGGATCTTTATGCAAACGCACAAAAATGTAAATTTGGCACCCGAAAGCTTCCGGCGCAGCACTGTGCCGCGCCGCTTAAAGCACCGCGCACGGCGGCGCAGACGCATTTTGTGCCTTTTGCCGGTGATACTCGTGTTCGGCGTGCTCGCCGCGGCGCTGCTGCGCTTTACGCCCGCGCTTGCCTACGCCGATATTTTCCCCGCGCAGGCAACCACCCGCCGCATTAAAGACGTGCCGTACATTTCGCAGCTGCCAACGCTTCCCACGGGCTGCGAAAGCGCCAGCGCCGCCATGCTGTTAAACTACTACGGCTGCACCGTCACAGCGGAGGAATTTGCTTCCTATTACCTGCCGACAGGCGACGCGCCGCACACGGACGAAAACGGAGAGCTTGTCGGCTGCGACCCATGGGAGGCATTCCCCGGCGACCCGTTTTCGGAAACCGGCTGGGGATGCTACTCCACCGTCATTGAACGCGCCATGAACGAGTTTCTCACAAACACCGGCTACCACGCCGAGCGTCTGAGCGGCGTGCCGCTTTATCGCCTAAAAAGCTATATTGACAACAACACCCCGGTGATGATCTGGGCGACTATCTGCATGGAGCCGCCGATTGAAAGCGACATTTGGACGGTGCCGGAGACCGGCCGGGAGATTACGTGGGTCTACCCCATGCATGCGCTCGTCCTTACGGGCTATGACGAAAACGGCTACTACTTCAATGACCCTCTCGCCGGTCAGGACATCTACTACGGCAAAGACAGCGTGGAGGTCGCCTACACCGCCCTTTTCGAGCAGGCCATCATCCTGACAAACTGAATACATCGGACTTACTTCCTCCGCATACAAAAATCCCCGCACAGGCTTTTAATGAACAGCGCTGTGCGGGGATTTGCGGTTTATAGGGTTAGATTGACTCCACGTCGATCTCGCCATCCTTTTCGGTGACGAGAATACCGGTGACGTTGCCTTCGCCTTTCTCGACAATGAGAGACGCGGTTTTGTCTTCCACGGTGCGGCGGATGGTGTTGCGGATGTCGCGGGCGCCGCTCTTGCCGCCTACGGCACGATGCGCGATGTTCGCGACGGCTTCGTCCGTCCAGCGCAGCGTGATGCCACGCTCGTTAAGCGTGCCGACGTACTCGTTCAGCATGAGCACCGCGATCTTCTTGTAGTCCTCCTCATTCAGTGGGCGGAAGACGACGATCTCATCGATGCGGCTCAGGAACTCGGGGCGCAGGAAATCAGACAGCGCGCGCATGGCCTTTTCGCGGCTGATGTCCGCGCTGGTGCGGTTGAAGCCGACGAGCGCTTCGCGGCTGTTGCTGCCCGCGTTGGAGGTCATGACGATGACGGTGTTCTCAAAGTTGACCGTGCGGCCGTGCGCATCCGTAATGCGGCCTTCGTCGAGAATTTGCAGCAGGATGTTCATAACATCCGGGTGTGCTTTTTCGATTTCATCGAAGAGCAGAACGGAATACGGGCGGCGGCGCACCTTTTCGGTGAGCTGACCGGCTTCATCGTAGCCGACATAGCCCGGGGGCGAACCGATGATCTTCGAGACCGAGTGCTTTTCCATGAACTCCGACATATCGAGGCGGATGAGCGTCTCCGGGGAATCGAACAGCTCTTTCGAAAGCACGCGCACAAGCTCGGTCTTGCCGGTGCCGGTGGGGCCGACGAAGATGAACGAGGCCGGGCGGCGGCGCGGGTTGATCTGCACGCGGCTGCGGCGGATGGCGGCGGAAACAGCCTTGACGGCCTCCTCCTGCCCCACGATGTGCTCGCTCAGCTTTTCTTCCAGGTGGGCAAGCTTGCCGAGCTCGCTCTGCTCAATCTTTGCAGCGGGAATGCCCGTCCAAAGCTCGATGACATACGCGAGATCCGCTTCCGTTACCGGCGCGGTGACTTCGTTCGGGTCAAACGCGGCAAGCTCTTTTTCGAGCGCCGCGACCTTATATTTCGCTTCGGCAAGCGCTTCGTAATCGACATTCTCTGCGCCCTCGATTTCGGCTTCCGCCTTGCGCTGCTTTTCGAGCTTCAAATTTGCTTCTTCATAATCCGCAAGCTTTTTGTTGCGCAGCGCGGCGCAGGCGCATGCTTCGTCCAACAAGTCGATGGCCTTATCCGGCAGGTAACGGTCGCTGATATATCGCTCGGAAAGCACGACGATGCGCTTCGCAATTTGGTCGGAAACGCGCACGTTATGGTATTTTTCGTAGTAATTTTTGATGCCGCGGATGATATCCGTTGCGTCGTCAATGGACGGCTCTGTCACGGTGACGGGCTGGAAGCGGCGCTCCAGTGCGGCGTCTTTTTCGATGTATTTGCGGTACTCGGAGAACGTCGTTGCACCGATGACCTGAATTTCTCCGCGGGACAGCGCAGGCTTTAGAATGTTCGCCGCGTTCATGCTGCCCTCTGCATCGCCTGTGCCGACGAGGTTATGCACCTCATCGATGAAGAGGATGATGTTGCCGTCCTGCTTCACTTCGTCTACAAGTCCCTTGATGCGGCTTTCAAACTGGCCGCGGAACTGCGTACCGGCGACGAGCGCCGTGAGATCCAGAAGCTGCACTTCTTTTTTGCGCAGCTTCGCGGGCACTTCGCCTGCCGCAATGCGCAGGGCAAGCCCCTCTGCAACGGCCGTTTTACCGACGCCCGGCTCACCGATGAGACACGGATTATTCTTCGTGCGGCGGGACAAAATCTGCACCACACGCTCAATCTCGCGCTCGCGACCGATGATGGCATCCAGCTCGCCGTTTCTCGCCTTCATGGTGAGGTCGGTGCAGTACGCTGCAATGTGCTTACGCTTCGATTTGTGGAAGTTCTCCTTCTTTTTCTTGTCATTCGGCTGGCTTTCGCGGGTTGCCGGCTCTGTGCCGTCACCGTTTGCGTTCATACCGAATTGACCCAGCAGTTCGGACGGGAACGGCACCGCGCCGCCCGGCTCAAAGCTGCCGTCGTCGGACATCGACATCAAATCGTTCATGCTTTCGGTCATCGCCTCCAGCTGCTCCTCCGTGATGCCCATTTTCTCCATAATATCATTCACCGGCTTAATGCCGAGCTCTTTTGCGCAGACAAGACAGTAGCCCTGCGTGGCGTTCATATCCGTTGAAGGGGAAACGAACACAACCGCAGGCCGCTTCTTGCAGCGTGTACACATCATCATAGACATTTTCCTTTCCGGCGCAGACCGTTAGTTTTTCGGTGTGCGCTCTTTCTTTGCCCGCATTTCTTCGGGCAGGTTCAAATCGTATTTGCCGTCGGTCGATCTCAAAATTTCGCGGAACACGCCGAAATATCGAATGAACGTGTACACCATGAAGCCCGCCGTGATGACGAGCGCCGTGGTGGACGCGATATTGAACGTGCTCTCGGAAACTTTCATAAAGCCGTCCATAACGACGATGAGTCCGATGGCGATATAAAACAGTGTTGTGGAGACCTTGCCGTACCACTTTGCCGCGCACGGCTTTTTGCCGTTTTTCAGCAGATAGCATGCGCCGCACAACATGACGAGCTCCTTTAAGACGAGCAGCGCCAAAAGCGGCCAAATGGACGGATAGTGCACGGCGATACAGATGGCCACCGTACCCTGCGTCAGCTTATCGGCTAACGGATCCAGCATTTTGCCTAATTCCGTGATCTGGTTGAAGTGCCGCGCGATCATGCCGTCCAGCGCATCGGAAAGGCCGGAAAGCCCCAGTGCGACGATGGCCGCTGTGAGGTTGCCTTTCAGAAAAAAATACGCAAAAAATGGGATGACCAAAATGCGGAACACAGACATGGCGTTCGGCACCGTTAAATTCTGATTGATGGGTTTCTTTGTCTTTTGGCTTTTGGCATCAGACATAGTGTAGTTCCTTTCCCTTACGAATTTCCGAATCTCCTTTTAGCCGCTGCTCACTGCATTAAGTGGTAAGCGGGGTTAAAGCTGCCAAGCAGCTTCAAAAGCATGGAAGTATTCTCAAACGCCTGCACCTTTACCTGCTGCGCTGCGCTCAGCATGGGCACAAATACCTGCGTACACGCGAGGACGACCCACAAAATGAGCACGAGCATCAGCACATCGAATACTGCACCGAGCGCACCGTTGATGCCGCTTAAGACCGGCAGCGAGAAAATGCCCGTTAAAAGCGTTGCAACGCCTCTCAGTACCACGATGAACAATACGAATAGCACCAGCATGACGAACACGCCGATGACGTTGATGAGCATGGGGCTGAGTGCATCCGTAATGGCCTCTGCTATGCTGTCCGTCTTATCCTGCACCTGCGCCATGATACTGCCCTGTGTGATGCCGGCAGCCTCGAGCGCGCGCTGGATAAGCTCCGGGAAGGCATCGAAAACGGTGTTCACGGCTTCGCCCGCGCCAAGCCCCATGACCGCCGCAGAGATCTTCTCCACAAGCGAGGGGCGAAAGAACGTTGTAAAAATCCACTCTGCAACAGGACTGCTCAAAAGCCCGGCCGCAATCATGGCGATGAGCGCACCGCAGAAATCAAAGCATGCTCTGAAAAATCCCTTTTTTGCACCGATGACGGCCGCGATGATGACGAGCACCACAACGGCAATGTCAAATATCCATCCCAATAAAAACACTCTCCTTTTTCCGGCACGCCTGCCGCGCGCCTTGTGCGATACAGTGATTATACCACATTACTCTGTTTGCGACAATGTATTATCGGCCTCGATCACCTTAAGATTTTCTTTCCGAATCTCGCGCACGCCGAGCAGATACACGGTGCTTTCGTCCGCCATGGCGATGCTTTTTGTATCGGCCGGCACATTGCAGGCGGCTTCCTGCCGTCCGGTCGTGAGGTCCGTGGACACAACGGAGCTTGAAAGCAGCGCCGCCACCTTATTGCCCGCTGCGGAAAGCCACACGGCGCGGCCGGAAAGGTCGCTTTCCACGGGCTCTGCGCTGTCACGGAAAATGAGCAGCGTGCTGTCGCCGCCGTAAGCATAGTTGGAAACGGAGACCACCGCGCCCGAAGGGATGCGCGTGTAGGCCGTCACGGTGCGGCCGTCATACGCATACGGCGTAAAGTTATAGCTCGTATCGCTGACGAGCGTTTCCGTGTCGCCGGTGGCCGTCACGCGGCCGCTGCGGTTCCACTGCACGGCAAAAATCAGGTTGCCGTCGCTTTCGTACTCCGCTATCGGCTCCGTTTCGGACATATCCAGCACCGTAATGCGCGAAATGAGCGTACCTGCGTGCGTGATGGTGCTTGCCACCGCAGCTCTTGTGCCGTCCGTATTCAGTGCCACCGCCGTAATATAGGAATCCGCAAAGCTGTATTTATACTGCAAGCTGCCGTTTTTGTTATATACGCGCAGCTCGGAGGCGTAGTCCGCGGGCTGCACCGCCAGCGCAAATTTGCCGGAGTCGCAAATGACGCCGGTCGTGATACTGCTGTCGCTCGTGCCGGAAATCTCCGTGCCGGAGGACGTTTCCACACGGTAACCCGTGCCGCCGGCGTTATACAAAAGGTAGCGTCCGCTCGCTTCGGAGACTGCGGGGTCGTTGTAGCTGTGGCGCGCAGAGAACATCTCCTTTGCAGAGCCGTTCAGAACCGTCAGCGCCGTGTCGCTCACAACGTACAAATTGCCGTCCGCCGCGCCAAAATTACCCGCAAGCGCTGTGCTGCCGGTCAGCTCCGCCGGATAGCCGTCGCCAAAGCCGAAGCCGACTGCCTTTGTGCGGATCCAGTTGCCGATGTTTTCCGGCGTTAAATTATCTTTATTTTCCAAAATGATAAGCAGCACTACCGCGATGAGCAGCGCCGCAATGATGCGGTACAAAAGCTTCGATACGCGCAGCTTTTTCTTTTCCGAAAGCGCGGGGTGTTCCGTTTCATCCGGCATATCCTGCACAGGCGGTGCTTCTTTTTTGCGCAGCGCGTGCTTTTTTTCCGCTTCATGCTTTTTTCTTGTCATACGTTTCTCCCTTATTCCGCGTTATAAAATCGGAATACAGAACATTTATCCAACCGAACCGCAGGCATTATATTTGCGGTTCGTAAAAGACCTTTTCTAAATACAGACCACACGCCGGGGCGGTCGGCCCCGCAAGCTTGCGGTTTTTCCCCTCGATGATCTTCGGGATATCCTCGGGGACAAAGCGCCCCTGCTGCACGGCGAGCAAAGTACCCGTCATGATGCGCACCATGTTGTAAAGGAACCCGTCCGCCGCCACGGTAAAGCGCACCATGTCGCCCTCGCGCGTGACGGAGCTTTCCGTAACCGTGCGGGTAAAGTCCCCCATGTCACGGTTATCGAGTGTACAGAACGAAGTGAAATCGTGCGCACCCAAAAAGTGTTGCGCGGCTTCGTTCAGCTTCTTTTCATCGATATGGTGGTAGTAGTGCAGCGCGCGCCCGTGCAGAAACGGGCTGCGAATGGGGTTGTTCCAGATTTCATACACATACCGTTTTCCACAGCAGGAGTACCGTGCGTGAAAATCAAGCGGCACTTCTTCGCAGGAAAGCACAGCAATATCCGGCGGCAGAAAATGATTGAGTGCGCCCAAAAGGCGCTCCGGCGGGATATTGTGCGAAAGCTTCATGCTCAGGCAGAATTCCCGCGCGTGCACGCCGGTATCCGTACGGCTGCACGCTTTGATGTCCGGCTGCGTATGCAAAACCTGCTTTAACGCCTCCTGAAACACCCCTTGCACACTGCGGGCGTTTTCCTGCACCTGCCAGCCGTGGTACGCGCTGCCGTCATATTGAATTTTCAGCAGCAGGTTTCGTTCCATAGCTTCTCCTCAATTTTATCGCACAATGGCGGCAGGCAGCAAAATGTTCGCTGTGATGAACGCCGCAAGGTACAAAACGCACACGATAAGCGTGATGTAATCTACTTTTGAAAGGTGCAGCACCTTCATTTTCGTGCGCCCCTCGCCGCCGTGGTAGCAGCGGCTTTCCATGGCTGTTGCAAGGTCAAACGCACGGCGGAACGCGGAAACAAACAGCGGGATAAGCACCGGAATCAGCGCCTTGATGCGCTGCATCAGACCGCCGCTTTCCATATCTGCACCGCGGGCCTTCTGCGCCGCCATGATCTTCTCGGTCTCTTCGAGGAGCGTCGGCACAAAGCGCAGCGCGATCGTCATCATCATTGCGAATTCATGCACCGGCACATGCAGCAGCGCCAGCGGCTTTAGCAGGCGCTCAATGGCGTCCGTCAACTGCGTCGGGGACGTTGTGAACGTCAGAATAGAGCTGATGAGGATGAGCACCACGATGCGCACGGCGATCATGATGCTGTTCACGATGCCGTTTCGCGTAATGTGAATGAACCCGAGCGTGAAGAGCGGGTCGCCGGTGCCGTAAAACAAATTCAATACGCCGGTGAACACCACGATGAACAAAATAGGCTTCATGCTTTTTAAATAGAGCTTCAGCGGTACTTTGGAAAGCACCACGCCAAGCAGGCTCATAAGAATCGTCGCGCCGAGCGTGACAAAATTCTTCGAGCAGAAAATGAGCACGATGAAATACACGGTCAGGCACATTTTAATGCGCGGATCGAGCCGGTGCATGACGGACTTGCCGGGGAAAAACTGCCCCATGGTGACATCAGATAGCATGGTTTTTGTCCTCCTCTTTCCTTTTTTTGAGGAGCGGCAAAAGCTCCATGACGGCTTCGTCTACATTTAAAACCGTCTCGCTGACCGGCAGGCCCATTTTGCGCAGACGGCGCATGATGGACGTGATCTGCGGCAGGCGCAGACCCATCGGCTCCAAAAGCTCGCCGCGCGAGAACACGGCGCGGGTCTCGTCGTACATTTCGGCATGGGCGTTGTTCATCACAAGCACACGGTCTGCCACGCGGCCGATGTCCTCCATACTGTGGGAGACAAGCAAAATGGTGTTGCCGCGCTGGCGGTGATATTCGGAGATCTGCGCTAAGATAACATCTCTGCCCTTCGGGTCAAGACCGGCGGCGGGCTCATCCAAAATGAGCACCTCCGGGTCCATGGCGATGACGCCCGCAATAGCTGCACGACGCTTTTCGCCGCCCGAAAGCTCAAACGGAGATTTCTCCAAAAGCTCAGGCTTTAAGTCTGTAAAGTGTGCCGCTTCTTTGGCGCGCTTCAGTGCTTCTTCATCGGAAAGTCCCATGTTTTTCGGGCCGAACATGATGTCTTTGATAACGGTCTCTTCAAACAGCTGGTATTCCGGGTACTGGAACACCATGCCCACCTGAAAACGCACGCGGCGAATTTCCTTCGGCTTTGCCCAAATGTCCTCGCCGTTTAAAAGCGCCTGCCCGCTTGTGGGGCGGATGAGGCCGTTGAGCATCTGGATCAGCGTGGATTTACCGCTGCCCGTATGCCCGATCACGCCGACAAACGCGCCCTTTTCTACGGAAAGGTTCACGTTTCTGTCTCTTATACACATCTGACGCTGCCGACGATCTTACGCGTGTAGATC
>ENA-UBIJ01000675-UBIJ01000675.1-human-gut-metagenome-genome-assembly--contig:-NODE-675-length-14441-cov-4.279230_pt1 | contig 14441 bp, 12 predicted proteins | sample MGYA00244944_ERZ654876 | MGnify/ENA primary metagenome ERZ654876 (study PRJEB26926, sample SAMN06164748) | human gut metagenome | biome: ENVO:00009003; feature: ENVO:2100002; material: ENVO:00002003...
AGATAGGAGTCCGTCTCGTGGGCTCGGAGATGTGTATAAGAGACAGGACGAACTCCTCGCCTATTATGCGGCGCTTCTGCTCGGGCTCGGTCACGCCCTTGAGACGGCTGAGGAAGCGCTCGCGCGCGTCGACGCGCACGAACTGCAGGCCGCTGCGGCCCTTGAAGGCGCGCTCCACCAGCTCGGCCTCGCCCTCGCGGAGCAGGCCGTGGTCGACGAACACGCAGACCAGCCGGTCGCCCATGGCCTTGTCGAGCAGCGCCGCCGCGACGGCGGAGTCCACGCCGCCGCTCAAGCCGCAGAGGGCGCGCTTGCCCGCGAGCTCGGTGCGGTATTTTTCGATGGTGCGCTCGGCATAGCTGCCCATGTGCCAGGTGCCGGCGCAGCCGCAGATTTTGTAGAGGAAGTTGCGGAGTATCTCCGTGCCGCGCTCCGTGTGCGTGACCTCGGGGTGGAACTGCACGCCGTAGAGCCGCTCGGCGTCGTTTTCCATCGCGGCGACGGGGCATTTTTCAGTGGAGGCCGTGACGGCAAAGCCATCGGGCGCGCGCAGCACGCGGTCGGTGTGGCTCATCCAGCAGGTGCCCTCGCCGGCACAGCCGGAAAAGAGGGAGCTCTCGCGGCTCTTGAGCCGGACGCCGCCATACTCGCCGGAGGCCCCGGCGGAGCCCACCTCGCCGCCCTCAAGATACGCCATGAGCTGGCAGCCGTAGCAGATGCCGAGCACGGGCACGCCCGCGTGCAGCACGCTGCGGTCGCATTTGGGCGAGCCGGGTTCCGGCACGCTCTGCGGGCCGCCGGTGAGAATGACGCCCTTGCAGCCGCTCTCGCGGAGGGCCTCCACGGTGGCTTTGCGCCAGGGCAGGATCTCGGCGTAGACGCCCTGCTCGCGGACGCGGCGGGCGATGAGGCGGCTGTACTGGCCGCCGAAGTCGATTACGAGTATCTTTTCCTCCATTTTTGCCTCCAAATTACTCGACAGTTACAGATTTCGCGAGGTTTTTGGGTTTATCTATGTCGCAGCCCTTTTCGCGCGCGGCGTAATAGGCCAGCAGCTGCAGCGGCACTATCTCGGCCACGGCGTCGAAAAACGGGTCTATGCGCGGGATGAAGATGGCGTCGTCCGCCGCGGCCAGGATGCGGCGGTTGCCCGCCAGGGCCACGGCCAGGACCTTGGCGCCGCGGGCCTTGACCTCCTCGATGCCGTTTATCATCTTCTCGAGCAGGTCCTCGCGGCAGCAGAGGGCCACGACGGGGGTGCCCTCGTCTATGAGGGCGATGGTGCCGTGCTTGAGCTCCCCGGCGGCGTAGGCCTCGGAGTGGTTGTAGCTGATCTCCTTCATCTTGAGCGCGGCCTCCAGCGAGACGGCGTAATCGACATTGCGCCCGATATAATACAGCGCGTCGCCCAGGCAATAGCGCTTGGCGAGGGCGGGGAGGGCGTGATTCATGTCAATGGCGCGCTGGATGGCGTCGGGGATGAGGTAGAGCCTGCCCGCGAGGCGGTGCAGCTCCTCGTTGTCTATGCGGCCGAGGCGGTGCGCAAAATGCGCGGCGAGAGCGCAGATGACGGCCACCTGGGTGGTGTAGCCCTTGGTGGAGGCCACGGCGATCTCGGGGCCGGCGCGGGTGTACACCACGTCGTCCGCGAGCTTGGCGAGGCTGCTGCCCACGACGTTGACGATTGCAAGCAGCCGTGCGCCGCGGGAGCGGCACTCGCGAGCTGCGGCGAGGGTGTCCGCCGTCTCGCCGGACTGGGAGAGCGCGATGACCAGCGTCTCCGGCCCGATGAGCGGGTCGGAATACCGCAGCTCGCTGGCGAGCTCGGCGGTGACGGGGATGCGGCAGAGCTTCTCAAGCGCCTGCTTGCCGACGCAGCCCGCGTAATACGCGGAGCCGCAGGCGGTGATGACTATGGATTTTATACTCCTCAGTGCCTCGTCGTCAAGCCCCAACTCCTCAAATTCTATGCCGCCGCCGCGGAGGCGGGGCTCGAGCGCGGCGCGGACGGCGCGGGGCTGCTCCATGATCTCCTTGAGCATGAAGTGCTCGTAGCCGCCTTTTTCCGCGGCCTCGACGCTCCACTCGATGCGGGTGACGGGCGCGTTGACGGGCCGCCCGGCGCTGTCGAAGACGGTGATGCTATCGGGAGTGAGCTCGGCGAACTGGCCGTCCTCGAGGCAGATGGAGTTTTTGGTGTGGGCCACGAGGGCGGTGACGTCGGAGGCGAAGTAGTTCTCGCCGACGCCGAGGCCGAGGATGAGGGGGCTAGCTTCGCGCACGGCGTAGAGCGTGCCCGGCTCGTCGGCGCAGAGTATGCCGATGGCATAGCTGCCCTCGAGCCGCGCCACGGTGCGCATGACGGCCGCCTTGAAGTCGCCGGTGTAGCAGGTCTCCAGCAGGTGGACGATGACTTCGGTGTCCGTCTCGCTCTGAAATACGCAGCCGCGCTCCGTGAGTTCGGCGCGCAGCTCTGCGTAATTCTCGATTATGCCGTTGTGGACGACGGCGAACTTGCCGTTGTTGCTGACGTGGGGGTGAGCGTTGGTGTCCGTGGGCGCGCCGTGGGTGGCCCAGCGCGTGTGGCCTATGCCGGAGCGGCCGGGGAGGGACGCGCCGTTTCGCGTGAGCTCGCAGAGGGTCTCTATGCGTCCGCTGGTCTTGGCGAGCTCGAGGCCGGTCTCGCCCATTACGGCGATACCGGCCGAGTCGTAGCCTCTGTATTCAAGCGCCTTGAGGCCGGCGAGCAGCACGCCCGCCGCCTCACGCTTTCCGGTGAAGCCTACAATTCCGCACATACCATATCCTTTCCAGAAACCGGGTTAAAGCTTGATATACTCGTCGCGCCCTGCACCCACGGAGACATAGCGGATGGGGCAGCCGGTCTCCTGCTCGATGCGGCGGACATAGCGGCGCGCCTCGAGGGGCAGATCGGTCCACTGGCGGGCGTGGGAGATGTCGCACTTCCAGCCGTCCATGTACTCGACGACGGGCTTGGCGCCCTCGAGCGCGGCGGGGAAGGGGAAGTCGCGCGTCTCGGCGCCGTCCACCTCGTAGGCGACGCAGAGGGGTATCTTATCCATGTAGCCGAGCACGTCGAGCTTGGTGAGGGCGATGCAGGTCGCGCCCTGGAGCCTGACGCCGTAGCGCGTGGCGACGAGGTCTATGGGGCCGACGCGCCTGGGGCGGCCGGTCTTGGCGCCGTATTCGGCGCCGGCGGTGCGCAGCTCGTCGGCCTCGGGGCCGAACCACTCGCAGACGAAGGGGCCCTCGCCCACGCAGGTGGAGTAGGCCTTGACGACGCCGACGACCTCGTCCAGGCTTCCCGAAGGCATACCGCTGCCCATCAGGGCGTAGGCTGCAAGGGTGTTGGACGAGGTCGTATAGGGGCAGATGCCGTGCTCCAGGTCGCGCAGAGCGCCGAGCTGAGCCTCAAAAAGTATGCGTTTGCCCGCGGCCGCGGCTCCCATGAGGAAGCGGCCGGTCTCGCGTATGAAGGGACGGAGCGGTTCGCCGTAGCGCTCGAGCCAGGAGGTGATCTCCTCGAGCGTGTAGCCCTTGGCCCCGTAGACCTTTGTGAGGATGAGGTTTTTCCACTCCAGTATCTCGGCGAGGCGCTCCGTCATCTGCTTAGGATAGCTGAGGTCGCCGGCCTGGATGGTCTTTTTCTGATACTTGTCGGAATAGAAGGGCGCTATGCCCTGCTTGGTGGAGCCGAACTTGTGTGCGCCGAGGCGCTGCTCCTCTAGGCCGTCCTGTTCCTTGTGCCAGGGCAGGAGCAGGCTGGCCCGCTCGCTTATCATGAGGTTCTCGGGGGTTATCTTCACGCCCTGGGCGCGGACCGTCTCGATCTCCTCCCAGAGGCTCTGGAGATCGAGCGCCACGCCGGGGCCGAGAACATTCACGACCCCGGGGCGGAAGATGCCCGACGGCAGCAGGTGCAGGGCGAACTTGCCGTATTCGTTTATAACGGTGTGCCCCGCGTTCCCGCCGCCCTGGTAGCGGACGACGACGTCAAAGTCCCGGGTGAGCAGGTCCACCATGCGGCCCTTGCCCTCGTCGCCCCAGTTGATTCCAACTACCGCGCAGTTTGACATTTTACTTCCTCCAGCTCGTTTAAGCTCCTTCCGCTGTCGCCGTAGTTCGAGAGATAGCGCGCGGAGGGATCGCCCACGTCGCAGCCCGCCCAGTTCCGGTTGGGCATCCAGAAACCGGGGACCATCTCCGCCTGACCGGGGTAGAACTTCTCGAATATCTCACGGTAGAGCAGGGATTCCTTGGTGAACGGCTGCGAAAAAGTGTATCTTCTGCGTTTGTGCTCAAAGTCCGCGTCGGAGTACATGCGCTCGGCGAGGGCCTTGAGGTTGTCGGCCAGCGAGTGGCCCACGGCGTCGGAGAAGGCGGCCTTCTCGCGCCAGAGTATGCCGTCCGGCAGCAGTCCTTCGCCGTCGAAGGCGCGGCGCAGGAGATACTTGCCCACGCCGTGGTGGTTCATCTTCATCTCCGGGTCGATGGACATGACGTAGCGGACAAAGTCCAGGTCGCCGAAGGGCACGCGGGCCTCCAGCGAGTGCACGGAGATGCAGCGGTCGGCACGCAGAACATCGTAGGCGTAGAGCTCGCGCATGCGCTTTTGCGCTTCCTTCTGGAACTCCTCGGCCGAGGGTGCGAAGTCCGTGTACTTGTAGCCGAAGAGCTCGTCGGAGACCTCGCCGGTGAGCAGGACGCGGACGTCGGTCTGCTCGTGGATGGCCTTGCAGACGAGGTACATGCCCACGCTGGCGCGCACTGTCGTGATGTCGTAGGAGCCGATGGTGGCGATGACGTCGCTCAGGGCGGCGACCGCCTCCTTGACGGGGACGACCACCTCCATGTGGTCGCTGCCGATGAACTCCGCGACCTCGCGGGCGTAGCCGAGGTCGATGGCGTCGCCGCTCATGCCGATGGCGAAGGTGCGGATCTTCTTGCCCGTGAGCCGCGCCGCGATGGCGCAGACCAGGGAGGAATCCAGACCGCCGCTGAGCAGGAAGCCGACCTTGGCGTCGGAGACCAGGCGCTTTTCAACGCCCTTTATCAGCCTCTCGCGGATGCCGGCGCAGATCTCGTCCTCGGTGCCGCGGATGACCGGCCCGGCCTCGCCGGGGTCGGCATAGCGGTGGAACTGCCCGCCCTTCCAGTAGCATCCGGGAGGGAAGGGGCGCACACGCCATACCAGCCCGACGAGGTTCTTCGCCTCGCTGGCGAAGAGCATCGTGCCGTGCATGTCGTAGCCGTAGAAGAGGGGACGAATGCCGATGGGGTCGCGCGCTGCGATGAACTCGTGCGTCTCGGCGTCGTAGATGATGCAGGCAAACTCCGCGTCGAGCATCTTGAACATATCCGTTCCGTACTCGCGCCAGAGCGGGAGCAGCACCTCGCAGTCGGAGCCGCTTTTGAAGGTGTACTTTGCAGAGAGCTCTTCCTTTATCTTTTCATAGCCGTAGATCTCGCCGTTGCAGACGACATAGCTGCCGTCCAGTTCAAAGGGCTGCATGCCCGTGGGGTCGAGTCCCATGATGGACAGGCGGTGAAAGCACAGTATGCCGTCGTCGAGCTTCACGATACGGCTGTCATCGGGACCGCGGGAGCGCGTGCGCTCGAAGCCCTCGGTGAAGGCGGCCATTTCGGGCATTGGGCCGCAGCAGCCCATTATGGAGCACATGGTGCACCTCAGCCCACACCGTACAGCAGCTCACTGTACGTGGGGTAGGGCCAGTACTTGGCGGACGTGATGCTCTCGGCCTCGTCGGCCGCGGCGCGCAGCTCGCGCATCCTGGGCAGGACGTCGTCGCGAATGGCGCAGCTCTCGGCGGTGACGTCGGCCGCGTCGTGCAGGTGGAGCATGGAATCCTCCAGCGCCTCGGTGTTGGCGGCAATGACGTCGCAGAGCGTGGAGAGCCGGCGCACAAGGCCGCGCTCATAGGTGCAGGCGCAGTCCGGGTCGAGGCCGCGCTTGGCGGCGGCGGCACGGGCGGTGTCGGCGGCATAGGCCTCGACGGCGGGGAGGATCTCCTTCTTCGCCATGTCGGCCATGGTCAGGGCCTCGATGCTGACGGTCTTGCAGTAGTTCTCCAGCATGATCTCATAACGGGAGTGGAGCTCTGCTTCAGTATACACCCCTTCGGAGGTTAGCATATCTATGTTCTTTTTGTCAAGCAGTCTCGGCATGCAATCGGGGGTGGTGCGCAGGTTGGAGAGCCCACGGACCTCCTCGGCCTCGCGCAGCCAGGCCGCGTCGTAGCCGTTGCCGTTGAAGATTATGCGCTTGTGGCAGATGATGACGCTGCGGATGAGCTCGTGCAGGGCGGTGTCGAAGCTCTCGGAGCTCTCCAGGATGTCGGCGTAGCGGTGCAGCACGGAGGCGACGGCGGCGTTGAGCATGATGTTCGCGCAGGCTATGGAGTTGGAGGAGCCGAGCATGCGGAACTCAAACTTGTTGCCGGTGAAGGCGAAGGGGGAGGTGCGGTTGCGGTCCGTGGTGTCGCGCTGGAACCTCGGCAGGGTGTCCACGCCGAGGCGCAGCTGGCTGCGCTCAGCGGCGGAGTAGGGGGCGTCCTGCTCCAGGGCCTTGAGGACGGCGGTGAGCTCGTCGCCGAGGAAAATGGAGACCACGGCGGGGGGAGCCTCGTTGGCGCCCAGACGGTGGTCGTTGCCCGCCGTGGCCACGGCGAGACGCAGGAGGTCCTGATACTCGTCGACGGCCTCGATGACAGCGCAGAGGAAGGTGAGGAACTGCGCGTTCTCATGCGGCGTCTCGCCAGGGGAGAGGAGATTGATCCCGGTGTCGGTGGTGAGGGACCAGTTGTTGTGCTTACCGGAGCCGTTCACACCGGCGAAGGGCTTTTCGTGAAGGAGACACGCGAGGCCGTGTTTGGCCGCGACCTTCTGCATGATCTCCATGGTCAGCTGGTTGTGGTCGGTGGCGATGTTGGCCGGGCCGTAGATGGGCGCGATCTCGTGCTGAGCGGGCGCCACCTCGTTGTGCTCGGTCTTGGCCAGGACGCCGAGCTTCCAGAGCTCCTCATCCAGGTCCTTCATATATGCCTCGACCCTCGGCTTTATGCTGCCGAAATAGTGGTCGTCGAGCTCCTGGCCCTTGGGCGGGCGGGCGCCGAAGAGGGTGCGGCCGGTGCAGACCAGGTCGCGGCGCTTCTTGAAGAGCTCCTTATCTATGAGGAAGTACTCCTGCTCGGGGCCGACGGAGGGGTACACGCGCCGGACGTCCTCGTTGCCGAAGAGCTTGAGCACGCGCAGGGCCTGACGCGAGAGGGCCTCCATGGAGCGCAGCAGCGGGGTCTTCTGGTCGAGCGCCTCGCCGCCGTAGGAGCAGAAGGCCGTGGGGATGTACAGCACGCGGTCGCGGATGAAGGCGTAGCTGGTGGGGTCCCAGGCGGTGTAGCCGCGGGCCTCGAAGGTGGCGCGCAGCCCGCCGGAGGGGAAGGATGAGGCGTCGGGCTCGCCGTGGATGAGCTCCTTGCCGGAGAACTCCATGATGACCCCGCCCGCGCCGTCCGGGGCGAGGAAGCTGTCGTGCTTCTCGGCGGTGACGCCGGTCATGGGCTGGAACCAGTGCGTGAAGTGCGTGGCGCCCTTTTCAAGCGCCCAGTCCTTCATCGCCGCGGCCACGACCTCGGCGGTGTCGGGGTGCAGGCGCCGCCCGCTGCGCATGGTGCGCTGCACCGCCGCGTAGGTGTCCTGGGGCAGCCTCTCGCGCATGACGGCGTCGGAAAATACCATCGTACCGAATATCTCTTCTATGCCGGACAAAGCTCATCACCTTTTCAATTCAAAAAATACATGAGACAGATTAACGCAATTTCACCTCTGCGTCAAGAATTCCCTTGACTTTGCTGAAAAAAAGTACATAATATCCGCATACCATGAAAGTGAGGGACGAAAAATGAGAAATTATGCTGAAGAAACGTCCGCGCGCGTGGAATATATCCGCGCGTACCTCAAATCGAGCGGTGCCAGGGGCATCGTTTACGGCAACTCCGGCGGCAAGGATTCGGCCCTGGTCGGCATCCTGTGCAAGATGGCCTGCGAGAACACGGTCGGCATCATCATGCCCTGCGCGTCGAAGCGCAACTACGGCATGGACAAGGCCGACGGGCTCGAGGTCGCGGAGAAGTTCGGCATCGAGACCAGGACGGTGGACCTCACGCCCGTCCGTGAAGCAGAGATGGCCGCGCTCAAGGGCGTGACCGAGCTGACGGACATGGCCGTTGCGAACATCGCCCCGAGGCTGCGCATGACGACGCTCTACGCCGTGGCCCACGCCGAGGGCCGCGTGGTCGCCGGCACCGGCAACGCCAGCGAGGGCTACGTGGGCTACTTCACCAAGTGGGGCGACGGGGCCTATGACTTCAACCCCATAGCCGACCTGACCGTCGGCGAGATATACGCCTTCCTCGAGTACCTGGACGCGCCGCGCGCGGTCATCGAGAAGGCCCCCAGCGCCGGCCTCTTCGAGGGCCAGACCGACGAGAGCGAGATGGGCATCAGCTACGCGGACATCGACAAGGTAGTCCTCGGCGGCGAGATCGACCCCGCCGTCCGCGCCAAGATAGAGCGCATGCACGCCGCCTCCGAACACAAACGCCGCCTCCCCGCCTGCTACGGCGAGTAATAAAATGCGCCCCATTGCAAAGCATACGGGCTAAGTCGATAGGATACGGCACAAGCTCCAGGCCCCTTTCAAGGGCCTTGGAGCTTTTGTATAGATCTGATGTGTGATATTTCGCACATACATCAATTGACAGCGCATGCGCCGCACTGTATACTGGGCCCAGGTGGTGTGGTATATTTCGCATATCACACTCTGGGATACGGGGGATGCTGCGGCATGAGGAAGGGCTTTTCGCTGTGGATGCGCACGCTCAGGCAGAAGCGGCTGGGCGTGGCCTTCAGGATGTGGCTGCCTGTGGCGGCCTCAGCTTATGTATTTGGGCTTGCGCTATGGCGGGCCCTGGATCTGCCGGAAGCGCTGCCCGGGGTTTTGAAGCTGGTTTTCTGCGTCGTCTGCCTGGCGGCGACAGCCTGTGCAGCATTCATCCCGCGCGCCAAGCCCGATGAGATGAGCGAGGCCGCGTACGGCAAGGCCGCGAAATACGCCAACAGGCTCCTGCTGGCGGCGATGTGGATACTGATACCGCTGCTCTCGCCGTACATGGACAGCTGGTTTGGCGGCTTTGCCGCTTCGCGCTGGAAGCTCATGCTCTATGTCACGGGCGCGCTGTTTGCATCCTATCTCTTCCGTGTGCTGGCCTTCATGTACTACGACAGGAATGGAACCGAAGATGACTGACGACCTGCTCAAGAACAATATAAGCGCATACCGCGAAAAGCTGGGCATGACCCAGCTCGCTCTGGCCGAGGCATGCGGCGTGAGGCGCGAGACCATCGTCAACCTCGAGCGCGGGAGGTACAACCCATCGCTCAAGCTGGCGCTGAGGATATGCGCCGTGCTCGGGGCAAGGGTGGAGGACTTATTCTGGATGGAGGGTTGAATGCATGGACATGGAGCCGTTTAAGATCAACACCGAGGACGAGAAGCTCAGCACGGTGAGCCGGACGATACGGATGAAGGCCTCCACCTTCGACCGCATCTGTGAGCTCAACCTGAAAACGGGCGTGTCCTTCAACAAGATCGTCAACCAGTGCATCGAGTACGCGCTGGAAAACTACTCCGAGGATTGAACCGCCGCGCAAAACCCACGCCGCCGCCCATCGGGGCGGCGGTGTGGGTTTTTTGTTCATTATTCTCTTGAAGTCGGCCTGATTTTTGCCGTTTCCTATCATCGTCAAATGTTTTCTGACAATGCTCGGAAAGCCGCTTAGCACCTCCTGAGATAGCCCGCGCTCCTGCCCTGCTCAAGCTCCAATACACTTTCACTTTTCTTGAAGGTATAATAATTCTACGAGAGAAGCAGAAAAATATGTACATAATGGTAGATGTTGCAGCCGACATATGGTAAAATAGATTCAAAATCATGAAATGGGGTTTGGATATGAGCAAAAAACTGTCAACCGTGTTGCTCACGGCGGTTATGCTTATTCTGATACTTTCCGGCTGCGGATGTGAGCATGAGGTCGTATTTGACGAGGGATACCCGGCGTCCTGCACACAGGACGGCCTGAGCGACGGGGAACATTGCGCGCTGTGCGGCAAAGTTCTGAAAAAGCAGGAGATCATCCACAGCACGGGACACGTGGAGGAGCGTCTGCCCGAAACCGAACCTACCTGCACTGAACCGGGACTGACTTGGGGAAAGGTCTGTTCTGTCTGTGGAGAAATACTGGTTCCTCAAGAGAAAAATGCTGAGCCGCTCGGGCACGATTTTGAGGACGGCGTATGTGTGCGATGCGGTGAAAAGATACCCATCTGGAATTCTGAGCCGTTGACGAATGAGTTCGGGGACGAGACGGGAGAGTTTATAATATTGAACCAGGTCGCTTTTAACACAGACGACACCTTCTATGATGAAGCATATATCGCCGTTGACGGAACGGACGAAATGAGGCTTATGTACGTTCACAGAGGCGCCCTGAACTCCTCATATGAATATTTCTTTAGTTCATTGTTTAAGGTGCTGATACGACAGGGAGGCGGAGAAGCCTCAGAGCTCATAGGTTGGGGTTACGGAAATTACATAAGCATACCCTTCGAGGAGGATCGGGAACTGTTTCTCAATTATCTCTCGGGCGACGAGACCGTGGACATCTACGTTGAGGGCCACGAGAACCCGGACGAGCACTACCTCTTCAGCGCCAGGCCGGACAATTTTGCGGAGCTTTACGAAGAGATATACGGTCAGGGATAAGCGCGTATAACAGCCAAACTGCCCATTGCAGATTTCTCATTCTGCAATGGGCAGTTTTGTCCCCTGGTTCTGGTCTTTTAAAGACCAGTTGGTTTTTGAACGTCGTGGACGATAAATGTTTGACAAGCCCGTCAAAATGTACTATAATTTTAACACATAATGGCGGGTTTGTTGTGCAAATCAATTTCAATACTTGACAAATAAAAATCAAGGGGGCTGCAAATTGAAGGATCTGAAACACCTGATCTACTTCGAAAACCTCCTGCAGGAGGCTCAGAACGAGCTGGTCTCGCAGGCGGTCAACGATGGCAAGATCGCGCTGGGGTATAACTGCTATTATATCCCCGAAGTCCTGCTGAATCTTCCCGGGTGCTTTTCCTCGCGCCTGCGCGCGCCGCGTTGTTCCTCCCCGGACGTCGCCACTTACTACATGACGAACCGCAACTGTCCCTACGTCCGCTCCATCCTCGAGCGCGGCATCGAGGGCGGCTACAACTACCTCAGCGCCCTCTTCGGCGCCGAGAGCTGCGCCGCCATGGAGAGGATGCAGGAGCATTTCTTCCTCATAAACCCCGTCAAGAACGACAAGTTCTTCGTCACCATCATCGACCCGCCGATGAAGGGCGACAAGACCTCCCTAGACTACTACAAGGCCCAGCTCAAGCTCAAGGTCGTTGACGAGCTGGAAAAACGCTTCGGCATCGACGTCTCCGACGCCGCCATGCGCAAGGCCGTCGAGGACTTCAACGAGCTGTGCGACGTCATCACCGAGATCGGCAGCTTCCGCAAGCTCGCGAACCCGCCCATCACGGGCTATGAGTTCCACGTCATCCAGCTCGTGAGCCAGGTCTGCCCGCACGAGCTCATCCTCCCGTACATAAAGGAGACCCTCGAGGAGATCAAGACCCGCGAGCCGGAGCCGAAGTTCCCCTTCCGCGCGAGGATAGTCATCGCGGGCTCCGAGATAGACGACCCGGACTTCACCAAACTGGTGGAGATGTGCGGCGCCATGGTCGTGGCGGACCGCTACTGCTTCGGCAGCTTCCCGAGCCGGGAGCGCATCGAGATCGCCCCGGGTGAGAGCGCCTTCGACGCCATCTGCCGCCACTACCTGCACTGGAACCAGTGCGCGCGCTTCATGTCCGGCGACAAGATCGACCAGCGCCACCTCGAGATCAAGCGCCTGGTGGACGAGTTCCACGCCGACGGCGTAGTGTACGAGAACATGAAGTTCTGCGAGTTCTGGAGCTATGAAAAGGTCCTCGGCTCCTTCGTGCTGCAAAACGAGATGGGCGTGCCCTGCTGCACCATTGAGAAGGAATACGCCCTCGGCTCGGTGGGCCAGCTCCGCACCCGCTTCCAGGCCTTTGTCGAGAGCCTGGAGATCAAGAAGATCAACGCCTGAGAAAGGGGGAGAAGACGATGAAAAATCCGATAACCGCGTTCATAGACAAGAAGCTGGAGAAATTCGACCCCAAGTGGCAGGCGGAGCACGGCGTGGGCGGCCTGCGCAGCCGCTATTACGACAAGACCGGCATCGCCAAATACCGCGAATGGCGCGGCGTGCACGACACGCTCGCAGACTACGTCGCCTGGCTCAACAACCTCAAGAGCATGGGCATCATGGTCGCGAGCGCCCCGCTGCCGGTGCTCAAGGGCATGTGGGAATACCGCTGGATGGGCTCGTATCTGGGCACCTTCGCCTTCATCGACCGCCTGTTCGAGGGCTTCCGCGGCCCTGAGCTGAAGATAGCCCACCTCAACATGCACGCCATCGTGCAGAGCCTGACGAAGAAGATAGCCCTGGTGCTCTCGAACGACCGCAGGCTCGGCGGCGGCCCCCTGACCGACAAGATCGTCCCCATGGACGAGGTCATGCCGCCCCTCTTCATGACGGGCTTCCCGAACCTCATCCCCATCCCGCTGCAGACCCTGCCTGAGTTCATCATCTGCGACATCGACCAGAACCTGCAGCCGCACTACATAGACGTGGCGGAGAGCTTCGGCCTCGCGGCGGACGTGTGCTCCCGCTGCTCGGCCGAGACGGGCGTCACCTTTGACGACGACTTCCCGCTGGTCGGCAAGGCGATGCTCACCACGAACATGCCCTGCAACGCCAGCGAGGCGACGAGCATGTTCCCGCGCCGCCGCATAGGCCTGCCGGACTTCCCCATCACCATGGCCATGATCCACAACGAGCCGGGCGCGCACCCCTACTCCACCCAGGTGCTCAAGGACGCCATCGCCTTCATAGAGAAGGAATACGGCGAGAAGTACGACTGGGACGCCCTCTTCGAGCGCGCCAAGCAGATGAACGAGCAGAACACCATAGAGCTGGAGAAGTGGGACATCTTCAAGACCCCGTACTCCGCGCTCTGCGGCATTGCCGAGACGCTCTACCGCCTGTACTCCTGGGCCAGCGTCAACGGCCAGGAGGACTACTTCACGAAGGTGGACCGCAAGGTCATCAAGATCATGCGCCGCTGCTACAAGAAGAAGTACGAGCCCTTCGGCGGCAAGACCCGCCACCGCGCGTTCCTGTGGGGCCCCTCGGCGGTGTACTACACGGACTTCCCCACCTGGATCCAGAACTGCTGGGGCATCAACATCGTGCTGAACATGGACTCCACGATGGGCCACAACATGATAAGCACGGACGACCCGGAGCAGGCGATAAAGGACCTCGCGCTGTTCTCGGAGAAGGCGGTCATGCGCCACCACGCCGTCGGCGGCTGGGACAACGTCAACGCCATCTGGGACTGGGCGAAGAACTTCAACTGCGACATGGTGCTCATGAACGACAACGTCGCCTGCAAGGGCATGAACGGCGTCCACGCCATGATGGAGGAGCAGGCGCGCGACCTGGGCTTCTACTTCATCTTCGTGGAGCACGACCTTGAGGACTGCCGCACGATCTCGCGGCGCGACATGCGCAACATCGTCAACAACTACATGTCCGTCGTCGTGGGCGAGGAGCCGCTCGACCCGACCCTGGTCGACTTCGACGACTCCGAGGCGTGGTAAGGAAAGGCAGGTAAAGCGATATGAAGAAAGCAAAAAAGGCAAAGGTCCCCGCGAAGAAGCGCGCGCTGAAGCTCTTCGGCAAGCTGACGCTGCTGGGGTTTCTGACCTTCCTGGTGACGTTCACGATATACATGTTCAACCTTGAGAACAAGCTCATCTACTACGTCATCAGGCCCTTCCTGAACAAGCACTACGACAGCCAGAAGCGCGACAGACGCATAGTGTGAACAAAACCCCGCCGGCCGATCGCCGGCGGGGTCTCTCTATTTGCCCCGGTCAGCCGGGAGCGCGCCGTACACCTCCGCAAAGTTGCCGGGCTCTGCGCTGAACCGCACCCTTTCGCGGCCCTCGATGCAGAAGTCTATCCGCTCCCCTCCCATCAGGCAGCTCAAAAGGACGGCCCTGTCTCTCTCGCCCCGGACCTCGATGCGGTCCCCATGCCCTGTTCCGACAAGCTCCCAGGCCCTGCCGTCCTGGCTGACGATAACGGAAAGGACCGTTCCGGGCACTGTCTCTTATACACATCTCCGAGCCCACGAGACGGACTCCTATCTC
>ENA-UBIJ01000677-UBIJ01000677.1-human-gut-metagenome-genome-assembly--contig:-NODE-677-length-14436-cov-7.741395_pt1 | contig 14436 bp, 10 predicted proteins | sample MGYA00244944_ERZ654876 | MGnify/ENA primary metagenome ERZ654876 (study PRJEB26926, sample SAMN06164748) | human gut metagenome | biome: ENVO:00009003; feature: ENVO:2100002; material: ENVO:00002003...
CGAGATAGGAGTCCGTCTCGTGGGCTCGGAGATGTGTATAAGAGACAGACCGCATTTCCAGCGCACACTGCGGCAGAATTCAGCTGACGGCAGAGCGCTGCCGCCTGTATGACCCGTTCGGGATCATCGGCATCCGGCTGGGTGAGCCTGCGGTCGCGGCCATGACCGTGCAGCCGAAGGGCTTCGTGCAGAGCGTCTATGTTTCACCGGACGCGAATTGTCCGGACGACAGCGGGAATTATGCACCCGACCGGACGGGATACGATCTGGCCGAGGTCTACGCCCTGCGTGAATACGCGCCCGGCGACAGCCTGCGGCAGATGCACTGGAAGCTGTCCAGCAAGCTTGACAAGCTGGTCGTCCGGGAGCCGTCGCTTCCCGTGCGCCGCTCCGTGCTGGTCTTCTGGGAGCGGACGCAGACCGCCTCGCCGGAGCAGTCCGACGCGCAGGCCGACGTTGTCGTCACAGCCTGCCGGTCGCTGCTGGAATCCGGCGTGCAGTTCACCGTCTGCTGGAACGATGCGCAGGAGCAGCAGTGCGTGAGCCAACCCGTGCGCAGTGTCGATGAATTGACGGGCCTTCTGCCGCGTCTGCTCTCCGCAGGCACGGCACAGGGCGAAAGCGGCGCGGCGCTGTTCTGCCGGAGCAGCGGCGAGGCCGTTCTGTCGCACATTCTGTACATTACGGGCCGTGTCCCGGAGGATGCGGCTGAGCTCGGGCGCTTCGGCCGCCTGACCATATTAAGCTGCGGGGCAGACGCGCCGGAGGCGATCGCCTTCGACGCAGAGCACTATGCCGAGCAGCTTTCCGAACTCGAAATTTAAGGGGGAACGGGCATGAAAAAACAGGATACTGCCGCGTTTTCCCTCATCCGCTGCGATACGGAGAAAAAAATGCCCGCACTGGCGGTGCGTGCAATCCGTGCTGCTCTCTTTTTCGCCGGACTTCTGGCTGTGGCACAGGGAGCCGCCGGGATCTGGACAAACTACGGCTGGCTCTGGGTCGCCGCAGGCGCTGCGGCGCTGGTCTGGCAGAGCGTGGCGCTTGGACTTCCGCGCCGCTGGCTCCGCGCTGTGCTTCCGCTGCTCTGCCTGATTTGCGCAGCGGCCTTTTCCAGGCGCTTCCTCGCGGGAGCCATTACGGTCAGCAGCGCCGCGGGCGAGACGCTGACGAAGGCCACGGGACATATCCTCCTGCCGCTGGCCGGAGTGGGAGCGGACGCGGCACTTTTTGTGGCTATTTCGGCGGCACTGCTCGGCACGCTCTGTGCCTATGCCGTCCGCTGGTCGCCGACCGTCTGCGGCCTGCTGCTGACGGTGCTGTCTGCGGCGCTTCTGGCGCTGCTCAGGCCGGATTCAGCGCAGGTCTGGATGGCGGTGTGCCCGCTCTGCGCGGCTCTGCTGCTGGCAGGCGGCGCGGCAGACCGCAAAGAATCCGTTCCAATGCTTTTGAATTATGGCGCGCTGCTGGCAGCGGCAGGCGTGCTTGCAGCTGCACTGCTGGCCGTACCGGGCCTGCGAAGCGGCACATTGTTTTCCGAGTGGGGAACGGCTTCCCGCACCGCATTGCACTGGCTCCGGTACGAATCCGGGCAGGCTGTGCTGCCGGAAGGGGAGTTTTCCAACTATTCCGCCGCACCGGAGCAGACATCATGCCTGACCGTCACGATGGAGCAGCCGACGGCGCTCTATCTGCGCGGCTTTACCGGCGATACCTTCACCGGCACGGCATGGCAGGCGCTTGATGCGCAGACGCTTGCCGAACAGACCGATCTTCTGTACTGGCTGCATAAGGAGGGCTTCTACCCGCAGACGCAGCTTGCCGCCGCGTCGCGCGGCCTGCACCGGCAGGAGCAGACGCAGACAGTCCTGATTGAAAATACCAGCGCTTGCAGCGCCTATGTATACGCGCCCTACGCGCTCTCCGCGCTCCCGCAGGAAAGCGCACTGCGCACAGACAGTCTGGAAAGCACCCAACTCCCGGCCAGCGGCCTGCGCGGAGCGCGGCAGTACCGCTTCACCATGCCCCTTGCCCCGGAGCAGACCGCAGCGGAGTTATTGGACGCGCTGCGGGAGCAGCCGGAGAAGGCAGACGCCTATCTCAGCGCAGAGGGAAGCTACCGTGCGTTCGTGCAGGAGCAGGACGTGACGCTGCCTGCGCAGATACGCGCACAGCTTGCTCCGATTCTGGATGAACTCTGCCGGGAATACGGCTCCGCCGGTTCTCTGACGCCGGAGCAGGCGCAGCTCTGCACGGCGCGCTTTCTCGAACAGCTGGACGCGCTCCGCGAAGCCGGAACGGTGCTGCCGCTGGACGAGCTTGTAAAGGATACAACCTACCAGACCGCGACCCTGACCGTTCTGGCGCTTCGCTATTACGGCATCCCCGCGCGCTATGCCGAGGGCTTTGTGCTCATGCAGGAGACTGCCGCGCGTGCGCAGGCCGGTTCTGCGATCACCCTGACCGCGGCTGACGCACAGGGCTGGGCCGAGGTCTATCAGGACGGCATCGGCTGGATGCCGCTGGCTCTCACACCGGGCTACGGAGAGTTGACGGATATTCTTTCCCCGCATCAGTCCGAATCCGCCAGTCAGACCGGCGACGCACACACGGACGACGGTTCCATTGCGCAGGCGGAAACGATTGAGGACGAATCCGACGAAACAGAGGATACGCCGCAGGAGCAGCCGGATGACGGCGCGCAGAGCGCCCCCGCAGTCAAAGCGCGGCTCTGGCTCTGGATCGTGCTGGCAGTTGGACTTCTGCTTTTCCTGCTGGCAGCCGCCGCGCTGCGCTATGCGCTCATCCGCCGCAGATGGCGCTACCGGTTTGAGCGCACTGCACCCGCACAATCTATTGCCTGGGTGACGGGGGCGCTTGCGGCGCTATGGCCCGCGATGGGGCTTGGCTACGACGGCGGCTCGGTCTTCGCGTTCGGCGAATCACTCCGGGAAACGGACGCCGAATACGCAGGCGCGGTTTGCGAGATTGCAGCGCTCAACGGCGAGGCCCGCTTCAGCAGCCACGCCATGACGCGCGAGCAGGCGAAGCGCGCCCGCCGGGTCTGGAAACAGACGATAGACCGCCTGCAAAAGACTGTACCGCTGCCGCGCCGCGCGTGGCTGAAATGGATTCGATGCCTGTACTGATAGGGGAGGACAGATATGAAACAAAAAAAGGTTCGGTTGCTCGGGCTGCTGCTTGCAGCCATCATGCTGTTTAGCTGCCTGCCGATGCAGGCACTGGCAGCGGAGGGCGGCTGGTTTTACCTCGCTGCCGACTGGAACGGCACGCTGCTGATCGCGCCGGAGCGCGTCTCCTATACGGCGGATCAGACGATTTTTGAAGCGCTGAACGCCAGCGGCCACAGCTTTGGGCCGGACGAGAACAGCGTGACGCAGATCGATGGCAAAACGGGCAATTTCATCCGCAGTGATGAAACCGGGAGCCACGACCTGACGCGAAACGCCGCGCAGGCCGGGATCCGGTATCTCTGCTTTACAGACAGGCTGACGGCGCAGCCGTCGGATGCCATGCAGAGCCTGATCGCTGCTATGGCCGATTACCGGCTGGAGGAGCCGGATGTGCAGCTGGCTGCGCAGGCGGCGTATAACGCCGCCTGCGCCGGATACGTCACGGCGGACGATAATGCGGCGCTCAGCCTGTACACGGCGCTTCATAACGCGGTCGAGCAGTACAAGCAGACACTGGACGGCCCAAAATATAACGTTACCTTCTCGGACCGGAACAGCGTCTGGCAGTCCGGCGATACGCTGTATGCCGAGAACCAGTATGGCCGCGTCTATCAGGACGAGGACGGCGCTGGCATCCTCTCGCTGCCCGCCGGAAGCTATACCTTTACCATGCAGGCGCAGTCCGGCGGCGTGACGGGCAGCGTCACGGTTCCGGAGCAGACCTCCGTGACTGCCGTGCTTGACAGGACCGACTGGCTCAAAGCGGACGGCTTCATGCTTTCATCCGCGTCCAAAACGGAGTTTGACGGCAGTAAGCTTCCCGTGGAGAAGAAGACGGCGCGTGAATTGACCGCCGTTCTGGACGACAGCTTTACCGGAACGCTCTACGCGTTCTGGCCGTATGACACGAGTGTGTTTCCGGATGCAAGCAAGCTGAAGCTGACCGCAATCTATACCCCGGCGGGCGGCACGGAGCCGCAGCAGGCCGAACAGGCACTGAAATCCAGAACCAGCGGCGTGGACGGCGTGCTTGCCGTCGGTATGCAGGGCAATACCGTTGTGTACCGCGCCGGCACGCAGGACGCGCAGGGCATGACGCAGTATCAGGACTATACGCTCACCATCCGCCGTGCCCCGACGCTGAAGCAGCTGCGCGTGACGGAGGAATCCGGCGCGCCCGCCGCGCTGGAGTCGTTTGACGAGAGCACGCGGACATATACCTGGCAGGTGCTCAGCGAACAGGTCACGCTGGCCCTGACACCCACGGCAGAGGGCTATACGCTCTTTGCCGACGGTGAAGACGTCACGCAGACGGGCGGCTGCACGCTTTCCATCGATGAAACGGAGAAAAGCGTATCCATCGAGGTGCGGGCCGGAGGCGAAGCGACACAGTATACGTTGGTTCTGAAAAAAACAAACAGCTGTACCGTTCGCATTCCGGTCGAATCCGCAGATGTTGACCTGACGGTCTGCGATGCAAGCGGACAGATCTTCAAGGGTGTCTATGTCGCGGCTGCAAATCAGTACCGGTTCACGCTGGTTCCCGGTATGCAGTATACCTACACGGCGACAAAGGATACGTATTATCATGCAACGGGCAGCTTTACGGCCAAGGACGGCTCGCTGCCAAAGGTCACTGTGCAGACCGGCGACTGGCTGACAGAGCTGGCTCTGAGCAAGGACAACCTGACGTCCAGCAAGGGCAATATTCCGCTCGACCAGACCTTTGACCCGGCCAGCCATGCCTATACGGCGGCTGTGGCCGATACGCCCGCTGCAGTCTATCTCTGCATCAACGGCGATATCCAGACGGGCAGCACTGCCTTCCTCGCGCAATACCGCACCATCACCAACACCGCGCAGGACGACCAGCTGCTTGAGACGCAGATCACCTCCGCCCAGCTCGGAACGCCTGTGTTCCTGCGGAACCTGCTTCTGAACCAGAACGGACGCGGCAATACGCTCACGATCCGCTGCCAGCGCACCGCCGGGAGCGTCACCTACTATCAGGAGTATATCGTCACGCTCCGGCGCACGCTCTCGCTGCGCGATCTTTCACTTGCCTGCGCCGGGCAGGCGCAGACGCTCACGTACGGCGGCGGCACGGGCTATTCTGCTGCGGTGTGGGACTATACCGTCACCGTGCCCGCGGCTGCACAGACGCTTTCCGTCTGCGCAGAGGTCTATCCTGCGGATGCCGCCTGCTACCGCGATAACGGCAGCACCGGCTATCGCGTCTGGATGGACGGACAGGAGCTGACGCCCGGCGCGGCTGCCGATGTGCAGCTGAACGGCACGGCGGAGCCGGAGACCATCACGCTGACGCTGACGAATGACTTTGCGGGCGAAGAAACGGCTTCGGAGTACCGGATTCAGGTGCGCAAGGCGCAGCCGGTCCTCTTCACGCCGCAGCTGACGCCCACGGACGCGCTGATGTTTGTCTGCGATACGCTCTCCAAAACACGCGTCTGGCCGGATGCAGACGGCGCGTATGAGCTGTTTGACGGCTATACCTATCAGTACCTGCTGACCTGCCCCGGCTATGCGGGCCGGAGCGGGACCATCGAACCGTCGCACAACGCATCCGGTGCGCTCGTTCTGAAAATCGACGAGGACGCTGTTGTCGTTACGGGCGGCGCGGCCCGCGCCGCAATGACCCTCAGCGCTGCGCAGAAGAACGAAACGCTGCGGCAGCTTCCCGCCGAATGGGCCGATTTCCGCGGAACGAGCTATGACGCCAATGGCACGCCCGGCGGCACCGCAGGCAGCAACAACGCCGTCGTATCTATCCATATGCCGGTGGATGCCGACGCGTCCACGCTTTACTGGTCGAATGCGATCGGCAGCGGCATAGACAGTGGCTCGACCGGCTGCCCGCTGCTGGTGGACGGCGTTCTGATCGTCTGCGCGGGGGATATGATCTGCCGCGTCGACCCGGTTTCCGGCGAGATCCTGACGAAGGCCAAAATGGATCGCGCGTCGAGCTTTTCCATCACGCCTCCGGCCTATGCCAATGGCATGGTGTTCGTCGGACTTTCCGACGGTACGATTCAGGCGTTCAACGCCGAAACGCTGCAATCGCTCTGGATCTACCATGACCCGCTCGAGGGCCAGCCGAACAGCCCGATCACCGTCTGCGGCGACTATCTCTACACCGGCTTCTGGCGCAGCGAGGAATCTCCCGCAAACTTTGTCTGCCTGTCCATCACGGACGAGGACCCGGCGCGCACGGATGAAGAAAAGACCGCCTGCTGGTATTGGACGACGCCAGGCGGCTATTACTGGGCAGGCGCGTATGCCTGCGAGGACTATGTTCTGGTCGGCACGGACGACGGCGCGGACGGAAGCAAGTCCATGACCGGGAGTCTTCTGATGCTCGACGCGAAGACCGGACGACTGCTCGACAAATGGGACGGCCTCTGCGGTGACGTGCGCAGCACAATCTGCTATGATACGGCAACCAAAGCATTCTATTTTACCACGAAGGGCGGCTGGTTCTGCGGCGTGCAGACCGAGAAAACGTCCGACGGCTGGCAGCTGCGGACAGGCAGCAAGTGGACGCTGAAGCTGGAAAACGGCACGAGCACCGCGCAGGCCATGAGCACCTCAACGCCGGTGGTGTACAATGGCCGTGCCTACATCGGCGTCAGAGGTACGGCGCAGTTCAGCGAGTACGGCGGCCACAGTCTTACAGTTGTGGATCTCGCGTCGCACACGATCGCCTACCGCGTCCGGACGCAGGGCTATCCGCAGACCTCCGGCATTCTCACGACGGCCTATGAAAAGACGACCGGCTATGTCTATGTCTATTTCGTCGACAATTATACGCCCGGCAAGCTCCGCGTCCTGCGGGACAAGGCAGGGCAGACGCGTGCAGACTATGTCACGGAGGAATCCGGCGTGGATACGCCCTATGTCCTCTTTACGCCCAGCGGAAAGGACGCGCAGTATGCAATCTGCTCGCCGGTCGTGGATTCCTATGGCGTGATGTATTTCAAGAACGACAGCGCGAAGCTCATGGCCTTCGGGCCGTCGGTCACGCTGGAAATTACCCGTCAGCCGGATAAAACGCAGTATCGGGCCGGTGAGGTCTTCGACCCTGCCGGTATGCAGGTCGATCTCGTCTATGCGAATGGCTTGCGGCGGGACGTGACAAAGTATGTCCAGTGGTCGGAGGACCCGCTTACGGAGGAGGATGCGGCAATCGACATCCGCTTCCCCTATGTCCGGTACCACGATCAGGACAGCGAGGAGTCCGGCCGTCTCACAAACGTCAAAACGCAGACGCCGACCGCGTCCGTCAGACTGACGGTCGGACCCGGAACGGTGGAAAACGGCCGGATCGGCATGCTGACCTGGGCCTATGATATCAAAACCGGCTCGCTTACGATCAGCGGCGAATTTGAAAATGGCCAGAAGCTGGCCGTGGCCTATTATGATCAAAATGGACGCATGGTGCAGGTAAAGCTGCTGACGCAGGCACAGACGCTTGCGGCAGTTGAAAACGGCGCGCGGATCCGCCTGTTCCTGCTGGATCAGGATAACCAGCCGGTCTGCCGGGCCATGACGGTAAAGAGGTAACAGCATGAAAAGAATACGAGCGGTTGCGCTGCTTCTGGCGCTGTGTCTGCTCCTGTCCGCCTGTGGCGGCACGCAGACGCCGCTGGAACGGACGGCAAAGTACCTGAAATCAGCGGTGCCGGAGCCGGGCTTCGGTTCGCTGGACGGCGACTGGATCGTGTTTGGTCTGGCGCGTGCCGGGGCAGATCTGTCGGACGGATATTTTGACCGGTATTATACGGCGGTCGAAGCCGCCGTGCAGGCGGCAGACGGAACCCTCGACGAGAACCGGTATACCGAGTATTCCCGCCTGATCCTTGCCCTCACGGCGATCGGGCGCGACCCGCAAAACGTCGGCGGCTATGATCTGCTCCTGCCGCTGGCAGACCTCGAAAAGACAACGGCACAGGGCGTCAACGGCGCGGCGTTCGCGCTGCTGGCGCTGGACTGCGGCGGCTATGAGCTCCCGCAGAATTCTGCAGCCGCCGTGCAGGCGACGCGCGACGGCTATGTCGACGCAATTCTGACCCGGCAGAATGCCGACGGCGGCTGGAGCCTCGGCGGTGGCGCGTCAGATCCCGATCTGACCGCCATGGCCCTGCAGGCGCTTGCCCGCTACCGCAGCCGCGCGGACGTGTCCACGGCAGTAGAAGCCGGGCTTTCCTGTCTGTCGCAGATGCAGGAGGAAAACGGCGCGTTTTCCTCCTGGGGCACAGAGAGCAGCGAGTCGGTCAGTCAGGTGCTCACAGCACTGACGGAGCTTGGCCTCTCGCTGGATGACGCGCGTTTTGTGAAGAACGGGCAGACGCTGGAGGACGTGCTCCTGCGCTTCGCGCAGGACGACGGCAGCTTCGCCCATACGCCGGAGGACGGAGGCAACCTGCTTGCCACCACGCAGGCGTTCTACGCCCTCACCGCCCTCCAGCGCGCCCGCGACGGAAAACCCACCCTCTACGATATGTCAGACGTTACGCCCTGAAAGCCTGCACCCCAATCCTCACCCTGCCGCACGGTAAGGTGAGGATTTTCGCGTTTTACAGCACACACCAGACACTTTCCCTGTACACAGACACCGATCTGTGCTATAATCATCAAATAAAACTGGACGATCAGGAGGCAGAACTATGATTCCGACCAGAGAGCAGGCATGGGACCTGCTGTGCGAATATAATGAGGGTGAATTCCACCGCCTGCACGCGCGTATCGTGGGCGATGTGATGCGGTATTTTGCCGCCCAGCTTGGCTATGCCGATGAGGCGGACTTCTGGCAGACCGTCGGTATCCTGCACGATCTGGATTTTGAGCAGTATCCCGACCAGCACTGCACGAAGGAGGCGCAGATCCTGCGCGAACGCGGCGTGGACGAGCGCCTTGTCCATGCGGTCGTCAGCCACGGCTATCTGCTCACCGTCGACGTGCAGCCGGAGCACCAGATGGAAAAGGTGCTCTACGCCACGGACGAGCTGACCGGCCTTATCGGCGCAGTCGTGCGGATGCTGCCGACAAAAAGCGTGCAGGACCTTCAGCTCAAGTCGCTCAAAAAGAAGTTCAAGGATAAAAAGTTCGCCGCAGGCTGCTCACGCGAGGTCATTGAGCGCGGTGCGGATATGCTCGGCTGGAGCCTTGACGAGCTGATGGAGCGCACGATCACCGCCATGCAGGCGTCCCCGGCTGCCAATGGAAACTGAAAAGGTACTGGTCGCCATGTCCGGCGGCGTGGATTCCTCCGTCGCGGCCAAGCTGCTGACGGACGCAGGCTTCTCCTGCATCGGCTGCACGATGAAGCTCTATGATAATGAAGACGCGGGCATTCCGAAGGCCAACACCTGCTGTTCGCTCGACGATGTCGAGGACGCACGCAGCGTGGCCTACCGCCTCGGTATGCCGTATTATGTCTTCAACCTCAAGGAAAAATTCGCCGAGTGTGTCATCGACCGCTTTGTGGACGCCTATGAGCACGGCATTACGCCGAACCCCTGCATCGACTGCAACCGCTATCTGAAATTCGACAAGCTGTTTGAGCGCGCCGATATCATGGGCTGCCGCTATATCGCCACCGGGCACTATGCCCGCATCGAGCGGGAAGGGGAGAAGTACGTCCTCAAAAAGGCCCTCGACGAGACGAAGGACCAGAGCTACGTGCTCTACGATCTGACACAGGAGACGCTTGCGCGGGTCAAGTTCCCGCTTGGCAGCCTGCGCAAGACCGAAGCGCGTGAAATTGCCGCCGAAGCCGGCCTGATCAACGCCCGCAAGCACGACAGTCAGGACATCTGCTTTGTCCCGGACGGCGATTACGCGAAGGTCATCGAGAGCCGCACCGGCAAAACGCCAGAACCCGGCCCGTTCCTCGACCTGAACGGCAATGTCGTCGGCACCCACCGCGGCATTATCCACTATACCGTCGGCCAGCGCCGGGGCCTGCGGATGCCGTCGGACGGCAAAATTTATGTCGTGAAGATCCTGCCGGAGCGGAACGCCGTCGTCGTCGGCCCGAATGAGGCGCTGTTTACAAGAGAATGCCTCGTGCCCGGTATGCACTGGATCTCCGGCGAAGCGCCCGCGCTTCCGTTCCGTTGCAGCGCAAAAACGCGCTACCGCCAGCCGGAGCAGCCCTGCACGGTCTATCCGGCAGGGGAGGCAGGCGTCCGCCTCGTCTTCGACGAGCCGCTGCGCGCCATCACGCCCGGCCAGTCCGCCGTGCTCTATGATGGCGATACCGTCCTTGGCGGCGGCATCATCGCAAGGGAGGAATCCGTATGCTGATCTCATCCATGGGCCGCTACGCGGTTCTGATCCTGCTGGATCTGGCGGAGCATCGCGGCGGCTTTGTCCCCGTGCGGCAGATCGCCGAGCGGCAGGAGCTGTCGCAGAAGTATCTTGAGCGCATCCTGCGCACGCTGGCAGAGCACGGACTGGTCGAGGGAACGCACGGCAAGGGCGGCGGCTACCGCCTGACGCGCGAACCGTCCGACTATTCCATCGGCGAGATCATCCGCGCGGCGGACGGCTCCCTGTCCTGCCTCGGCACGAACGTACAGCTGACGCGCTGCGAGGTATCCTCCGGCCTGTCCGCCGTCTGGAACCGGCTCGACAAACAAATCGCCGCCTGTCTCGACGCCATCCCCCTCTCCACCCTGGCCACCGCCGACGCAGCGGATGAATATGTGATCTGACTGATTTTAGCGCAGCACCCAGCGGCCTTTCCACCGGGGAAGCCGCTGGTGCATGCGTTTTCTACTTCTTAACAGGCCCTTAACATACCGGCTGTTTTCTTTTATGCTATTATATACTGGGTGAGGATCGATGGATATGACACGATATACAAAGGATCAGACCTTAAGCGGGCGGCTGCGGCAGATATTCCTGTTTTCCTGGCGCGACTGTGCCGTGTGCGTCGGCATTCTGGCAGCGGCGGCGCTGCTGTGCGCGCTGCTGCGGATGATCGACTCGTCCGACGTGTATGTCGCGCTGATCTTCGAATGCGCGGTCGTGCTCGTCTCGCGTTTCACCGACGGGTACCTGTTTGGCCTGCTTGCTTCGGTGATCGGCGTCGTCGGCGTGAACTGGATCTTTACATACCCCTATATGCAGCTCAATTTTACCATTTCCGGCTATCCGCTGACCTTCCTTGTCATGCTGGCCGTCTCCGTCGTGGTCGGCACGCTGACCACCCAGATCAAGCAGCAGGAAAAGCTCCGTGCGGAAGCGGAAAGAGAAAAAATGCGCGGCAATCTCCTGCGGGCCGTCTCTCATGATATCCGTACGCCCCTGACCGCCATCGTCGGCGGCATCGACGCGATTCTGGAAAACGGCAGTCAGATCTCGCCGGAAACCAGCAGAGATCTGCTGGAAAATATGCGCGACGAATCCAACTGGCTCATCGGCGTGGTGGAAAATCTGCTGTCCGTCACGCGTATGTCCGGCGCTTCGAATATCAAAAAGGAGCTGGAGGCGGGAGAAGAGGTTCTCGGCGCAGCCTCCATGAAATTCAAGCGGCACTATCCCGCGGTCGAGGTTAGCATCACCGCGCCAGATACGCTGCTTATGATCCCGATGGATATCATTCTCATTGAGCAGGTGCTGATCAATCTGATGGAAAATGCCGTCCAGCATGGCAAAACGACCACAAGGATCGAGCTGCGCTTGTCGAGCGCCGGCGGCCTTGCTGTTTTCGAGGTCGCGGACAACGGCTGCGGCATCGAGAAGGAGCTTCTGCCGCACCTGTTCGAGGGCTATCTCACCCGCGATCAGGAGGAAATCTCCGACCAGCGGCGCAATATGGGCATCGGCCTGTCTGTATGTATGTCCATCGTGCAGGCGCACGGCGGTACGATGCGTGCGGAAAACCGGAAAAAAGGCGGCGCTCTGCTGCAATTTTCATTGCCATTGGAGGAAAACAGCCATGAACATCAGAGATAAGGTTCTTCTGGTCGAGGACGAGCGGACCATCCGCAGCTTTATGCAGGCGATCCTGACGGCAAACGGCTACGACGTGCTTATGGCCGGCACGGGTGCGATGGCGAATACCATGATCGCATCGCACTGTCCGGACATCATCATTCTCGACCTCGGCCTGCCGGATATGGACGGCATGACGATCCTGAGAAACGTCCGGAAATGGTCGAAGGTCCCCATTCTGGTCGTCTCCGCCCGCAGCCACGAGCGCGACAAGGTCGAAGCCCTCGACGCAGGCGCGGACGATTATCTGACCAAGCCCTTCGGCACGGAGGAGCTGCTTGCGCGCATCCGCGCCGCCGTCCGCCACACCCGGACGCCGGAAGGCGCAGCCGCCGTCGCCAATTCCGGCGTGTTCACCGCCGGAGAGCTGACCATCGACTACGATAAGCACCGCGTTTATATCGCGGGACGCGACGCCAATCTCACGCAGAACGAATATAAGCTGGTTGCGCTGCTCGGCCTGCACGCGGGCAAGGTCCTGACATATGATTATCTCATCAAGGAGCTCTGGGGCCCTAGCGCCCGCAGCGACAACCAGATTCTGCGCGTCAATATGGCAAACATCCGCCGCAAGATCGAAAAAAATCCCGCCCAGCCTGCTTACATCTTCACAGAATCCGGCGTCGGCTACCGCATGGTCGAGGGGGATTGAGCGTTCTGCCGCCGCTTTTCCGGTTTTGGAAAAGCGGCGGCTGCTTTCTGTGCTGCTGTTCCGCTTGCATTTTTCCTGAAACTGTGGTATGAAAGAAGAAAACCAATCAGGAGGGATTCCCTATGAAAGTCATGCTTGTAAACGGCAGTCCGCATGAGCACGGCTGCACCGATGCTGCGCTGCGCGAGGTCGCTTCCGCGCTGAACGCGGACGGAATCGATACCGAAATTTTCTGGATCGGCAATACGCCCATCGGCGGATGCATCGCCTGCGGCGGCTGCTCCAAGGCAGGCAAATGCGTCTTCGGCGGTTCGGTCAACGACTTTGCCGAAAAGGCAAAGGACGCGGATGGCTTCGTGTTCGGAACGCCTGTCCACTATGCGGCGGCCTCCGGCAATATGACCGCATTTATGGACCGCCTGTTCTATTCCGCGCCGAAGGAAACGTTCTGTCGAAAGCCCGCCGCCGTCATTACCTCCGCCCGCCGCGCAGGCACCACGGCCGCGTACGAGCAGCTGCTCAAATACCCCGGCATCACGGAAATGCCCATCGTTTCCTCCTGCTATTGGAACAATGTCCACGGCTCCAGGGCCGAAGACATCCAGCAGGACGAGGAGGGCGTGCGCATCATGCGCGTTTTGGGGCACAATATGGCCTGGCTCCTGCGCTGTATCGAGGCAGGCAAGGCCGCAGGCGTTCCGGAACCCCGCAAGGAGCCGCTTGCCAGAACGAATTTTATCCGCTAAGCACTGCACAAACTAATGCAACGCAAGCTTGAAAGGAGTGCAGCGCAAGATGTGTACTGCGATCACATATCAGACAAAGCAGCTTTATTTTGGCCGGACGCTGGATTACGAATGCAGCTACGGCGAACAGGTGACAATCACGCCGCGAAATTACCCGTTCGACTTCCACCATGCAGGCCCGGTGCATACGCACTACGCCATAATCGGCATGGCCCATGTGGCGGGCGGCTACCCACTGTATTACGACGCCGTCAACGAAACCGGCCTGTGCATGGCGGGGCTGAATTTCGTCGGAAACGCCGTATACGCGCAGCCAGAGCCGGACAGGACGAATATCGCGCAGTTTGAGCTCATCCCGTGGCTGCTGGGCCGGTGCGCGTCGGTTCAACAGGCCCGGACAGAGCTTTCCCGGCTCAACCTGACCGGAACGCCGTTCAGCGCCGCTCTGCCCGCCGCGCAGCTGCATTGGCTGATTGCTGACGAAAGAGAAGCGGTCACGGTCGAATCGACCGCAGACGGCCTGCACGTCTATGAAAACCCTATCGGCGTTCTGACCAATAACCCGCCGTTCGGCGGGCAGCTGTTCAATCTGAACAACTATATGCACCTTTCGCCCCGACAGCCGGAAAACCGCTTTTCCCAAGCGCTCCCGCTGCGCCCATACAGCCGGGGCATGGGCGCGCTGGGCCTGCCGGGCGATCTGTCGTCCATGTCGCGCTTCGTCCGCGCCGCGTTTACAAAGCTGAACGCCGTCTCCGACGACACGGAGCAGGGGAGCGTCAGCCAGTTTTTCCACATCCTCGGCGCCTGTCTCTTATACACA
>ENA-UBIJ01000686-UBIJ01000686.1-human-gut-metagenome-genome-assembly--contig:-NODE-686-length-14247-cov-4.471463_pt1 | contig 14247 bp, 16 predicted proteins | sample MGYA00244944_ERZ654876 | MGnify/ENA primary metagenome ERZ654876 (study PRJEB26926, sample SAMN06164748) | human gut metagenome | biome: ENVO:00009003; feature: ENVO:2100002; material: ENVO:00002003...
GGCTCGGAGATGTGTATAAGAGACAGAGATACTGGTGCTCGAGGACGAAGCCGGCATCCGCAGCTTTGTCGTCATAAATCTCCGGCGCTCGGGCTACGAGCCTATCGAGGCGGCCACGGGCGAGGAGGCGCTTCGCCTGCTTCAGGAAAACGACGACATAGGCGTGGCGCTGCTGGACGTCATGCTGCCGGACATAGACGGCTTTGAGATCTGCCGCAGCATCCGGGCCTCCGGCTCCAAGATGGGCATAATCATGCTCACGGCGCTGGGCCAGGAGATGGACAAGGTCACGGGCCTGATGACGGGCGCGGACGACTATGTCACAAAGCCCTTCTCCCCTGCGGAGTTGCTCGCGCGCGTGGACGCGCTCTACCGGCGCATCGGCGCGAACCAGGAGCCGGAGGAGCCGGAGCTCGAGAGCGGGCCCTTCCTGCTCAACCCGCGCAACCGCACGCTGGACAAAAACGGCCAGCGCGTCAAGCTCACGCAGACCGAGTACTCCATCATGAAGCTCTTCATGGAAAACCCCGGCAAGGCGCTCTCGCGCGAGGACATCCTCGAGAACGTCTGGGGCCCGGACTACAAGGGCGAGCTCAAGATAGTCGACGTCAACATCCGCCGGCTGCGCATCAAGATAGAGGACACGCCGACGGCGCCGGAATACATCACCACCATCTGGGGCTACGGCTACAAGTGGGGTTCCTGAGGCGATGGAAGAGAAAAAGGGTCCCGGCCTGCCCGCAAGGGCGCTGGCCGCGGCGAAGCGCTTTTTAAAGGGCGAGCGGCCCGAGGCGCTAAAGGGGCTCAAGGGCGCCTGGCTCATCATCAGCTGCATCGGCGCGCTCTGCGTACTGCTGACGCTGATCTTCGCGCTCGTCGGGCTGGTGAGCTGGGCGGGCATCTTCGCCGGCTGCGCCATAGTGCTGCTGCTGCTCTCGAACCTATGGTTCCGCGAGCGGGTGACGAACCCCATCCTGGGCCTGGGCGACACGGCGCGGCGCATAGCCGACGGGAGCTACGGCACCCTGGCCGAAAAGCTGCGCGACGACGAGATAGGCCGCTTTGTGGACGCCTTCAACGACATGTCCGTCAAGATAGGCGAGGCGGGCAGGACGCAGTCGGAGTTCATCTCCTCCGTCTCGCACGAGCTGCGCACGCCGCTGACGGCCATCACCGGCTGGAGCGAGACGCTCATGTACGACGAGGCCATCCAGGGCGACTCCCGGCGCGGCGTGGAGATAATCTCCTGCGAGGCCGGGCGGCTGACCGGCATGGTGGAGGAGCTGCTGGAGTTCACCCGCATACGCGACGGGCGCTTCACGCTCAACCTCGAGGAGGTCGACCTCGACTCCCTGCTCGAGGAGGTGGCCTTCACCTACGGCGAGCTGCTCAAGCACGACGGCATAGAGCTGGACTACGAGCCCGCGGAGGAGCCGCTGCCCCCCGTGACGGGCGACCCGGCGAGGATAAAGCAGGTGCTGCTGAACATCCTCGACAACGCCGCCAAGTACGGCCGGCGCGGCAAGAAGCTGGAGCTCACCTCCGGCGTGGAGGGCGAATACGTCCGCATGAGCGTGCGCGACCACGGCCCCGGCTTTGCCGAGGAGGACCTGCCCCACGTCAAGGAGCGGTTCTACAAGGGCCGCGGCAAGGAGCGCGGCAGCGGCATAGGTCTCGCAGTCTGCGACGAGATAGTCACAAGGCACGGCGGACGGCTCACGACGGCCAACGCCGAGGGCGGCGGCGCGCTGGTGAGCGTGGAGCTGCCCATAAAGACACAGTGAAATATAGATTTGAGGTCAGTAAATGTCAAAAGAAAATGTTCAGACCTGCTTCAGGACGTCGATAGGCGGCCAGGCGCTGATAGAGGGCATACTGATGCGCGGGCCGGACAGGCAGGCCATAGTCTGCCGCACCGGCGAGGGCATGACCGAGAAGGTGGAGGAGCTCAAGTTCGTCAAGGACAAGCACCCCGTGCTCGGCTGGCCCTTCATCCGCGGCATCGTTATCTTTGCCGATTCGATGATAAAGGGCATGGGCGCGCTCTCCTACTCAGCCAGCCTCCTGCCCGAGGAGGAACAGGAGGAGCCGACCAAGCTCGACCTCTGGCTGGAGAAGAAGCTGGGCAGCGAGAAGGCGCAGAAGGCGGTCATCGCCATCGCGGCGGTGCTCGGCGTTGTGCTCGCGCTGGCGCTGTTTCTGTTCCTGCCCACCTTCCTCGCCGGGCTGATACCCGGCCTCGAGGGGCAGTATACCCTCCGCAGCCTCATCGAGGGTGCCATAAAGCTGGTCATCTTCCTGGTCTATCTCTGGCTCTGCTCGAGGATGAAGGACATGAAGCGGCTCTTCGCCTACCACGGGGCCGAGCACAAGACCATCTTCTGCTACGAGAAGGGCCTGCCGCTGACGGTGGAGAACGTGCGGCCGCAGAGCCGCTTCCACCCCAGGTGCGGCACCAGCTTCCTGCTGGTCATAATAATACTCGGCATTTTTGTCGGGCTGCTCATACAGGTGGACAACACCCTGCTGCGCTTCGGCCTGAGGCTGCTGCTGCTCCCGGTCATAGTCTGCGTGGGCTATGAGATAAACCGCTGGGCGGGCAGGCACGAGACGAACATCGTCTCCAGGATAGTCACCTGGCCGGGCAAGCAGATGCAGCACCTGACGACCAACGAGCCGGACGACGGCATGATAGAGTGCGCCATCCGCGCGCTCGAGCTGGTTATTCCAGAAGAAAAAGGCAAAGACGCCTGGTAAAACCGGGCGAAGGGGGATGGGGATATGCCGCGGACATACAGCGAGCTGTATATATCTGTGCGCAACCGGCTGCGCGACGCGGGGATAGAGGCCGCGGAGCTTGAAGGCAAGCTCATAGTCGCGACCGCCGCCGGAAAGACGACTGAAAAGCTGCTGCGCGACATGCGCTTTTACGCGACGGACGAGGTGGAGCGCCGGGTGGACTCGATGCTCCGCCGCCGCCTCGCGGGCGAGCCGGTGGCCTATATAACCGGCATATGGGAGTTCCGGGGCCTGCCCATGGAGGTGAACCCCTCGGTGCTCATACCGAGGGTGGACACGGAGGTCCTGGCCGAGACGGCGATAAACTGGCTGCACGGGAGAAAGATGGACGCGCGCGTCCTGGACCTCTGCAGCGGCAGCGGCTGCATCGGCTGCGCGATAGCGGACGCCCTGCCCCAGACGCGGGTGGTGCTCGCGGACGTCAGCCCGGAGGCCATGGACGTCAGCCGCCGCAACGTGAGGCGCAACGGCCTGGACGGCCGGGTCAGCTTCCTGCTGGCCGACGTGATGAAGCAGCCGCCCATTATGACGGGCAGCTTCGACCTCGTGGTCTCGAACCCGCCCTACATCCCGACCTTCGACATCCTGACCCTCGACCCCTCCGTGAGGGATTACGAGCCGGTCTGGGCGCTCGACGGCGGGGACGACGGGCTGGATTTCTACCGCGCCATACTCAAGAACTGGCACGGCGTGATCCGCCAGGGCGGCATGCTGATGTTCGAGGTCGGCGAGGACCAGGCGGGCAGCGTCAAGGACCTGATGCGCATGGCCGGGCTGCACGACGCGCAGAGCGTGCTCGATACGCGCGGCGTCGAGCGCGTGGTCACCGCCAAGGCATGAAAAAAACGACTTTTTATAATTGATTGAGGTGTGATATGGCAGAAAAGAAAAAGGCGGCGCCCTCCGCGGCGCCCGTTCCCGCGGGCGACAAGAAGAAGGCTCTTGAGACCGCCATCGCCCAGATAGAGAAGAACTACGGCAAGGGCGCCATCATGCGCCTGGGCGACGACATCCCCGTGAACGTGGAGGCCATCTCCACGGGCTCGCTCTCGCTGGACCTCGCGCTCGGCATCGGCGGCGTGCCCCGGGGCAGGATAGTCGAGATATACGGCCCCGAGAGCTGCGGCAAGACCACGCTCGCGCTGCACGTCGTGGCCTCCGCGCAGAAGAACGGCGGCGAGGCGGCTTACATCGACGTGGAGCACGCGCTCGAGCCCGCCTACGCCCGCGCGCTGGGCGTGGACATAGACAACCTCCTCATCTCCCAGCCGGACACCGGCGAGCAGGCGCTGGAGATAACCGAGCAGCTGGTGCGCTCCGGCGCGCTGGACGTGGTGGTCATCGACTCCGTCGCCGCGCTGCTGCCCAGGAGCGAGCTCGAGGGCGAGATGGGCGAGAGCAGCGTCGGCGTCGTGGCGCGGCTGATGAGCCAGGCGCTGCGCAAGCTCGCGGGCGTCGTGAGCAAGACGGGCTGCATCGTCATCTTCATAAACCAGCTGCGCGAGAAGATAGGCGTCATGTACGGCAACCCGGAGACGACCCCGGGCGGTCGCGCGCTCAAATACTTCGCCAGCGTGCGCATAGACATGCGCCGCATCGAGACGCTCAAGAACGGCTCGGAGATGATAGGCAACCGCACCCGCGCCAAGGTCATCAAGAACAAGGTCGCGCCCCCCTTCAAGGAGGCGGAGTTCGACATCATCTACGGCCAGGGCATCTCCAAGGTCGGCGAGATAATCGACCTCGCCGTCAAGCTGGAGCTCATCGACAAGGCGGGCGCCTGGTTCACGGTAGGCGACGTGCGGCTCCAGGGCCGCGACAACGTCCGCGAGTACCTCGAGCAGAACCCCGAGGTCATGGACAAGCTCGAGCAGGAGATACGCGCCAACGCGCACAAGCTGATGACGCCGCAGGCCCGCAAGGCCGCGATAGCCGCCGGCCGCGCCGTGGACATCTCGGCGGACGACTTTGAAGGCTGAAGAAGCGCGCGAGAGGGCGAAGGCCCGCGCGCTGCGCCTGCTTGAAAAGCGCGACTACTCAAAGGCCGAGCTGGCCGCAAAGCTCGTCGAAAAGGGCGAGGACCCCGCCGAGGCCGGGGCGGTCTCGGAGCGCATGGCGGAGCTCGGCTTTGTGAACGACGAAAACTACGCCGGAATGGTCGTCCGGCACTACGCCGCCAAGGGCTATGGCCGCGCGCGGATACGCGAGGAGCTGCGGCGTCGGCGCGTGCCCCGCGAGCTCTGGGACGCCGCGCTCTGCGAGCTGCCTGAGCAGGCGGACACCGTGGAGCGGCTGCTCGCGGCCAAGCTGCGCGGCCGGGCCCCCGAGGGCGACGACCTGCGCCGGGCCTGCGCGGCGCTCATAAGACGCGGCTTTTCCTGGGAGGAGGTCTCCTCCGCCGCGAAAAGGCTCAGTCATGGATTGGAGTTGGACGAATGAAAGTCGGTATGATCTCTCTCGGCTGCCCGAAGAACCGGGTCGCCTCGGAGCAGATGCTGAAAAAGCTCACTGACGCCGGCTACGAGCTGACGAACGACGAGACCGAGGCCGAGGCCATCGTCATAAACACCTGCGCCTTCATCGAGGACGCAAAGCAGGAGGCCATCAACACCATACTCGAGACGGCCCAGCTCAAGGAGACGGGCTCGCTCAAGCGGCTCATCGTCGCGGGCTGCCTCTCCGAGCTCTACCGGGGCGAGATACTCTCCGAGATGCCCGAGGTGGACGCCGTCATCGGCGCCGGGAGCTATGACGACGTGGTGACGGCGCTCGAGGGCGCCGTGCGGGGCGAAAAGCCCGTCATCATCGGCGACAACTGCGCCGCCGTGTCCGAGACCGGGCGCATCATCAGCACCGGCGGCGTCTGGACCTACCTCCTCATCGCCGACGGTTGCGACAACTTCTGCTCCTACTGCCTCATCCCGAAGATACGCGGGCGCTTCCGCTCGCGGCCCATGGAGCGGGTGCTCGCGGAGGCGCGGCAGCTCGCGGAGCGCGGGTACAAGGAGCTAATCCTGGTTGCCCAGGACCTCACGCACTACGGCTTCGACCTCTACGGCAAGCCCAGCCTCGCCGCGCTGCTGCGGGAGCTCTGCAAGATAGACGGCCTGCGCTGGATAAGGCTGCACTACCTCTACCCCCGCGAGCTGGACGACGAGCTCATCGAGGTCATCGCCTCGGAGCCGAAGATAGTCAAGTACATCGACATCCCCATCCAGCACATCAACGACCGCATATTGAAGCGCATGAACCGCCGCGACACGGGCGAGAGCATCCGCGCGCTCTTCAAAAAGCTGCGCGAGCGCATACCCGGCCTCGTGCTGCGCACCAGCCTCATCACCGGCCTGCCCGGCGAGGGCGAGGAGGAGTTCGAGGAGCTGTGCGAATTCCTGCGCGAGGCGAAGATAGAGCGCGCCGGGGTGTTCCCCTTCTCCCCCGAGGACGGGACGCCCGCCGCGAAGATGGAGTATCCGCCGAAGGACGTGGCCATGGAGCGCGCCGCGCTCGTGGAGCGGCTGCAAGCCGAGGTCATGGACGCGTGGGAGGACTCCCTCGTCGGGCGGGAGATAGAGGCCATCTGCGACTACATCGACCCGGAGACCGGCCTGGCCGTGGGCCGGAGCTACTTCGACTCCCCCGGCATAGACGGCAGCGCCGTCCTGGAGGGCGAGTGCAGTCCCGGCGACATCGTGACATTCCGCGTCGAGGCCGCCGAGGACGGCCAGCTCAGAGGGAGGATCATATGAAGCTCACCACCGCAAGCAAGATAACCATAGTCCGCGTAATCCTCATCCCCGTCGTCGTGGCGCTGATGTACCTCGACTTTGCGGGGCACATGTACTGGGCGCTGCTGGTGTTCGCCGTCGCCTCCGTCTCCGATTTCGTGGACGGCTACATAGCGCGGCACTGCAACCAGGTGACGAACTTCGGCAAATTCCTCGACCCCCTGGCGGACAAGCTGCTGGTCATCTCGGTCATGCTGGTGTACGTGGACACGGGCCTCTTCCCCGCCTGGGCGGCCATGATAGTCATCGCGCGCGAGCTGGCCGTGACGGGCCTGCGCCTCGTCGCCGTGGAGGGCGGCAAGGTCATCGCCGCCGCCTGGTCCGGCAAGATAAAGACCGCCTCGACCATGGTCTGCTTCATCCTGCTCATGCTGCCCGTGCCGGATTGGACGGTCACGGCCTGCTGGATAGTCGTGCTCGCGACCACCGTGTACTCGGGCATCGAATACTTCGTCAAGAACGTCTCGGTGTTCAAATAAGCCCACGTGCCGGCGCGGCGGGTCAGCCCCGCCGCGCCCTTTTTAAAAGGTGCCTATGGAAAAAACTGCTCACAAGAAAACATCCGTCCGCCGCATAGCGCCCGTGCGCCTGGGCCTCGCGCTCTTCGCGCTGGCCGCCGTGGCGACCGTCACCTCCCTGCGCGGCAGCGACGAGGCCATGGTCTGGGTGTACGACCACATAACGCGCCCCTACCACGTCTTCATGTCCCAGCTCTGCTCCCACGTCAGCTTCTCGGTGGCGGAGCTCTTCTACGCCGTGGTCATACTCGGCCTCGCGGCCTACCTGCTCTGGAGCATCTACCGCATGATACGTTTCCCGGGAAAACTCTGGCAGCTCTACCGCCTCGTCCTCACCTTGGCGATGGCCGGGGCGCTGTTCTGGGCGGGGCTCACCGTCATGTGGACGCCCTGCTACTACGCGCCGAGCTTCTCGGAGCAGTCCGGCGTGGACGACGGGCCGCTGGAGGTCTCCGAACTCGAGACCGTCACGCGCTGGTTTGCATTGCTCGCGAGCGAATACGGCGACGAGGTGGCGCGGGACGAGAACGGGGCCTACATAGCCGACCGCGAGTCCGTGCTCGACCGCGCGGCGGAGGTCTTTGAGGGCGCGGAGGCGCTCTATCCCTTCCTCGACGGCGCGCCGCTCCGGCCCAAGCCGATATATTTCTCGCGCATCATGAGCTACCTCGACTTCACGGGCTTTTTCTTCCCCATGACCGGCGAGGCGAACCTCAACATGGACTCCCCCGCCTTCCTGCTGCCCTCCACCAGCCAGCACGAGATAGCGCACCAGCGCGGCGTGGCGGCGGAGCAGGAGTGCAACTTCGTGGCCGTCCTCGCCTGCCTCGAGTCCGACTACGCGGACTTCAACTACGCGGGCGCGGCCCTGGCCTACATCTACCTCGGCAACGCCCTCGCCGGCGCGGACTACGACGCCTACGCCGAGATCTACTACACCCTCTCCGACGCCGTGCGCGCCGACTTCAAGGCGCAGTCGGCCTACTGGGACCAGTTCCGCGACAGCGTGCCGCAGAAGGCGTCGAACACCGTGTACGACTCCTTCCTCAAGTCCAACGACCAGGAGCTCGGCATGCAGAGCTACGGCGCGTGCGTGAATCTGCTGGTGCACTACTACATCGACGAGGCAAGGGAGGCGCTGGGATGAAGGACCGCGCGTTTTCTGTCTGGAGCGCGGCGGTGGACCTCGTCGCGCTGGGCGTGCTGACGCTCATACTCTGCATCCCCGTGGTGACTATCTGCCCGGCGGTCACGGCGCTCTACTACTCCGTGGCGAAGTCCGTGCGGCGCGGCCGCGGCGGGCCTTACAGGGAGTATTTCCGCTCCTTCAGGGAGAACCTTTTGCAGGGCATCGCGCTCTCGGTCATCCTCGCGCTCTTTTGCGCCGTGGGCTTCTTTGCGGCGGTGTACGTCGTGAACCGGCCGCAGAGCGGGACGGTGGACTTCTTCTACCGGGCGACGTTCTTCTTCTCCGCGCTCGTGGTCTTTGTCGTGCTCGCCTTCGGCTGCCCGGTGCTGAGCCGCTTCCGGTTCAAAACGGCGCAGATACTGCTCTTTTCCCTGCGCGTTGGCGCGAGGTTCCCGCTCAGGACGCTGGGGCTGCTGGCGCTCTGGGCCGCGCTGGGCGCGCTCTGCTGGTTTTTCCCGCCCGCACTGATGATCGCCCCGGGCGCTGGGACGCTCATCTCCACCTTCCTGCTCGACCCCGCCTTCCGGCACTACATGCCCGAGCGGAGCGAGTTCGACGAGGGCACCGACACCTGGTATCTGGAGTGACGGATATGAAGCTGAAAAGAACGATATGCCTGCTCCTCGCGCTCTCGAGTCTCGGCACCTGCTGCCTCGCGGCGTCGGACCCGGCGGACGAGCCGATGTTCCTCGACAGCCGCACCGTGCTGGTGGGCGACTCGCTGACCTGCATGCTCATAGCCCAGTGGCTCCGGCCGGGGAACCTCCTCGGCGGCGCGGGCCGCATCGCCGCGCCGAGCAGCGCCGTGACCTTTTTCTTCGAGGACTGGTGGCCGCTGGAGCCGCTGGAGCAGAACTCCTATTACTGCGAGGCCTCGCCCGGGCTGGAGGGATTGAGCTTTGCCGAGGCCGTGGAGGCCACGGCGGGCAAATACACGCGCGTGCTCTTCCTCATGGGCTCGAACGGCAGCAGCACCACCGTGGAGGACTACACCGCCGCCGTCGACTGCATGCTGGAGAACTGGCCGGACGCCGACATATACATGCAGACCGTGCCGGACTCCTTCACCGGGGCCGTGGCGACGGAGCGGATAAACGGCGTGATAGCCGAGACGGTGGCCGCATACGAGGCCGCGGGCGAGACCCGCGTGAAGCTGCTGGACACAAACTCCTGCTGGGACTCCGGCTGCTACCTCTCCGACGGCGTGCATCTCACGATGCTCGGGCTGCAAAAGTGGTACGAATACCTCGCCGCAAACCTGGGGCCGCAGGGCAGCCCGGGCTCGGAGCTCGCCTCCGGCAGCCCCGCCGACCTGCGCCGCGCCAAGGCCGAGCGCCGCGCCGCGTACCTCGCGCGCTACTGGTTCGTGGTCTCCCCCCTGGAGCGCTGAGGCGCAAACGGTCGAATAACGCGGACGGGCCGCAGGGCCCGCCCGCTTTTTTCATTTTCCGCACACGATAATATTCGACACTTTTTGACATATCGTTTATTCGACATCCGGTCGAAACGTGTCGATTTATGTAAACAAAAAAACTTTGATTTTGGGAAGCTTTGTATTGCAATATCAGAGCCTTTGTGCTAAATTATTACTACAAAACGGCTTTCCTGCTTAAAAACATAGATCGCAGTCCGTGATTTGTAATAATAACGGAGGTTCGGATTATGGAAACCAAAACGCGCGTTCTCATTGCGGAGCCCGGAGAGGATTTGAGGAATTTACTGGCATCGCACATACAGGAGGACGAGGGCATGGAGCTTGCCGGCGCCACGGGCGACGGCGAGGAGGCGCTCGCCCTGGTCTCGCAGCTGAGGCCGGATGTGCTGCTCACGGAGCTGATGCTGCCCAAGCTGGACGGGCTGAGCCTGCTGCGCCGCGTGGCGGAGGTGAGCCCCGGCACGCGCTGCGTCGTCGTCTCCGGCTTCTGGAACGAGAGGGTCATCGCGGAGTGCTCCGAGCTCGGCGTGTGCTACTTCATCCCCAAGCCCTGCGACGCGGCCTCGGTGCTCGCGAACGTCCGGCAGCTCACCTCCGCGCGCCGCCCGCAGGCCGGGCGCATGGGCGTGGCCCAGCCGCACGCGGAGCCCAGCCTCGAGGCCATGGTCACGGACATCATCCACGAGATAGGCGTCCCCGCCCACATCAAGGGCTACCAGTACCTGCGTGAGGCCATCCTCATCACGATAAACGACATGGACGCCATCAACGCCGTCACCAAGGTGCTCTACCCCGCCGTGGCGCGCAAGTTCTCCACCACTCCCTCCCGCGTCGAGCGCGCGATACGCCACGCCATCGAGGTCGCCTGGGACCGCGGCGACATAGAGACGCTGCAGAAGTTCTTCGGCTACACCGTCTCCAACATAAAGGGAAAGCCCACGAATTCCGAGTTCATCGCCATGATAGCCGACTGCATGAGCCTGCGCCGCAAGGCCTCTGCCGCCGCCAACTGAACACCCCTCCGGGGCGCCGCGGGAAGACTGCGGCGCCCTTCTGCCTTTTTCGCGGCGCGGACGGCTTATAATTGCCGGGCCTTTGAAAGGAGGTCTGGTACTTATGAAGCAGCTTGCGCAGTTTTGCTCCGCCGGGCCGGTCACGGCCTTTGTGGCGGCGCTGGCGCTGTGCGCCTCGCTCTCCGGGCCCTGCCGGGCGGACTTTGACCCCGGCACCGACTACGGGGAGCTGATGATCGAGGCCGCCGCCTCCGGCGACGGGGAGGCCGGGCTGGAGGCGGAGGCCGCCCGGAACGAGAAGATAGACTTCTTCGGCCTCGACGAGGAAAAGATAAGCTATGAGGATCTCGCGCTGCTCGCCAAGGTGATACACACCGAGGCGGGCAGCGCCTGGCTTTCGATGGAGTGGAAGATGGCCGTGGGCGAGGTGCTCTTGAACCGCGTGGCCTCGCCGGAGTTCCCGGACACCCTCGCCGAGTGCGCCTTCCAGCCGGGGCAGTACACCGCCGCGGACGAGGACTGGTTCGAGGTGCTGCTCCCCTTCCGCGACTGCGTGGAGGCCGCCTTCCGCCTGCTCTCGGGCGAGAGGGTGTTGAACGACCCCACCGTCGTGTTCCAATCCGGCGGAAAGCAGGGCAGCGGCGTCGCGCTCGAGCTCGAGGACAGCATCTACGGCAGCGTGTACTTCTGCTATACCTCGCACCCCGAGTTATACGGCTGAGACGCGCTGAGTGTTGAAGAAAAAATGAAGAATTGAATTGTATGCCCCTCTCTGTTGTGATAAACTATGCTTTGTTTAAACAGAGAGGGGCGTGTTTTGACTTGTTTGATCCCAACAATACATTCATGTACTGCCTCGTCGCCGTGGTGATAGTCTTTGTCATCGCCATGTCCGTGAGGTTCATCGTCCTCGCCTGGCGCCGGGCGAAGAAGCTCGGCATCAGCACTCAGGTGCTCAGGCGCACGGCGATCTCCGCGGCGGTTTTCACCATAGTGCCCGCCATCTCGATTCTGCTGGGCGTCATCGCGCTCTCCAAGGCGCTGGGCTTCCCGCTGCCCTGGCTGCGGCTCTCGGTCATCGGCGCGCTTACATACGAGACGCCCGCGGCGGCCAGCGCCGCTCAGGCCGTCGGCATGGACCTCAGCCAGCTCATAACCGACCCCAAGGTCTTCGCCGCCATCGCCTGGGTCATGACGCTCGGCATCGTGCCCGGCACGATACTCGTCCCCGCCTTCGGCAAGAAGATAGAAAACGGCATCATGCGCATCCGCTCCAAGGATGAGAAGTGGGGCTCCATCTTCATGTCCGCCCTCTTCCTCGGCATGATAAGCGCCTTCCTCGGCATGGTGTTCGGCACCATCCGCGACGGGCTCCAGGGCTGGATACCCTTCTTCGTCATGGTGGTCTCGGCGCTGCTCATGTGCGTGTGCGCCGTGTTCGTCAAGGTCCTCAAGTGGAGCTGGATGGAGCAGTACGCCCTGCCGCTGAGCATGCTGGGCGGCATGTTCCTCTCCATCCCCATCACGAACCTTGTGGATTCTCTCGTCTGAGGAGGCTTATGATATGGACAGCTACGATGCTTTCAGAGATTACGAACACCGCGTGGGCCGCTGGTGGATGCTCACCGGCTTTGCCCTGCTGCTGGCCGTGCCCACGGCCATCTGCGTGAGATACGACGCCTGGCCGCCCATCACCTGGGTGCTCAAGGGCCTGCTCGGCGTCGCGCCCATCTACTGGACCGTCGGCACCATAGAGGTGCTGACCTACGTGCCCATGCTCGGCACCGGCGGCTCCTACCTCGGCTTCTTCACCGGCAACCTCACCAGCCTGAAGGTCCCCTGCGCGCTCAACGCCATGGAGGCCGCGGACGTGGAGCCGGGCACCGAGGCGGGCGAGGTCATCTCCACCATCGCCATCGCCGTCTCCGCCCTCGTCACCACGGCGGTCATCGCCATCGGCGTGCTGCTGCTCAGCCAGATACGCGGCTTCCTGGAGTCGCCCGCGCTGCAGCCGGCCTTCGACAACATCCTGCCCGCGCTCTTCGGGCCGCTCGCGGTGGTCTATGTGGCGAAGAACTGGAAGGTCGCCATGACCCCGCTGGTGTTCATGATAGTGCTCTTCATATGCGTGCCCTCCCTCGCCTCCTCGGCCAGCGTCCTGGTCCCCGTGGGCGCCCTGCTGGCCATAGGCGCGGCGCGCATCCTCTATAAGAAAGGACTGATCTGAGTGAAAAAGCTCATTGCCGCCGGGGCTGCCGGGGCCGCCGCCGCGCTCGCCGGCGTGGTCGCCGCGCGGACCCTGGCCTTCAAGCCCCGGGCCGAGGAGCGCCCCGCTCCCGACGCCGCCGGGGTGGACGAGAAAAAGGTCGTGGACGACCTCGCGGCCATGATACGCTGCCGCACCGTCTCGATCCTCGACCACAGCCTGGAGGACGAGGCCGAGTTTGAAAAATTCCGCGCCCTGCTGCGCGAGCGCTTCCCGCTTCTGCACGAGCGCTGCGCGCCGGAGCGCATAGGCCGCTGCGGCCTGCTCTTCACCTGGAAGGGCAAGTCCGGCGAGAACCCCTCCGTCCTCATGGCGCACTACGACGTCGTGCCCGCGGACGAGGCCAACTGGTCCAGGCCGCCCTTTGACGGCGTCATCGAGGACGGCGTCCTCTGGGGCCGCGGCACGCTGGACACCAAGAGCACGCTCTGCTGCGCGCTGGAGGCCGCCGAGCAGCTGCTCGGCGAGGGCTTCACGCCCGAGCACGACCTCTACTTCGCCTTCTCCGGCGAGGAGGAGATAGCGGGCGACTCCGCCGCCGACATAGTGGACGAGCTGCAGCGCCGCGGCGTCGTCCCGGCCTTCGTGCTCGACGAGGGCGGCGCGGTCGTCTCCGGCGTGTTCCCGGGCGTGGACGCGCCCTGCGCGCTGGTGGGCACCTCCGAAAAGGGCCAGATGCAGCTCTTCCTGGACATGAAGAGCGAGGGCGGCCACGCCTCCGCGCCCCCGCGCAGCACCATCGTGGGCAAGCTTGCAAAGGCCGTCACGCGCATCGAGAAAAAGCCCGCGCCCTTCACGCTGACCCCGCCCGCCGCCGAGATGTTCGACACCCTCGGCCGCCGCTCCACCCTGCCGGTGCGGATGGTCTTTGCGAACCTCTGGCTCTTCCGCCCGGTGCTGGACCTCGCCACGCGCCTCATGGGCGGCGAGCTCAACGCCCTCGTGCGCACCACCTGCGCCGTCACGCAGATGCAGGGCAGCCCCGCCAACAACGTCCTGCCCCCCGACGCCACCGTCGGCGTCAACCTGCGCATCATGTGCGGCGACAGCGCGGACAAGGCCGAGGAGCGCATCCGCCGCACCATCAAAAACGACGCCATAAGCCTCCGCCGCGGCCCCTGGGCCGAACCCTCGCCCTACTCCGAGACCGAGGGCTCCGAGGGCTGGGCGCGGCTCAAGAGCGCCATACAGCGCCTGTCTCTTATACACATCTGACGCTGCCGACGATCTTACGCGTGTAGA
>ENA-UBIJ01000689-UBIJ01000689.1-human-gut-metagenome-genome-assembly--contig:-NODE-689-length-14224-cov-7.870845_pt1 | contig 14224 bp, 8 predicted proteins | sample MGYA00244944_ERZ654876 | MGnify/ENA primary metagenome ERZ654876 (study PRJEB26926, sample SAMN06164748) | human gut metagenome | biome: ENVO:00009003; feature: ENVO:2100002; material: ENVO:00002003...
GATGCCGGGACGCTGTTTTTATCGTGGCAGTGCGCCGGAGGTGTGCGCCAGACTGCCTACGAAATTGAAGTGACCGCCGGAGCCGGAACGCTGTGGACGAGCGGAAAGGTTTTGGGCAGTGGGATGCACACCGAAACGCCCGCCGCTGTACCGCCCAAGACGCAGGGACGGTGGCGCATCCGCCTGTGGGATGAAAATGACCAGCCCGGTGCATGGAGCACCGCTTCCTTCGAGACCGGGCTTGCACAGGCAGACTGGCAGGGCGTGTGGGTCTGCCCGGAGACAGAAGAGCCGGACATCGACTGCGCTGATGCCATCAACGCCTTTGCAAAGCCCAACTGGGAGCAGAAGCAGGCGGCGCTGGAAGCCTCCGGCAAAGGGCAGGCGCAGCCTTATCAGCCCCACCGCCCGGCAAGTTATCTGCGCAAAACGTTCACCGCTCCGGCGGGAGAAAGCAAGCGGCTGTACATTACCGCTAAGGGACTGTATACGGCATGGCTGAACGGCAAGCGTGTCGGCGATATGGTGCTAGCCCCCGGCAGCTTTACCGCAGATAAGCACCTTGGGGCACAGACCTACGATGTGACAGCACTTGTCCGTGAGGGGGAAAACAAGCTGCTCATTGCATTGGGCGACGGCTGGTACCGCAGCACCTCCGGCGTGGATGGTGACCGTGACCTGTTCGGCAGCGAACTGGCTGTCCTGTTCCAGCTGGAAGTGAACGGCAAGGCGGTCTGCGTTTCGGATGACGACATGGAGGCCACCCAGTGCGGCCCGATTCGCCAAAATGATCTGCAGCAGGGCGAAGTGCACGATGCCCGGCTGGAAGAGGAGCTTTCCGGCTGGCATGGCGTAAAGACCGAGCCGAACTCCCTGCCCATCACCGGTATGAACACCGTGCCCATCCGGGAGCAGGAAGCCTTTGCGGGCAGGCTGCTGCGCACCCCCGACGGCGAGACTGTGCTGGACTTTGGGCAGAATATGGCTGGCTATGTGGAGATGAAGCTGACCGCCCATGCCGGGCAGAAAATCAAGCTGCTGTGCGGCGAAGCACTGGACGAGAACGGCAACTTTACGCAGGAGAACTTTCAGGACCGGAACCGCCACAAGGAGGGCGGCACGGCGCAGCTGCTGGAACTCGTTTGCAAAGAGGGCGAGAACCACTACAAGCCCAGCTTTACCATCATGGGCTTCCGGTACGCAAAGGTGGAAACGGACATCGACCTGACCGGCGCAGAGTTTACTGCCCACGCCGTCTATTCGGAGATGCCGGTCACCGGCAGCTTTGCGTGCGGCAATGCCGATGTGGATCAGCTGGTGAAAAACAGTGTGTGGAGCCAGAAGGGCAACTTCTGCGATATCCCCACCGACTGCCCCACCCGCGAGCGCGCTGGCTGGACTGGCGATATGGGGGTGTTCATCGAGACCGGCCTGACCCTGATGGACTGCTACCCGGTGGTGGAAAAATGGCTGGCCGAGTGCCGCCTGAACCAGTACCCGGATGGACGCATGGCGAACATTGCGCCGCCCACCAGCCGCCCCGGCTACATGACCCCCATGCTCTGTATGTCGGCGGGCTGGGGCGATGCCGCCATTCTGGTGCCCTACGCCCTTTATAAGCGCACCGGCGACCGCAAGGTTCTGACGGACAACTACGAGATGATGCAGAAGTGGTATGCGTTTCTGCTTGGCCGTGCCCAGCAGACCACCGAGGAACAGCAGACCGGTGCATACGCCAAGTACACGGTGCTGAACGGTCTGGACTACGGCGAGTGGTGTGAGCCGGGCATTACCCCCATGCAGGCGATGATGAACCCGCGCAAGAGCGTGGGTACGGCGTATCTGGCTTATTCCGGGCGGCTTCTGGCAGAAATCGCGCAGGCGCTGGGCAAGGCAGAGGACGCAGCGCAGTACCGCGACACGGTAGAAAAGGCGGTCAAGGCATACCGTGCTGCCTTTACGGACAACGGGAAAATTACTTCTGACCGCCAGTGCGAATACGTCCGCGCTATTGCCTTTGCACTGCTGGGCGAGGAGGAGAGCCAAGCCGCTGCGGATACCCTGAACCGGATGGTGGCGGAAAACGGCTACCACCTGAACACCGGCTTCCTTTCTACGCCCTTCCTCTGCGAGGTGCTGGCAAAGTACGGCTATGCCGACACCGCCTATAAGCTGCTGTTACAGGACACCGCTCCCAGCTGGCTCTATGAGGTCAAGCAGGGCGCTACCACCGTCTGGGAGACATGGACGGGCATTGACGCAAACGGCCACCCCAGCGAATCCCTGAACCACTACTCTTACGGCGCCATCTGCGGCTGGCTGTTCGGCGGCGTGTGCGGCATCCATCTGGCAGGGGAGACCCTGACCATCGCTCCCACCCCGAACCCGGCACTGGGCTGGGCAAAAGCAGTGTACGATTCCCCGGTGGGGCGCATTGAAAGCGGCTGGCAGTATGCAGGCGATGCCGTGACCTACACCATCACCGTGCCCTGCAACAGAACCGCAGAAGTCACCCTCCCGGATGGCAGAAGCCTGACCTTGCAGCCGGGCACCCACACCCTGTAACGCAAAAAGATTCCCCACAAAACACAACGCCCCGCACCGGAAGGAGAAACCGGTGCGGGGCGTTGCTTTTATGGGGGTAATGAAGAAGAAAAATGATGAAAAAATGGCAGATCAGAATTTTTGCGCAAGGTATTTTGCGCTGAGCTGGAAGCTCTTGATGGGGGAATTGTCCACCCAGTTGCGGTGGCTTTCCAGAATAACGGCATCCACCTCCACGGCAAGGGCCTGCGCCATCAGGCTGTCCAAGTCCATATTGCCGGTGCCCAGTTCCATGCTGTCGGTTTTCAGAATGGGGGTGATGGCACTGCCAGTGATGCGGGTGCCCCGGTCGTTGATGTGCCACAGCTTCATGCGGGGACCAAGCCGCTGCATCCATGCCAGCGCATTTGCACCGCCCTCGGTGAACCAGTAGCTGTCAAACTCAAAGTTGACAAAGGCAGGGTCGGTCTCTTCTAAGAGGATGTCGTAGGCGCGCTTTTCTGCGTTCACATGCCGCAGCTCGCAGTTGTGGTTGTGGTAGAGCAGGTGGATGCCCTCGGCTGTCAGAGTCTCGCCGGCTTTGTTCAGCCGCTGCGCAAGCTGGTGCATAACGGCTTCATCGCCGTAATCAAACCGGTACATTCCGGTAATGACCACATACTGTGTGCCGAAGCTCTTGGCTTCCTCGGCCACTGCGTGGGCGTCCCGTTCCAGAGAGCCAAGGTCGGTGTGCAGGCTGACCACCTTCAGACCGGCTTCCTGCACTAGCTTGTGCCAGTCCAAGTTGCCGCCCTTGCCCACCGGCATCCCGGCGGCTTTGGTCAGCAGCTTTACCACAAAGCCGATGGGGTGGATCATAAATCCACACAGTTCAATGCCGTCGTACCCGGCGGCTTTCATGGCAGCAAGGGTCTCTTTTGCCTGCTGCTCGTTGCTCAGTACAGTGCCCAGCATAAATTGCTGCACGGCTTTGATGGGCATGGTTTACCCCTCCAGTTTGAAAATCTTACCCGGCGTGATGCCGTTTTCGTTAAAGCTGTCCACGCAGACGTAGTATTCCTGCCCGGCGGTCAGGGTGGAAAGGGTCACTTCGTCTGCATCGTACACCAGCCAGCTCAGATAGAGCTTATCGGGCGCAACGCCGTAGCGGACATTGCAGCCCTGTGCATTTTCGATATGCTTCCAAGTGATCTTTGCATCCAGTGCATCTACGCGAGCCCCGGCGGCTTCGGCCTGTGCGGGCTTCGGGCCTTCGCCGTTGCCGAATACCCGCAGGCCGCTGATGCGCAGCGGCTGTCCATAGGGCAGTTCGCCTCCCGTGACCCGTACGTACCGGGCGCGGATGCCGTCGGCATATTCGTAGTAGCCGTTAGAGCACTCCCGGGCAATCGTTTCGCGGGTCGTCCAGTCTGCTCCGTTCACACTGGTCTCTACCGTGTAATGAGAGATCTGCGGCCGAGTCTCGATGTGGCGGGTCTTGCGGTCGTCGCCGTAGCTGTCGGCAGGGAAGTCCACCACCAGCTTTTCATCCGCCATGTTTACCTGAATGGCACGGACATCACTCTCTTTGCCAAGGTCCACGCAGAGCCATTCGCCCGGCTCTGCACCGGCGGCGCTCCACCAGCTGCGGCAGTCCTCATTGACTGCCCATTCCGGGCTGCTGTTTTCTGCGGTGCTGGAGGCCGTGACCGGCTTTTTGTAGCTCAGCAGCATCCATTCCGGCTGCTGTCTGGCGGCATCAAAGCGGTCTGCCGGGATGCGGTGGGGGTAATCGGAAAAGTTCTGGTTGCAGTAAAGCACGCCGTCCTTGTCGAACCCGGCAGGGAACAGCCCCACCCGGCGCTCAAAGTCATAGTTGACGGAAATGCGCATGGTGGAGGCGTGCCACCAGTTGCCGTAGGTGTCAGCAATGGTGCTGCCGTGGCCTGCACCGGTGATGAATCCACCGGGCTTTGCGGAAAACGGATTGGATGCCTGCCGCACAAAGGGGCCCAGCGGAGAACGGGAGGTGTATACACCGTCGGCGTAAGTGTTGTACTGGGTGCCAGGGCAGGCGTACTGCAGATAGTAGGTGTCGCCGTGCTTTGTCATGAACGCACCCTCAATGTAGGGCTTGCCGATGGCGTTGAACATGGCAGTCAGGCTTTCGGCACTCAGGCCGGGGATGTTTGCCATCTGCGGCGGCAGATTCAGCTTGCCGGTCTTGGGGTCATAGAACTGCTTCATGGACTGGTACAGCACGCTGGCTTCCCGGTCCACGATGCCGTTGTTGCCGGGGCGTTCGTAGCCAAGGGTAGTTTCATTGCCGAAGATCAGCTCCTGCTTTTCACCGATGGGGGTCAGGGTGTCCGGGTCCAGTTCCACGCCGTAGATGGGGGCAATATTGGAACAGCCCCAGTAGAAGTACACCCGGCCATCGTCATCGCAGAACAGATCCGGGTCCCAGAAAGCAAAGGGCGCAGAAACCTCGGTAAACGGCTCGGTCAGGGGGTCAGCGGTGCGCAGGATGGGGCAGTTGCGCCCCTTGCGGCTGGCGCAGAAGTAGAGGTAATTGCCCACCTGCCGCACATCCGGTGCGTAGTCATAGATCAGCAGGCCGGGGTCTGCATGGAAGTCCCAGCTCAGCAGATCCTCCGAATACCAGAACCCTGCCGACATGGAAACGAACAGATAATATCTGCCTTTGAAGTACACCAGCGTCGGGTCTGCGCCCTCCCGGAAACCCGCTGTGCGGGGGCCTTCCTTCATGTGCTGGTAGCGGTAGCCCAGATCAAGGGGGTTGCAATAAGTCTGTCTCATCGAAACTCACTCCTTGGAAATACCCTGCAATACACGGTTCAGCTGCTTGATGTCCTCCTCGGAAGCGCCTGCCTGCATCAGCATGGATTCAATGGTCATCCGCTGCATGGCGCGCTCCATCATGGCCACCAGAGCCGGGTTATCCTTCACGGCGGCGGCCACATCGCCGCGGGCAGCGGCGGCCTTATCGGAGATCTGCTTCAGGATGGGGCCAGCCTTGGGGTCTGCCATGGCTTTGGCCATGTTGTCCTTCACCGACCAGCAGCTGGCATCCAGCTCCCCGTCAAACCAGTTGGTCACATTCTTGCGGTTGTCCATGGCGTAGTCCGGGTTGGGGGTGTCCACCTTGTTCACCAGAATTACGCTGCTGTGCTCGCCGGAGCGCGCCTCAATGCTGTGCTTGCCGGTAATGGGCAGCTGGAAGGCGAACACCCTGTCGCCCTGCTTAGTCTCCACCAGCTGACCGTCCTTGTACAGCGAGACCTCTGGCAGATTGGAGTAGACCTTGATCTCGGTCACATCCTCGGCGCGGTCCACATAGCGGCTGCCGCACAGGTGCACGAAGGGCTCCTTGCTCCAGTAGGCCTTGTAGAGATAAAAGGGGTCTTTTTTCAGCTTGCGGTCAAAGGTGACAAGACCCTTCTGGTTTTCGCCGTGCTTGCCGCCCTCGTCCCGGCCATCGGCGGCAAAGTCGAACATATTCCACACATGGGTCGCCCACAGCCAAGGACGGTCGGCGATCATCTTTGCAATATGCTCGTGGTAAACGCACTGATAGCTTTCGGTGTAGTCGCCCTTTTCCGGGTGGCTGCTCTGATACTGGGGGTTAGCATCTGCGCCATACTCCGAAAAGCCGATGCAGCGGTCGGGGTAATCGGCGTGGTATTTGTCAAAGAACTCGTCGTTCTGCTCCAGTTCGCCCAGATACCAGCCAAAATAGAGGTTGTAGCTGTTCACGTCCGGGATCTCCAGAATGGGGCTGGTGGTCTCCAGCATGAACACATTTGCCATGGTGGTCTTCCGGGTGGGGTCCAGCTTGTGGGCCAGCTCGTTCAGCAGACGGTGGTTTTCCAGCAGATCTTCATTGACAGCGGATGCGGCGGTAATCTCGTTGGACAGGCCCCAAACGGCAATGCAGGGGTGGTTGTAGTTCTGGACGATCAGCTCTTCCATCTGGGTCAGGGTGTTGGCACGGCCGTTTTTCATGTGCATGGTGATGTAGGGAATCTCTGCCCAGATGACAAGGCCCTTTTCATCGCACAGGTCGTAGAAATACTGTGCGTGCTGGTAGTGCGCCAGCCGGATGGTGTTGGCACCCATTTCCAGAATGATGGAAATGTCCTCCTCCATCATTTCGTTTGTCAGGGCAATGCCGGCCCCCTTGCGGTCCTGATGGCGGGAAACACCGCGCAGCGGATAGCTGCGGCCGTTCAGGATGAAGCCCTTCTGTGGGTCAAACTCAAACTTCCGGCAGCCGAAGCGGGCAGAAGTCTCTTCACCGTTGTCCAGCTTGGCAGAGACGGTGTAAAGGAAGGGATCGTCCACGCCATCCCACAGGCGGGCATTGTCCAGGGTGAAAACAGCCTTTGCAGTGCCGTTTTCCGCCGGAGCGGTGATGCTCTGGCCTTCCAGCGCAAAGGTAACGCTCTGTGCACCCACCACGGCGGCTTCCACAGTGACTTCGACGGTCTTAGCGGCAAGGTCGGTGACGATGGGGGTCACCTTCAGAGCCGGTGCGCCGTTTGCGGGCAAAGCGAAATGCTCTGCCGGAACGATGTGCAGAGTTACATCGCGGTAAATGCCGCCGTAGAAGGTGAAGTCTGCCTTCTGGGGGTACACGGTGTCGTTGTCGCTGTTGTCCACGCTGATCGCCAGCAGATTTTCCTCTTTGAGATGTTCGGTCAGGTCAACCCGAAAGGTAGAATAGCCGCCCTTGTGCTCGGCCAGCTTTTCGCCGTTCAGGTAGACTACAGCGGTCATAGCGGCACCGTCCAACTGCAAAATTGCTTTGCCGCCTGCCGGGATGGCGGGCTTTGCCAGAGCCAGCGTATACCAGCAGGTGCCGCGGTAGTAATCGTTGCCGCCGTCCTGACCGTCCACGGCGTTCCATGTGTGGGGCAGGGTGATGGCCTCACCCATAATGGCGGTGGGGATGCCGGGGTTCTCCTTGGTAAAATGCCAATTGCTATGATTCAGCAGGATGGTCTTGCTCATGGTAAAAACTCCTTTATGAAAAATGGATAGAATCAGCAAAAACCGAAAGAGCGTATGAGCCCTTTCGGTTTTTGCGGGGTGTTACTGCATGTGTTCTGCAATCACTTCATGACGAAGGGCGTCTTTCTTATCTGCGATGCGCTTCTGGACGTTGACCATTTCCTCCTTAGTCAGGGGGCAGCCCACCATGGCGAGCAGGGTGACGACCCAGCCCAGCATCGGCAGACCGTACTTGATGGCAAGGGTCATCCAGAAGATGCCGGAGGTGTAGGCATCCGTGGGCTGGGGCATGGTGGTGGTGTAACCCAGAAGGGCGACCGCACCGGTGGCGATGACAGCAGCCACCGAGGTGATGAGCTTGTCGATCAGGCTGTAAGTACCGGAGACTACCGCCGGGATGTAACGGCCGCTGCGGTCCAGCTCGTAGTCGATGGTGTCAGCCATGTAAGAGTTGTTGGAGGTGGTGATGCACATATTGGAACCGTTCTGCAGCAGGGTCAGCAGGACGTAAACGATCATGTTCCAGCTGCCGATCACACCGATCTGACGGGTGTCGGTAAAGATGAAGAACAGGATCAGCACAGTGGTGATGGTCATGCTGATGCAGGTCCAGGTCACGATGCCCTTCTTGCTGCCTTTTTTGCCCACATACTTTGCGCCGAAGGCTGCAAAGAAGATGGAGGGAACCATGCTGATCATGCTAAGGGTGGTAGCAAGACCCATGTTGCCGATGAGGATGCCGTTCAGCATCGTGTTGATGATGGCCTGACTGCCTACCTGCTGAGCCAGCTTATCGGAAGCGTTGGAGGCAATGTAGCACTGCAGGGGCTTGTTGTGCTTGAGCACCTCAAGAATATCCGCAACCTTCAGCGGTTCGTGATTTTTACTGATGCTATCAAAGTTTTCGGGCTTGTCGTAAGCGGAGATGCCAGCGCAGACGATCAGGGTGCCGATGCCGGCAATGATCAGGACGATGGTGCAGACGGTGCTGAGGAAGTCCTGATTAAAGGTGCCGCCGCACTTGGGCAGGATGACGGTGTAGATCAGCATACTCATGCCCATGGGCACGGCGTAGTTCAGTGCAGTGGTCCAGACACCGATGGTAGGACGCTGCCGGGGATCGTTGGTCATGATGGCAGGCAGGGTCTGGGCGGTCATGTTGGTGATGGTGTAGCCGATGATGTAGATAATGTAAGTCAGGGCAAACACCGGCAGGCCGAAGCCCTTGCTGGAGCACAGGTTGAACATGCACAGCAGGCCGACTGCCTCGATCAGGTAGCCGCTGATCAGCAGAACGCGCAGCTTACCGAAACGGGTGTTGACGCGGTCGTAGACGAATGCCAGCAGCGGGTCGGTGAAGCCGTCCAGAATGCGGGCCAGCATCAGGATGATGCCGACGGTTGCAGTAGTGATGCCGTAGCCGATACTGGCAGAATAACTTGCCATACCGATCAGGGAATAGACGCTCATGCCCACAAAGGCGTTGCAGGCGTAGCAGATGATCTGCCAGGTTTTGGCGCGGCGGTACTGGACGCCGTCTACCTCACTGGCGCTGGGTTTCTTTTGGAACATAATGATTTTTCCTCCTTTTTGTGTGAAACGGGTTCCGCTTTTCTTGACACCAGAATAACAGAATGCAATAGGTACTGCCAGACAAAAAATTGGAATTAAGGATAAAAATTCGTGTAGTTCTGACCACTCGACGAAAAAATTACCAATAACGTGAAAAATTATCCTTTTTGCTCCGCACAGACCTGTTACAATAGGCACAAGAGAAAAGTCGGCTTCTGAATAATCTGAATAAAAGGAGAACCATCATGCAGAAATTTGAAAAAGGCTTTTTCATCGGTGCTGCAACAGCAGCCCATCAGGTAGAGGGTAACAATACCAACAGCGACTACTGGGCACAGGAACAGCAGCCCCATTCCAGCTTTACAGAGCCCAGCGGCATTGCCTGCGACCATTATCATCGGTACGAAGAAGATATTAAGCTGCTGGCCGATGCCGGGCTGAACGCCTACCGCTTTTCCATCGAGTGGGCACGGGTGGAGCCGGAGGAAGGAACGTTCAATCCGGAAGCCATTGAACACTACCGCAAGGTGATCGCCTGCTGCAAAGCGCATGGTGTAGAACCGGTGGTGACTCTGCTGCACTTCACCAGCCCCAAGTGGCTCATCTGCAAGGGCGGCTGGGAAGCAGAGTCCACCGTGGAGAACTTTAAGCACTATGCAGCCTATGTTATGGAGCAGCTGGGCAGCGAGCTGCGCTATGTCTGCACCATCAACGAAGCGAATATGGGCTTGCAGCTGGCCGCTATTTCCAAGCGGTTCCGCCTGATGGCAGAACAGGCAGCCAAGAATGCCGCTGCTGCCGGAAAGTCTGCCGAGGGCACGGTGCAGGTGGGCATGAACTTCCAGAAGATGATGGAAAACATGAAGTATGCTGCCATGGAGAACGCGCAGGTGTTCGGCACACCCCAGCCGCAGATCTTTGTCAGCGAGCGCACCTCGGAGGGCGACCTGCTGGTGCTGCGTGCCCATGCAGCCGCACGGGATGCCATCAAGGCCATCTGCCCGCAGGTCAAGGTTGGCCTGACCCTTTCTCTCCACGACTTGCAGGCACAGCCCGGCGGCGAAGCCTTTGCCGAGGCCGCATGGCAGGAGGAGTTCACCCATTATCTGCCCTACATCAAAGAGGATGATTTCTTAGGTGTGCAGAACTACACCCGCACCCTTTACGGCCCGCAGGGGCAGCTGCCGGCACCGGAGGGCGCAGAGCTGACCCAGATGGATTACGAGGTTTATCCGCAGGCACTGGAGCACGTCCTCCGCAAGGTGGCAGAGGAATTCAAGGGCGACCTCATCGTCACCGAAAATGGCATTGCCACCGCCGATGACACCCGCCGTGTGGCGTTTATCCGGCAGGCACTGGACGGCGTGCAGCACTGCATCGCCGACGGCATCCCGGTGAAGGGCTACTTCCATTGGAGCCTGATGGATAACTTTGAGTGGCAGAAGGGCTATGCCATGCAGTTCGGCCTGATCGCCGTGAACCGTGAAACCATGGAACGGACCGCAAAGCCCAGCCTTGCGGTGCTGGGGGAGTATTGCGGAGCTTGAGAGGGGGTTCCGGGCATTGGTAGAAGAAACGGCGGAAGTATGATATACTATTTCTATCAATGAGTCAATGAGCCGGAGGGGTTACACATGGATGTTCTCCAGAATATGATGCTGTTTTCCGAGCTTGTCCAGTGCGGCGGCAATGTTTATACATGGTGCTATGATGCAAAGGGAAAGCTACTACGGAGCAACTGCCCGGACGAGGCCTTTCTTGCCAGCGCATTTGAGCTGTTCGGCTGCAAACAGCGGATGCTGGAGCATGGGAACCGGGACGATGTGCCCGTTACCTTGGGGACGGCTCTGGGTCTTTTGTGGGGCGCAGCCTTTGAAAAGGAAGAGGGGAAGCTGAAGCGTGTCTGGGTCATCGGGCCGGTGTTCCATCGGGATGTGACAATGCGCGGGATCGAGGACGGGCTGAAATATTACAGCAAGCTGGAGATCAGTGTGGCATGGACGATCCAGCTTTACAAAGCCCTTGAAAAAGTTTCTACCCTGCAAAACACCATTATGAACCGCTATCTGCTGATGATGCACTACTGCCTCACCGGGCAGCGGTTGGAGTTGAGCGATGTGAACAGCAGTGCAGCACAGGACGAACGGCTGAAAAGCGATGCGATTCCCCATGACCGGTATAAAATCTGGATGGCGGAGCAGGGAATGCTGCAGATGGTCCGCACCGGAGATATGAATTACAAGCAGGCGCTTTCCAACTGTATGAGCATAAGTGCAGGTGTACCGGTGCAGAGCAGCGATGTGCTACGCCAGAGCAAGACCTCCATCATCGTGTTCACCTCTCTGGTCTGCCGTGCCGCCATTGAGGGCGGCCTGTCCCCGGAGGAGGCATATTCGCTTGGGGACAGCTACATTCAGACGGCAGAAGCGGCAAAATCGCTGGATGAGCTGGCCCCCCTTGCAATGATGATGTACGACGACTTTATCCGGCGTGTCCACAAGCATCGGACGAACCCGAACCTCAGTATGCAGATCCAGAAATGTGTGGATTACATCGAGATGAATCTGGACAAAAAAATCGTAGCGGAAGATCTTGCCGCCCTGGTGGGCTACACGGAATATTACCTCACCCACAAATTCAAGGAAGAAACGGGTCTGAGCGTCACGAACTATGTGAAGTTTGCAAAGGTGGAACGTGCGAAAGTTCTGCTGAAAAGTACACCGCTCAGCGTCCGGGAAATTTCCGAGCAGCTTGGTTTTGCCACCCGCAATTATTTCAGCGCGGTCTTTCAGCAGGTCACCGGAAAAACGCCCATGGAATTCCGGGAAACATAAAGCAGAACAGGCATCCTGCGTTACCGCTTGGCGGTATCGGACGGGATGCCTGTTCTGCTATGATGAAGAAGAATGGAGAAAGATGGCTCAGTTGAGAAACTTCTCGTTCAGGGTCACACCAAAGTCGCGGGCGATGGCGCGCAGGTCGTCGTCGGTGATGGTCTGCCGGATGATGCCGCCGCCCATGGAGAGCACCTTGACGTAGATCTCTGCACTCTTTTCAATGGTGTGGGCCAGACCAAAGGTGATGTCAAAGTCCGGGCCGGAGGCAAACAGACCGTGCTGTGCCCAGATGGCGGCCTGATAGGTTTTCATCAGCTCGCTGGTGGCCATGGCGATGTCGGCTCCGCCGGGCACCATCCACGGGCAGACGCCCACGCCCTCCGGGAACACCACCGGGCACTCGGTGGCACTCTGCCACAACGCACGGGTGAAATCCCGGTCGGTCAGGGGCAGGATGTAGGTCAGGGCAATGACGTTGGTGGCGTGGCAGTGGTAGATGACACGGTTTGCGCCATTGGTGGCAGCCTTGCGGACACTGTGGTTCATAAAGTGGCTGGGGAACTCGGATGTGGGCTTTGCGCCGTCCTCCAAGCCCCAGACGATGCGCCAGCTGTCGCCCTTGTCGTTGATCTCCACAATACCGATGCTGTGAACAGGGTCCGGCTCCACGTTGCGGAAGAACTTGCCCGAACCGGTGGTGATGAAATACTCTCCGGCTAGATTATCTGCCTGCACGCCCATGTTCACCCATTCCCGGGGCTGCTCGTCAAAGAAGGGGCGGCACTGTGCCACTTCCTCTTCCTTCATGCGGTAGGTCAGGTTGCCGCCGTTGCGCTCGTGCCAGCCCTGCAGCCAGCCATCGTTGCACATCCGCATAAAGCCTTTTACGATTTCAATATCCAGAATACCCATCTTCAAAAACCTCTCTCATTCAAATGCGCTTGCTCAGCACGTTCTGCTCGTATTTCTTTACTTCCTCAAACCATGCACCGTCCACCGGCACACCGTTCTGGCGGCAGTATTCGTCCCAGACCTCGCCAAAGGGCAGGGTCTTCAGCTCCTCTTGCCGCACCATCAGCTCGGTGAACTGGTTGGTGTCCTGCAGCTCCTTCAGCACCGTATGCGGGGTGCACAGGGCAGACAGCAGCGCCTTTTCCACGTTGCGGAAGCCCACCGTCCATGCGGAGATGCGGTTGATGGAGGCATCAAAGTAATCCAGTGCAATGTTCACCCGGCCGTCCAGACCGCCGCAGCGCACGATCTCCTTGCAGATCTCCTTCGTTTCATCATCGAACAGTACCACATGGTCGGAATCCCAGCGGATGGGGCGGGTGACGTGGAGGGCAATCTCCGGGAAGAAGGCCAGCAGGGCGGGGATCTTATCGCTGACCACCTCGGTGGGATGGTAGTGGCCGTTATCCATCAGCGGAATGCACTTTTCCCGGTTGAAGGCGGCGTAGCTCAGGGCAAACTCGGCACTGCCCACGGTGTACGCCTCCACGCCGATGCCGAACACCTTGCTCTCGATGCAGGGCTTTACCAGCTTGAAGTCGTAAGGCTCGCTCAAAATCTCGTCGATGCTGGCCTTATAGCGGTCCCGGGGACCTTTGCGGTCCGCCGGTACGTCCTTGAAGCCGTCGCCCGTCCAGATGTTCATGGTGCAGGGCTGCCCCAGCTCCTCGGCCAGATACTGGCTGATGCGGATGCAGGCCTTGCCGTGCTCCACCCAGAATTTCCGGGTCTCCTCGTTGGGGCTGGCAAGGGTCAGCGGGTCGCACTTGGGGTGGGAGAAAAAGGTGGGGTTGAAGTCTGCGCCCAGCCCTCTTGCCTTGCAGAAATCCACCCATTTTTTGAAGTGCTTCGGCTCCAGTTTGTCCCGGTCTACCACGGGTTTTCCTCGTCAAAAATGGCATAGGAGGCATGGAGGTTGATTTTTTTGGTGCCGGGGCAGAGGGACAGAACCTTGTCTATGTCTGCCATTAGTTCCTCCGGGGTGCGGGCACGGCCGGGGTAGTTGCCGGTGGTTTGGATGCCGCCGGTCAGGGGCTTTGTGGGGTCGGTGTCAAAGCCTCGGACGTCATCTCCCTGCCAGCAGTGCAGAGAAATGGGCACGGCCTTTAACCGGGCAATGGCAGCTTCGGTGTCCACGCCAATGGCGGCGTAGCGGGTTTTTGCTTCTGCGTAACTCATAGGGTTCCTCCTTCTTAAATCTGCATCTGAATTTTCAAATTGCCGATGGCGGTGGCCTCGATGGGCAG
>ENA-UBIJ01000696-UBIJ01000696.1-human-gut-metagenome-genome-assembly--contig:-NODE-696-length-14033-cov-17.123694_pt1 | contig 14033 bp, 9 predicted proteins | sample MGYA00244944_ERZ654876 | MGnify/ENA primary metagenome ERZ654876 (study PRJEB26926, sample SAMN06164748) | human gut metagenome | biome: ENVO:00009003; feature: ENVO:2100002; material: ENVO:00002003...
CCGTCTCGTGGGCTCGGAGATGTGTATAAGAGACAGAAATATAACTATACATTATCTAATTACAAAAATTTAATTGCGAATCAATTTACGTCAGATAATGTTACTTTATCATATTATGATGATTTTGGAGATGTAAAAACTAGAGAAATTTTAGATTACAAATCTATAAATCCTCAAGTGCTTATTCAAATGTTAAGTGATAATCAAAATATCAGATTTAGTAATAGAATTATGAAAATCGCTGATAGAAAATATAAAGCGTTTGAGCAAAGTTTAAGATTTGTAGGTACTCGTATTCCTTGTCAGTCAATGCAGTCATTCATGCCAATGGAAGTAGTTCTATTTACTGATAGTGACATAAACGAGGTCTACGTACCAACCAATCAGACATGGTTGCAAGGGTCTGATTATGATAGAGTTACGTGTCATAATAAAACCTCTTTAATTGCTGGAAACTCCTTAGAGACTTATAAACTACAACATAAAATCTAAAAATGATTTAAGTGTGAATGTTTAAAAATTATAAGTATTGGACAATCAGCAGCCGATTCTGAAAAGAAGGGTTCAACGACTATCGAAAGTATACTAATAAAGAAATATTATTAGGAATAAACAAGTAGAGTACATTATTTTATGGAAATAAGAGGATATTAAATTATGGTAATAGTAATTTAATATAAGATATAGTCTGATCTTATACGAAAGTATAAGCTAACAAAAATGATCGATAAAGTTTATATATTAGGTTATTCTATTTCTGATAATGGAAAATTACTTACAAATGCAGAAGATCCAAAAATATCTCCATTCTTAAAACAGGATGCTATAAGAAATGCAATTGTAAATGGTGTATTTGATGTAATACTGAGTCCTAAAAATCAGATTAACCTTACAATGCCTATTACAACATCTCATATGCAAGAACTTGCAAGTAAATCTGTATTAGGAGAAAGTGCAAAAATTATGAATCCTTATAATTCTGCTAGTAAATATTTAATGCAAATTCAAAATATGGTTGGTAAAACTGTAATTGGTAATGTTGCTACAGGATTAAAGAGTTTCTTTGCATTATCTAACTTATATAATACTAGATTTAAACAAGTTTATGATAGTATTGTAAATAGAGATTTTGATACAACTAGACAACTTTTAAGTAGATATTCATTTATTAAAGGTTCTCAACGTAATGGAACAGAACAATTAATTACATTAGCAAATGTAGATTTTTCTATGTTTGAAAATGATCCTGAATGAATTTCTAAATATGCAGTTCCTGCAGATATTGCAAATAATATTATTCAGCTAATAGACTTCCAAAGAAGATTAACTGATAAATCTCTTGATATGGGAGAGTTACTGAATGCTGCAACAGATAATGCTAAGGAGTTAATTCTTAAGAAAATTAATGCAGACTCTAATTGAGTTGATCTTTATGTATATAGTTTAATGCTTGGAGAGGACTTAAGAAGAATTGGAGATTTAATGGTATCTGAAGAAGTTACTAAACTTGTATCGGAATATAATACAAATCTTTGAACAGATCCAATTCCAAAAAATAAAATTCATTTCATTGATCAAGCTATTGATGATCCTTCAAGATATGCAGTTTATAAACCAAATGCATCTGAAGCTGATATTAAAAAAGCAAATGAGAGAACTGAAATTTTATTTAAAACATTAAAGAAGAAAGCTAAAGGTGCAGAAGAAATTAGAATTCTAGGTAGATTATTAAAAATTAATCAAGGACTTCCTACAGATAAATGAGGAAAGTATTCTTATATTAAGGGAATTGAAACGTTTATTAATGATAAGTTTAAAGATGAAATTGGAGAGAAATTTAATCTACTAAAGTTTGCTGCTAATGAAGAATACAGATTACAACAAATTGATAACTATGAAAAAGTTAAGACTACATTTAATATATTAGATGTTATAGCTAGTGTTCCACACTTCAAAGAAATGTTTAATATTCTAAGTGTTGATAATGAAGTTCTTAATCGATTATCAGTTAGAAATCAAGTTGAATCTATTGTTATAGATGAAACTACTCCTAAAAGAGGAAGTAAGTTATCTATAGAAGAATTTAGACAAACTAGAAATAATGTTGATGATTTCTTAATTGATTCATGAATTAAAACTAAAAATTTAAGTTTTCAAGTTCCAGTTAATCAGAAATATAAGGTAGAAAATTCTATTTTAATTAATAAAGATGAAAACTTTATAGTTAATCTAGACAGTAAGGATAATATTGATTCATTTAGAATGTATATTGAGGATTATATTATTCCTACACTTAAAGAGAAATTACCTGATAATGCATTTATTAAATATTTATGTTTTGGATTAAAAACTGATTCAGAAGGTAAAGAAAGAGGTTTTTATAAACTTCCATTTAATATGATGCAGATAGATAATAGTCAAAAGACTAAAGCTCTTTATGAACAAATCTTACGAGATTTTAATAGTTTAAATAAAGTTACGATTCCTGAATTTGGAGCTCTAAATCCTGTTAATGCCTTCTATTTATATAACTTAATTGTTAATAAAGATGGTTTTGGACAGGCTTCATTAACTCGTTTGTTTGAGGACTTAGTAGCAAGTGGAGATAATTCATTATGAGTTGTTGATTATAATAATTGAATTGACCAACAAAATCCACAAGAACTTGCAAATACATTCCTAAAACGAGATCCAAATGATAGTATGGCAGAAAGAGCAGAGGCGGTACTTATCAATGCAGCAAATGAAAATGTTGAAACTATTGGATTTAAATCTGAAGAAAATACTTCTTTAGATAGAGACTATAATGATTCAACTACAGACACTACTAAACCAATATTAGTATCTAATGGAAATGAGCAATATAGACAAGTAAGATTCAATATTCCCAAAACAGATATATCTGTTGAAGAAGCTTTAAAAATTGCTAAAATTATTGAAGTTGCAGAAACAAAAGCAGATAAAAATAATGAAGAAGTTGTTTCTTACATTGATTTTGACTATTCTACGGAATGAGGTATAGCTGAAAGTGTAGCAGAGTTATTTGATGAAGGATATGATCAAAGAGTATATGCTGTAACTAATAAACTAATAGGTGAACATAACATATTAGTAGACGAGTTTAATAATACTAATATATCTTCTAAAAATCTTATATCTAGAACTCTAAAACATATTATCTTTAATTCAGGAGCTTTTGTTAGAACTGATCTAAATCAACTTACTTTATTTGATAACGGACCAACCAAATTCTATGACTTAAAAACTCCAATGTCTACTAAGATTACAGAATTAGTAAAAAATGTAAATTCTTTACAAAATGTAAGATTAGTAACAGATCAGGATGTAATTAATGAAGATACTGCAATTAAAAATGCAAAAGGATTTATTAAAGAAGGAATAATTTATATTAATATTGATAGAGCTACAGATGATACTCTAATTCATGAGTTCTCACATCTATATTTAGCAGATGCCAGAAATATGCATGCCGAGTCTTATTATAAGATTTTAGGTAATATACAAGATACTGAATTATGAAATAGAATGCGACAAAATCCTTATTATAAAAACAAGAAAGGATCTGACTTTGATGAAGAAGTTTTAGCAACTATGATTACAGACTATTATAATGGACATATTAAATCTGATGCAGAATTAGAAATTATAGATGAAATTCTTTCAATTACTAATCCTGAACTTAAAGCTATTATTAATAGTGGAGAAATCATGCCATTCTATGATAGTTTTATTCATGAAAACTATAAACTTAGTCAAAAAGTAGCTACAATCAAGAATAAATTAATGAATGATGATATTATAAAAGAAGATTGTAAATAATGGCAAGAAATTGTACATACGAAATTACGATAAACGGTGAAAAGAAAGTGTTCAACTCCGAAATGGAGTTGGACACGTTTCTTGACAACTACGCTCAAAATATGGTAGTTGATAATGTTGATGCAACACTACAAGTAGATCAACAACAAGTCACTGTAGATAAAATAAGTGAAGCTATAAAAAAATATAAATCACTTGCTACAGAGTTTGAAATAACAAATGAAGACGGAGAAAAGGAAATTGCTCTAAAATTAGATAAATCAATGGGTGTTACTAAGTTCCTTACAACCTATGGAGATCCTTTTGATTTAGCTAAAGTATTAGTTACAAAATTTAATCTTGAAGAGTATCTGAAAAGAGAAAAAGAAAGACTAATGAAAAAAGGCATGACTTCGAACGAAGCAGATAAATATTTGGAGGATCTACAAAAGAGTTGAACTCAACTAACCGATTATGGTACAGAAGTACATAAACTTTTTGAATCTGTAATTAATCCTGAAATAGAATATACTCCAAAATTATTAAATGAAGAGCAAGTATCATTGTTACAAAACCAATTAAGAGATTTTATAGAAGACACTAAAGAAAAATTTGGAAGAGACTGTAAATTCATTACTGAAATACCAATTGTTTCTGAAGATATAGCTGAACCTTATAAAGCAGCAGGATTAAATTCAATTAATGGTAGAATTGACTTATTAATTGTAGATAAAAATGGTAATGCTCATATTCGAGATTTTAAAGTATCTCGAAAAGCAGTAGGAGCTTGAGATGAAACTAGAAATGCATTATTAAATAATGTATGAGCTTCTACTAAAAAATTAGGTGCAGCATATCAGTTAAACTTCTATAAAGCTATGTTAGAACAACAAGGTATTAATGTAGCTACAGTAGGAATTATTCCTGTTAAACTTGATATTGATTATAAAAAAGATAATTCAGGAAATGATAATTTATCTCAAATTGATAATTTATCGAGTGTATACATTGATTCTGATAATATTATAGTAAATCCATCTAATACAATTGGAAAATATTATGATAGAGTTAGAGAAATTATTCCTATTAGACGTTTAACAGATTCATTTGATATTATTAAAACTATTGAAGAACCTATGAGTAAGTTCTTTCCTAATTATGAACTATCTTCAAAAGTTCAAAGAAAGAACGCAAACTTTAAGTTTTATAAAGAAAAAATCGTTCAATATATTAGTTCTTCTGCTCCTGAAGCAGGATATGGAAAATATAGATTCTGAAATGAATATAAACCTAAAGATTCTGTAAAAAGTAGGTGAGAATATGCTCAAACGGAAGAAGAACTTGATAAAAAGTTAGAGGACTATATAAAAAGTATTAATGAGCGACGTGGAAATGAGTTAGCTGATATTGCTCAGGATATTATAAATGTCCAGCAGGGATCGATGGATATTAACGATATTGCAAAGGATAATCCATACAAAGGAGACTTTTTACGTAGACATATTGAAAAATACATCGAAGGAGAATGGCAATTTGAAAATAATCCATCATTTATTTCTGCAGGTTTACTAGTATTTACAAAGAATAAAGTATTAGAAATAGTATCTATTACAAATAATGTTACTCATCAAACAGTTAAACTTGAAAAGGGAACAAATATTTTAGGTTCAACAATAGCTAATCGAGATATTGATGAACATAAAATAATGTCTGCAACAAATGGAAATATTGACTTAATTAAGGTAATGGCATTACTAAATAGTGATGCTATTAAATATGAAAACTATCGAATTAATAAAATTGAAAGTATTAATATTTGGCAACAAACTGGTTCAGAACAATATTTTGATAAGTTATATGATAACTTTGTAGAATTATGTAGAATACATAATGTTCCTATAAATCTTAAGAGATCAAATTTTAGTTCAACTCTTGAATCTGTAGTAAGTACAATCACCGATATATGTGGTCCTGAAAAACTAAAACATATTGGAAATTGAGCTATTACATTTAGTGCTGATGATATTGTTAAAGGTGGAGAATTTCTAAAAAATAGAATGGAAGAACTTAGGAAACTTGATAATGCTCAGGGATTGCGTAAAGCAATACACACTGGACAATGAAATTTTGATGATCCTTTACAAACTTCTTATATGTTACTTGGAAAAGCTCTTAATAAAGTAAGAGGATATGAAGTATACATTGAACCAGATCCTGCAAAATGAGTTAGTGTAACAGGTAGTTTTTATACAGGAATAAATATTACAAGTATTAACAACGCACCTTCATTAACAGCTCAAGAAGTTGGACGAATAGTTGCAGTAACAGAGACTAAGATACGTAGACAAGAATTAGCTTGGGATTCTAAGATTAGAAAAGTATTTAAGGAATTTTATAAATTCAAAGATCAAAATCGTTTAATAGGTGGAGAAGTAAAATATTTTGATAATCTATTTAGAAGAGACGAAAATGGTAATATTACAAAAGATTTTATGTTAAAAGACGTTAATGATAGTTCTTTAGCTAAAGAAGAAAAAGCATTAATAAAAACATTTACAGAAATTGTAAACCAACTTCGTTTTGAAGGAAATCCTGGACGTTATCAACAAGCAATAGAAGATGGTACTTATTATCAAGTTCCTGTAACTATTGGTTCTATGAAATCTCAATTCCATAATAAAGGTTTTAAAGAAGGTCTTAAGATGGAGTATCAAGAAGTTACTAATATGTTAAGACTATTTGAGGAACAAATGAAGGATTTTGATCTTGCTAAAGATGCACAAAGAGTATATAACAAATTTAAAATTGGAAATGATACTCGAGAGCAGATTATATCAAATCACGGAATAAATAGTCTTGAAACTCAACTTGAAGATTTGTTAAGAAGCTATATTCATGCATATGTTGCAGAAGCAGAATACAATGATATTATTCCTCAAATTCAAGGAATTAAAATAGCATTACAGTATAATCAAGCAATGTATGGACAAGAAGCAGAAAACTTACTTGAATTTCTTGATAAGTATCTAACAGTTAATATCTATAATAAACCTATTATGGATAAAGGTTTACAACCTGTTTATAAAACTTTAGCTGCAATTAAGAAATTTACTACTGCTACTGCTTTAGGTCTTAACTTAAGATCTGGACTTCGAGAAATGATGCAAGGTATGTGAATTCATATTAGTAGAGCTATGACAAATGCTTATGGAAAAGATCAATTTTCTGGAAAGGATTTAGCTGAAGCTTGAGGAATTATCTTTAAAGATAGTCCAAAGCGTATTGCTACTTTAACAAAAGTTGAAGCTTTAAATGCAGACTTTGGTATGGCTAATATGGACGCCGACATAGTTCAAAAAGAACTCAGTCAATCTCGTAATGGTATTAAGAACTTTAATTCTGATATGTTATATGTTTGTAATAGAGCTCCTGATGTATATCATAGAATGGGCTTATTAATTGCAAAAATGATTCATGATGGATGCTGAGAAGCATATAGTTTAAATTCAGATGATGAATTAGTATATGACTTTAAGAAGGATAAACGTTTTGATGTGTTTACTGCTGCAGGAGCTGATGTAAATTCTGAAGCTTATAAGAGACAAGAAGGATTATATGAAGCTTATAGACAGCAATTCAATCAAGAAGGATGAAATATTGAAAAAGGACAACCGTTACCTAGAGCCTATACTGTTAGAGAAGCAACAAGTATTAAGTCTTTTGCAGAACTTTGTTTTGGACACTATGATAAAAATACTCAGATGCTTGCTAAAAGTATGTTTATGGGAGCTATGATGTTACAATTCCGTACATTCCTTTCTGCTAAACTTGAACAATGGATTCTTAAACCTGGAACTTATGATCAAGGTAAGTTTGTAGAAAAATTTGATGAAAATGGAGTTCGTTATGTAATGATTCAATCAACAGGAGAAAATGGGTTACCTACTACAAGAGTTGATCTTGAAACAAATGTAAAAGAAGGAGAAACAGCTACTCCTTATGTAGAATGGCAAGGAAGATTTATTGAAGGTATTGCTTATTCTATGATTGATTTTCTAAAAGCTATAGGTAAAATGGATTATAATGAATTTAAAGCATTATGAGCTAATCCAACTAAAAAGGCTAATTTTTATTTATTCTTAACTGATTTAATATTTATGAGTCTAATAATGTGGATGATATATGCAGTATTCCTTTCAGAAGAAAATAAAGAAGAATTAGGAGCATTAGGACACTTAGGAGCTATGGCTTTATATACATCATTTCAAGATGGTCCAATTCAAAATATTGTTGCACAATTTGCAGGAGACTTAAATCCACCTGCATACTCTATTATTAAGAATATTGTAAATCAAAGTACAGCTGTTATTACTGGAGATAAAAATCTCTGGGAAGGAGCTACAAGTACATTTGGATTTATGAGTGATCTTAAGTATATTGGAGATAAATTAGATTAAAAAAAATAACCTCTATCCGCATAAGCAGATAGAGGCAAAAGAAATCCCCTTACTCGCAATTAAGCAAGTAAGGGGATTTTTCATAGAAGTAAAACAATTTATTTTTTAAAGATCAACACTTGGTAATATTATATTTTCGCTCTTAGAGTAATCAATAAATATATGCCAAACAAAGAGTCCGTTTTCAGTCATACATGAACCAACATATAATTTATTACTAGCATCAAAAGCTTGACCAGTACTAATTATATAAACATCAACCTCTATTGTTGATTTATCATCTGTATCTATTATAGCTCAAATTGTAGGTGTATTTCTTTGGCTATCAACATATAAAATTTCTGCACTACTAGGTAACTTAATCGTTTGAGGACAAGTAAATTCTAGAGGATATTTATATATAATTTTATTCATTATTTCTTAGCTTTTTTACCACCATTACAAATGGTACAAGTAGAAGTACCTGATTTCTCTCCAATATTAAAAACACGAATAAATTTTCCGTATTTTTCATCTTGAAACTCATGTGTAATTTTATTATCTGCGCAGTTTTTACAAAACTTAATTTCAGTAGCCATATACAATATTTTTACATTTATTAAATAATTCTTTTAATGTACCATTATTTACTAACGATATATCAAATTTATGTTTTTTATAAAGAGTATCTAGTTCTCTTTCTGAAGAATGTAAACCTATACTACAACCTTTTCTTGTTACATGAATAATAAAGGCATTGTATTTTTTTACTACTTCATTTTCAATTGCAAATCTTTGATCTGCAATTACAATATTATTTTTATTTCCACTTTGAAGTGTTGAATATATTCATAATTTATCTCCAAAATATTTACGCATTATATCTGTACCAAAATATTGTAATATTTGTCTAATAGATAAATTATATTCTATAGCTAAATTTCTATTTTCTTTTTTTAATTCTCTAGCAAATACTTTATCTGTAGGTTCGTTTCCAAAAGTTTTTACTCTACTATCGTAAAGTAAAAACTTCTGAAAATCAAAATGATAATATTCTTTAAATTCTCTATCATCAAACTTACTCTTATCTACATTCATCATAATAGATAACATTTCCTTTAGTTTATCTGCATAATGTACTATCTTTCAACGCTTTGAAATCATAAACGGTATAGGAATAAAATTTAATGCGGAAGCAATACTATAAGAATGTAAACAAGTTGGAGTATTTAATAAATAGTTTAGATATTTAGCAACTTCGTCTTTTCCACTTCCTTTAAAACCTTGAATAGCTATGATATTTTTCACTTATTCTAATGTAAAATCGAAATTCATAGGTATAGCATCAAGTTGTGACTTATGTTCAGCCCATTTCTTTTCAAAACTTTTCTTGAGTTTGTCTATAACTATCTTTCTAGCCTTTTCTTTATCTGCATCATTTGTACTACTTTTATAAAGTTTATTTATAATATTATCAGTAATGCCACTATAAACCTCTCTTTCAGAAATTCCTAATGTATTTAAAATTTGTTGAAATCCTACACTTTTAAAAGCAGGATTACTTGTAATAGTACTCCAGTTACTCATAAGTAGAATACCTACAGAACAAGTTGAATCTGGAATATTATATCCAGAGAGTAATTTAATACCCATACCTACAACAGTAGGATCTTGAGATCCTAACATTCCAGATAAAGATTTAAGGTCATCATCTGTGAGATTAGATAAATTATTACTTACAAATTTATCTAATTCTGTATCATATATTACTTTCATATAATTATTTAAAATATTATTAACTTGCTCATACTCTGAATTATTTGTAAAGAAACAGCATTTGCCTGAATAAAATAATGTACAGTCTGCAGGAATAATTCCTTCAGACATTACAGCTGAAGCAAATTGTTCAAGAGGATCTGAAGAGCTAGTATTTATTGCTTTATTAATAAAGTTGTTTAAGTCTTTACTACTGCTGCTTTGATAACAAGCTCCAGGTTTATGATCAATTAGATAATAAGTATCTTCTGATGGAGAATAATATAATTTAATGTTTTTATCTCTTGGAGCACCTCCTGAACTATACTGAGGTTTATATGTATCATATTGTACTTTTGGTAGTATACAAACATCTGCTTTTGCAGCAGTTAAACTACGTTTTATAGTAGTAGCTTCACTTAGTTTAAATCGAGGATATTTAGATTTAGGATCAAAATATACTCTTTTTACTCCAGTTAGACTTGTTAAAGTTTTAGAAGAAATGATAGTTTCTATACTATCGTTATCTCCTAAATACATACCAAATACTTTTTCTGCACAAAAAGGACTAGTATAATAGCAATCGTCTCCAATATGTTTTTTACTCCCATTAACATCATAAATAACAATCATATCTGCAAGGCAAGTATTACTTGTGTTATTATAACTATAATAGGAACTATTACCACTGTTTCCTTGTCTTCTATAATAGTCACAAACAACTATTCTTAATTTTGTATTATTTAAATTAAATAACATATTATATTAATTTTCTAGCTACTTTAGGATTTAATAACAATTTATTGCATCTTGTAGGATGATTTTTTTGGAGAGTTTTAATTAAACTGAAAATCAAATCCTCAGAAAATAACATCTTATCATGCTCAATAATTTTAAGAATTCTATCAACAGCTACTTCTGTTTTACTACCTTTTGTATCAAGATATAGATTTACAAAATTACAGAATCGAGTTGTTAAAACTGCAGCAATATCTGCACGATAGTTAGTACCATCATATACTTGTTTTGCTAATTCTCCTTTAACATAATCCCAATCTTTATTTAACATTGTATCTGGGTCCATTAATTTATCTAACTTATTAGCAATAAATGTGGTAAATAAGTTTCCAATAACGTTTTCTTCAGATGTAAAACATCCTTGGGCAATATTAAGAATTAAACCTAAAGTATTTGTATCAGACCAATCTTTAAATCCAGAAATAGTATTAGCAAAAGTTACTAAACTTCGAGGATTAACTTTTTGTACTCCTCCCTCCTTGTTCATAATCTCAGGATAAGATAATACGAAATTGATAAAACGACCATCAATACCCTCTTTCTCAGCCCAACGAGCCCATACATCTTTATCAAAACCTAATTCGAAACTAATATATCGAGTCTTTTGGGCATTATCCATAGAATTAACATTATAATCACCATTATCAGGATTTGATGTTAATATAATCGTACAATTAGGAGGAAGACTCCAGGAGATATATTCTCCTCGGTCAATAAGTTCCATTGTAGCTTGAATAAAACGAGGGTCAGCACGATTAAAGTCATCAAGAATTAAAATTGTACCATTTTCATTTTGAGAAGTAGGAACCCATGCAGGAAGGGCGTATCCCATTCGAGATATATTATCTTTAATTCTGTAACCCTCTGCAATATAAGAATCCAGTACATCTGCAGATACCCAGAGACATTCCTCATCCTTAATCACTATTTCATTTTCTACAACAGGCATTCCATCATCATCAAGTCTAGGACGCTCTGTACAAACATAATACTCTTTAATTGGAAAACCAATAAGATCACCTAATTCCTCTAACTGAGAAAGATTAAGTTTAATACAGTCCATTCCTCTTTCTTGAGCTAACTGAATGATAGCAGAAGTTTTACCTAAACCAGATTCACCTACTACTTCAATTGCAGTAGTCTTTTTATGCTCATTATATAATCGTTTATTATTATCAATAATATAACTAGCTAACGTTTTTAATTCTTCAATATTAATTGTATTTATATTTTTCTTCATATTTTATGGTATAAAAATAGTATGTCCTGGATATTTTTGGGTTTTATACCCATTACTTGTAATAACCCACATCATTTGCCGCATAGGTTTGAATGTGTCTAATGGAGCATAACCATCAGTAAAAAATACTAAGGTAGTATATTTATTTAGATTAGCATTATAATAATCTACTACAGGTTTAAAATCTGTACCTCCTCTACCTGTAATTTTTCCATCAAACTTTCCTTTATATTCATATATTTTATGAATATCAGCATCACATTCTACAATAGTTACCATGGACCCAGTTTTATATATGTGATAGATTTCACTAAAGAAATCTTGTAATTCTGAATCACTTACAGATCCAGATGTATCAATTCCAACAAGGATGTGTTGTTTATGCTTTACTTTAATTCCTGCACTTCCAACAAATCTATTAGACTCTTTTCGAAGAGATTTTTTTGTATAAGTTTTAAATGAATTTCCTAATAATCTTCGGAAATACATTTTCCAATTAAATATAGGAGGATCTACTTTAAATAACGCATCAATTATTGATTGAAATTCTCTTGGAATACTACCTCTATTTTTAGTAGTAGCTGTAGCTGCTTCTTTTAATTGATGCTCAGTTTGATTTTGCATTAGTTTTTTTCCTGCTTCATCAAGATTCTGATATTCTTTCCAAGACTTATGATCATCAGCTCCTCCGCTAATTCCATCAAGACCTTGTGCTGTGCCTCTATTCCCACTACCTGATCCTTTCTGTCCAGACTGAGAATTTTTTTGTGCATATTTTATTAGCTCTTCATAATAATATTTTGCACCTTTATCCTTTTCTAAGTTTTTTACTAAATCAGGATATTTGTCTTTTAGTTGATCCCACATATTATCAGGAACATCTTTTATATATTGATCACAAACTAAATCGCAAGCAATATTAAATAATTTATGATCACTAATTCGAAGTTCTGATTCAATAAACATGTGATTAAAACATATATGAATTAGCTCATGTTTTAATAAACCTAATTGTTGATTATCTGTTAACTTATCCCAGTAATTAGGATTTATAACTAGTTTAGAATTTACTCCATTTCTAGAAACACAAGCTGTATCAACATATGTATCAGATATTTCTTTATTTAAATTAAGAAGAAAGAGCCCATAAAAGGGCTCTCTAATCATTAATTCTTTGCATGCTTTAATGAGTTGCATATCTTATAATTTTTTTAATCTTCATGTGGAAATTTATCGATTTTTTGACATCTAATACTAGATAACAAACAACCTAAAGCCTTAGCTTCATCATCATATCCACTATATATAACTATACCTTCTTTATTTCATACAGTTACAGTATTTGTTTTAGAATTTCAATCTGCATAAAGATGTTTAAAAGAATGTTCTTGTTCTTCATCTATATGATCATACTGTACTGTTTCTTTATAATGGCTCATTTTAAATATAATTTTTCTCTCTAAACTGTATATACAGTTTATCTGCTAGCTCTGCTGCTTGAGGGTGAGCTCCTGTTGCTCCGTATAATGGACTACGTAACTTAAAGAATCCTTTCCATTGTTCAATAGTTCCAGTCATAATTAGTTCTGTCTTAGTACATAATGGTAAGACTTCTCTAGCTTCCTGTAGAGTTCTTCCTGCCTTTTCAATTTGTTTATAGATTCCTTGAATTCCTGAGCCTTGTTCAAGTATTTCTATAGATGGTTTAATTAGTCTCATATTCTTTAAGCTTATTTTCGAGATCTATTTTAGAAATACTTCCTACATGTTTCCAAAGTTCTTTTCCTTGATCATCTTCTAATATCAGTACAGGAATACTACGAATTTTATACTTTACTAATGTAGTATCTTCTGCTTCATCAACATCTATATCTCATATATCATATGTTGATTTTAATTCTTCTACAATAGGTGTTAATGCTTTACAAGGTCCACACCCTGTCTCTTATACACATCTGACGCTGCCGACGATCTTACGCGTGTAG
>ENA-UBIJ01000713-UBIJ01000713.1-human-gut-metagenome-genome-assembly--contig:-NODE-713-length-13714-cov-6.982429_pt1 | contig 13714 bp, 9 predicted proteins | sample MGYA00244944_ERZ654876 | MGnify/ENA primary metagenome ERZ654876 (study PRJEB26926, sample SAMN06164748) | human gut metagenome | biome: ENVO:00009003; feature: ENVO:2100002; material: ENVO:00002003...
CGAGATAGGAGTCCGTCTCGTGGGCTCGGAGATGTGTATAAGAGACAGTAGATACTCCGAGCTCAGGGGAATACCGGTTGGATGGTTATTCGGTGCGGCAAATGGGAAAAAATGAACGGGCGGAACTGAGGAATCATAAGATCGGGTTTGTATTTCAGTCTTATAATTTATTGCCTAAGACAACCTCGATAGAGAATGTAGAATTGCCATTGATGTATAACCCGGCTATATCGGCCAAGGAGAGAGAGCGTCGGGCAGTAGCGGCCTTGGAGGCGGTTGGATTGCACGATCGGCTTTATCATAAATCGAATCAGATGTCTGGAGGACAGCAACAGCGGGTAGCCATTGCCCGGGCATTGGTAAACGATCCGGTGCTGATATTGGCTGATGAGGCTACGGGAAACCTGGATACCCGGACTTCTTTTGAGATACTGAGCTTGTTTCAGGATTTGCATGCCCGGGGACGAACCATTGTATTTGTGACGCATAATCCTGAACTCTCCGCCTATAGCAGTCGTACGATTGTCCTGAAAGATGGGAGAGTGATACAGGATACGGAAAATAAAAAGATTGCTTCTGTAAAAGAAGCCTTGGCAGCTATGCCGAAAACAGAAGATTAAAGGAAATGTCAAAAACTTTATGGACTATTTCCTCGGCTCAAATTTAAAATGAAAAAGAATGAACTTTACGAATTTATTCAGAATAGCTTTACGGGCTTTGGGAAATAATAAGATGCGGGGATTCCTGACCATGCTGGGAATTATTATCGGGGTGGCTTCCGTAATTACAATGCTAGCTATCGGACAGGGATCCAAACGGAGTATACGTGCCCAGATTGCAGAGATGGGATCCAATATGATTATGATTCATCCGGGGGCCGATATGCGTGGAGGAGTCCGTTTGGATGCTGCCGATATGCAGAGTTTAAAATTGGAAGATTATTATTCCATTGTAAATGAGGCCGGTTATGTATCCGCCTGTTCTCCTTCCGTAAGTAGTGGCGGACAAACCATTTACGGAGCTAACAATTATCCTACAACTATGTATGGGGTGAATCCGGACTATCTGGAAATCCGGAAATATTCTGTAGCCGAAGGCGAAATGTTTTCTGAACAGGATATTTTGAGTTCTGCCAAAGTCTGTGTGATTGGAAAGACGATTGTAGACAATCTGTTTACGAATGGGGAAGAGCCGGTAGGAAAAATTATCCGCTTCGGTAAAATACCTTTCCGCATTATTGGGGTGCTGGCCTCGAAGGGATACAATACAATGGGAATGGATCAGGACGACCTGATGCTTGCTCCTTATACGACCATACAAAAAAGGGTGTTGGCTATCACTCATTTACAAAGTATCTTCTGTTCGGCTTTAACAGAGGAAAAAACGGAGGATGCTGAAGCAGAAATTTCGAGTATTTTGCGTCGTAATCATAAACTGAAGGATGTGGACGATGATGATTTTAACATTCGTTCCCAACAAGAATTGAGTACGATGATGAATTCTACAACCGATATGATGACGATGCTATTGGCTTGTATTGCCGGGATATCATTACTGGTCGGGGGAATTGGAATTATGAACATCATGTATGTTTCGGTCACGGAACGAACCCGGGAAATCGGTTTACGAATGTCTATCGGTGCGAAAGGGCGGGATATTTTGGCCCAGTTTCTGATAGAAGCGATTATGATCAGCGTGACAGGAGGAATTATCGGGGTGATTTTGGGTATGGGGGCTTCCTGGATGGTGAAAATGGTGGCCGGTTGGCCCGTTTACGTACAGTTGTATTCGGTTATTCTCTCTTTTGTTGTTTGTACGGTTACGGGAATATTTTTCGGTTGGTATCCGGCTCAGAAAGCTTCCAATTTAGATCCGATAGAAGCTATACGCTATGAATAATAAAAAATCCTTAACTTTGTAAAAACTTTATGTGCATTTCAGGATATGCATTAAAAAGGATACCTCCTGAAACTTCTCTGTGTTTGGGTATATACAGGGAGATCATGCTGAAGAGAAGTTTCTTGCGACTGTTAAAAAGAAAATAATGATCTTATGAAACAAACAGATAAAAGACAGGCGTTACTGTGGTTAATCCATTTGATCGGCTGGGGAATTATGTTCGGTTTCCCCTTTTTCTTCGCCAGTCGGGAAGGCAATCCGATAACTTTTCAGTGGTATCTGGGATATGTATTCGTACCGGTAGCATTTATGCTCGTTTTTTACGTGAATTATTTTTGGTGGATTGATCGGGTACTTTTCCGGAAAAAACTCTTTCAGTTTATTCTATTGAATATCTTACTTATCAGTGCAATCTGTTTTTGTCTGGATGCTTGGATGCATTTTTATTTTCAGCATTTTATCAAAGCTGCTTTTTCAGGACATCCTGGTCCTCCCAAGGTCATGGTTATTTCCCGTGATTTTATGTTGATGGGATTGACGGCCGGGTTGAGCGTTGCCATACGGGTGACCGGGAACTGGTATAAAATGGAGACGGAACGGAAGGAATTGGAAAAAGGCCGGGTTGAAGCCGAATTGAAAAGCCTGAAAAATCAGCTGAATCCTCATTTCCTGTTCAACACCCTCAACAACATCTATTCCCTTATCGCTTTTAATCCGGAGACGGCACAGCATGCTGTTCACGATTTAAGTCGGTTACTGAGGTATATTCTCTATGAAAATAATCAAAACCGGGTTCCTTTAGCCAAAGAAATTGAATTTATCGACAATTATATTGCTCTGATGAAAATCCGTTTGCCGCAGGAGGTGATTGTAGAAACAGAAATCTATGCGGAAAGAAATGTAGAGATTGCTCCTTTGCTTTTTATTACGTTGGTCGAAAATGCTTTTAAACATGGAGTAAGTCCTACAGCTCCTTCTTTTATTTCAATAGAATTGCATACGGTAGGGGAAGGGGAAGTCTTTTGCCGGGTGGAAAACAGCTATTTCCCTAAAAAACGGGAGGATAAAAGCGGTTCCGGAATTGGATTGGAGAATTTGCGCAAACGCCTGACACTTTTGTATCCGGGCCGTTATATGCTGGTGACAGAAAAACAGGGGGAAAAATTTGTAGCAGAATTACGAATCAGAATTTAAATCAGAAGGGAAAATGAATTTAAATTGTTGTATCATTGACGACGAGCCTTTGGCTTTAGGATTATTGGAAAGTTATGTACAAAAGACCCCTTTTCTGACGTTATGTGGGAAGTATAACAGTGCGTTGACGGCCATGCAGGAGAGGTCGTTTGAAAATATCGATTTGCTTTTTCTGGATATTCAGATGCCCGAGCTGGACGGAATGGAATTTTCCAAAATGCTGGGAGATAAGGTACGGATTGTCTTTACCACCGCTTTTGAACAATATGCTTTAGACAGTTATAAAGTGAATGCGTTGGATTATCTGTTAAAGCCGATAGCTTATCCCGACTTTTTGCAGGCCGCCAATAAGGCTTTACAATGGTATGAGCGGATAGGACAAGGACCGGTAAAAAATAAATTGAGGCATATCTTTGTAAAAGCCGAATACAAACTGGTACAAATCGAATTGGAAAAAATTCTCTATATTGAAGGATTAAGAGATTACGTAAAGATTTACCTGCAAGATGAACCGCAACCTCTTGTTTCCTTGATGAGTATGAAAACTCTGGAAGAATTATTACCGGCTGAAGATTTTATCCGGGTGCATCGCTCTTATATTGTACAGGGGGATAAAATTAAGGTGATTGAACGAAACCGCATTATTTTCGGTAAACAATATATTCCCGTTTCAGATTCCTATAAAGATAAATTTGCTGCCTTTTTGAGTGAAAGGGGGGTAAAGTAAAGAAAAGGAGCCTTCTAGCTTGTATTGTTCTTGTTAATGGGAATTGTCCAGCGGATGCCCTATTTTGTATAGCTGTTTTACTTTTCTTTGGGTGTTGTATTGGTAAGCCTTTTCAAGCTTATGTTTAATTTTTTATGCATAGCATATATTAATCAGTATGACTGGATTTATTAAGTTTTTTTTATGCAAAATCAGGTGTTAATCTTACTTTTGTCCAAAATTAACACAGAATTAACGATTTGACTATGAAACAAAACAAGCTGCTGATGATTTTGACTGCGGTATTCGTAATATTGAGCGGTCTGCTGGCAGGATGTACGCATGATGATGTATATGATCCTAACCGGGGAAAAAATCCTCTTCCGGACCCGAATGAAATTTTCGGATTTGGAATGCGCGAAGAGATAAATTTGTATGTAAACTACGATTCTCCTGGAATCAAAGCTTTAATTGAAGTTTACGATGAAAATCCGCTTGCTTCTGAAAACAATGAACGCGAAAAGAAAGAAGGAGTAGAAGCGCTGTTTAAAATTTATACGGATGAAAACGGTAAGTTCGAGGGAAAAATGAACATTCCTGCGGCTGTGAATACGGTATATCTTTATACCGGAACATGGGGATTACCGGGATGTCTGAAACTTGAGGTAAAAGACGGAAGCGTCCGTTTTGATATAACCCACTCCCAGAGTTCGGCTCCTAAAGCCGTGACACGGGCTTATCACTTTCCGGGAAAAGCGCCATACCTGATTGACGGGAAACGGAACCTTTATTCCCTGTGTAAGTGGGGAGCATTTGGAGATCTTACTTATGATCCTGCAACGTTTGAACCCATAAAAGATTATATTACTGAAACTTCTTGGGTAGGGGAAGAATCAGTTGGTGATTTTGTCAGTCGTTTGCAACATTTTTTGGTAGGAGGGCGTCCCGGTTCACAAGTTGATAATTCTGCCTATGTGAAAGGACCGGAAACGACAAATCTGCATTTGTCCAAAGAAGCCTCTGTAGATGTGGTCTTTGTCAACAGAGATGCTGCCTATAACAATACTTTTGGTTATTATTATTACAAAGGGGATAACGTAGATGTTAAAACTGTGAAAAAATACATCGTATTTCCGAATGTATCCATTACACCTTCGTATAATGAACAATTTTATCGGATTCTCAGATGCGGGGATAAAGTACGATTAAAATTTTTTGGAGAAGATGGGAATGCCGCGGCTTCTGACAAATTTCCTGCCGGCTACACAATCGGTTGGTTTATTTATGCAGATGGTTTTGACAGTTCATTCTTCGAACTCGCGGATGAGATAAAAGAAAATGCTCCTCTGATTACCTCGAATGATGTGAAACAAAATTATATCACTCTTTCTGATCAAAAATCCGGAAAATTGATTATCGGCGTTGAGGATGGAGGAAATAAGAGTTATTGCGATTTATTGTTTTATACAGAAGCCAGTCCGATGGAGGCTGTAGAGGACCCTAACAGACCGGATATCGATCCGAATGTTCCTACGGATAAACCGGATGAAATAGAAACGGTAAGCGGGACGCTTGCTTTTGAAGATATCTGGCCTAGCGGGGGCGATTACGATATGAATGACGTCGTCATTGAATATGCACGTAAAGTGTCTTTTAATAAAAACAATATTGTTACTAAAATTGAAGATTGTTTTACACCTGTTCACGATGGCGCTTTGTTTAAAAATGCCTTTGCTTATCAAATCGATCCCGATCAATGGGGTAAAGTTTCTTCTGCTGATGGAGTACAGACAGAAAATGTAACTTCTTCTATTATTGTTACTGACAATGTGAAAATTGCTCAGTTGAAAACTTTTTCGATTACCAGAGATTTCGGTGCAGGGCAAGGTTTTAATAAAAAGGATTTGAAAGAATACAATCCTTACATTATTGTAAAATATATTCCGGGACAACCGAACAGGACAGAAGTTCATTTGCCGAAACATGAAGCGACTTCTATGGTGGATCCTGAGTTGATTGGGAGTAAAAAAGATATGTATTATGTCGACCGTGAAGGAAAATATCCCTTTGCCATCGATATTCCAAAATTAGGTTTTACGGTCGTGACAGAAACCCAGCGTATTGATTCGGAATATCCTGACTTTATAAAATGGGCTGACTCAGAAGGTCAAAAGTATAAGGATTGGTATAATCATTATACAGGTCCGAACAAATAAAACAGAATTAAGAAGACAGATTTTTCTTTTTCATAAAAGGCTACAGGGGTATCGGCAACTGTAGCCTTTTTTATTTCTGGGGGATGGCGGACAAATTGTTTCCTTGCTACCGGAAATCAAAAAGATGTAATTCTTTTTTCAGTATTCTCGGGATAAGAGTTTTCTGTTAAAATAGGATAGCTGACTACGATAAAAAAAGAGCAAAAGATCATAGAGGGGGAAGAGAAATTTTTTAACGGATACAAATGCATAGGGCTTGGCTTATACATTTGAATTTTTGTTAAAAATATTTATCTTTGGGTGCGTGTAAAAAACCAAAAACAAAACATAGAATGGAACAAGAGGAACAGAAATTGAACTCATTGCCCGAAAATGCATATCGGGAACTGAAACCGGGAGAGAAGTATAAACCGATGATGCCGGCAAATAGTAAACCGAAGGAGGTGACCCTATATTCTGTGGTATTCGGTATTATTATGGCTGTAGTGTTCTCCGCTGCTGCAGCATATCTGGGGCTGAAAGTCGGTCAGGTATTTGAAGCTGCTATCCCGATTGCCATTATTGCTGTCGGGGTGGGAAATTTGGCTAAAAAGAACAATATGTTGGGGCAGAATGTGATCATTCAATCCATTGGAGCCAGTTCGGGAGTCATCGTTGCCGGGGCTATTTTTACCTTACCGGCTTTGTACATTTTAGGTTTGGAAGCTGAATTCTACCAGATATTTCTTTCTTCTCTGTTGGGAGGTTTGCTGGGGATTCTGATGTTGATCCCTTTCCGGAAATATTTTGTCAAGGATATGCATGGGAAATATCCTTTTCCGGAAGCTACGGCCACCACAGAAGTGCTTGTGTCGGGAGAAAAGAAAGGAAATCAGGCTAAATTATTAGCTATTAGTGGATTGGTTGGAGGGTTGTATGATTTTTTTATCAGTACTTTCGGTTGGTGGACAGAGAATATTTCTACCCGTATTGTCGGTTGGGGAGAGTTGCTGGCGGAAAAATTGAAATTGGTATTCAAAGTAAATACAGGTGCTGCAGTATTGGGTTTGGGGTATATTATCGGATTGAAATATGCTGCGATTATTTGTGCGGGTTCGTTTGCCGTATGGTTTGTGTTGATTCCTTTTATCAGTTACTTTGGGGATGGACAAACGATTGCCGTGGGAGAAGGGATTACGACTTTGCTGAGGGATATGAGTCCGGAAGAGATATTTCGCAATTATGCCCGGCACATTGGTATTGGCGGTATAGCTATGGCCGGTATTATCGGGATCATCCGTTCTTCTAAAATTATCCGTCAGGCTGTTGGTTTGGCTGTCAATGAGCTGAAAGGGAAGAAAACGGCAGAGGAAACGGTGGAACGGACGCAGAAGGATTTGACGATGAAGTTTATTATGATTGGCATTTTGGCAACCTTGGTTACGACTTTCCTGTTTTTCCAGTTCGGTGTATTGGGGAATTGGTTTCAGACAGTAGTTGCTATTTTAATTGTCTTTGTCATTTCTTTCTTGTTTACGACGGTGGCTGCAAATGCCATTGCTATTGTGGGAACGAATCCGGTTTCCGGAATGACATTGATGACTTTGATATTAGCTTCTCTGGTGTTAGTCAGTGCAGGGCTAAGCGGAACAAACGGTATGATGGCCGCTATGGTGATCGGAGGGGTTGTTTGTACGGCTTTGTCTATGGCAGGTGGGTTTATTACTGACCTGAAGATCGGTTATTGGTTGGGAACCACTCCGGCTAAACAGGAAACCTGGAAATTTCTGGGTACGGCTGTTTCTGCTGCTACGGTTGCCGGAGTGATGATTATTTTGAATAAGACCTACGGCTTTACCGGAGAAGGGGCTTTGGTAGCTCCTCAGGCCAATGCGATGGCTGCCGTGATCAAGCCGTTGATGGAAGGTGGGGCTACTCCTTGGATGTTGTATTTTGCCGGAGCAGCTTTGGCTTTGATCCTGACCATGATTGGCGTACCGGCTTTGGCTTTTGCTTTGGGTATGTTTATTCCGTTGGAATTGAATACGCCCTTATTGGTCGGTGGGTTGGTGAGTTGGTTTGTGTCTACCCGCAGCAAAGACGAAGCCGTGAATAAAGCCAGACGGGACAGGGGTACTCTGATCGCTTCCGGATTTATTGCCGGCGGTGCCCTGATGGGGGTGATCAGTGCTATATTGAAATATGCCGGAGCAGATTGGTATAGAGCCTGGAGCGGAGCAGAGTGGTTGGCTGTCGTGATGTATATCGTCATTATCGGCTATTTTATCTGGGATGCGTTGAGAGGGAAAAAAGAATAGAACGCAGGAGTACTATTCTTCGTATCATGAATTCAGTTTTGCTGACGATAAACGAATAACAATTGAAGATATGGAATTAAAAGAACGTTTTTTAAAATATGTAGGGTTCGATACCCAGAGTGATCCGGAGAGTGAAAAGTTTCCTTCTACGGACAAACAACTGGTATTGCTCAGATACCTGGCCGACGAAATGAAATCGCTCGGACTGACGGAAGTGGAAATGGACCAATACGGTTATGTCATGGGTACTCTTCCGGCTACACAAGGGTATGAAGATCGCCCCGTGATTGGTTTTATTTCTCACGTGGATACGAGTCCGGATATGAACGGGGCCAATATCCGTCCGCAGATATTGACGGATTACGATGGCAAGGATATTCGTCTGAATGAAAATCTGGTAATGACGGTAACGGATTTTCCGGAACTGGCTTTCTTTAAGGGGCACACCTTAATTACTACTGACGGGACTTCTTTACTGGGAGCAGACGATAAGGCCGGAGTGGCAGAGATTATGACGGCCGCGGAATACCTGCTTAAACATCCGGAAATTCCGCATGGAAAAATACGGATCGGATTTACACCGGACGAAGAAATTGGCCGGGGAGTCGATTATTTCGATGTGCCCCGTTTCGGAGCGAAATTTGCCTATACTATGGACGGCGGTTTCGAAGGGGAGCTGGAATATGAGAACTTCAATGCTGCTGGCGCTAAGATTATCATACAGGGACGTAATATCCATCCGGGGTATGCCAAAGATAAAATGCTGAATGCTTTGCAGTTGGCTACTGAAATCAACAGTATGCTCCCGGCTTGGGAGCGGCCCGAACACACCGAAGGGTATGAAGGATTTTACCATCTGACCAATATCAGCGGGGGCGTGGAGAATGCTGTGGTTGAATATATTATCCGGGATCATTCCCGGGAAAAATTTGAGGCCAAAAAACAATATCTCATTCGGATAACGGATTACTTGACTCAAAAATACGGGGAAGGGGTTATTACCTTAAATCTAAAAGACCAATATTATAATATGCGGGAAATGGTGGAACCTTATCCCGAAGTGATCGACAAAGCTCTCGAAGCCATGAAAGAAGCTGGGGTGACTCCCCTTGTACGGCCCATTCGCGGAGGAACCGACGGCGCCCGGCTTTCTTACATGGGATTACCTTGTCCGAACCTTTTTACCGGCGGGATGAATTTTCACGGTAAATATGAATATTGCTCCTTAAACACCATGCAAAAAGCCATGCAAACCCTATTGAATTTAGTTAAACTATGGGCCAAATAAACTTTTTTGTCCGGTCTTAAAATTTTTCGGTTCAATAAGCTTTAAGCTTATAAATCACTCAGAGATTTTTGAAAAGCGAACTTCCTGCTTTTGCAAAGTCTCTGAGTTTTTATTTGTTGGGGGCGTCGTTGTAAAATTCCGGATGGTTTTTCATTTCTCTCTTGCCTGAATTCTCTCTTTTGAAAAAATAATTGTCCCCCTTTATAGCCGGGTTTACAGATGTTTTTTAGATAAATGGTAATGGAGAGCTGGATACACTTTATAAAAAGTACCTAATTCCAGCGTATCGGAACGAAATATTCCGTAACAATCAAAACCAACCCTTTCAATCGGAGGGGGAGGCGGGATTTCCGGCATATAAACAGTTACAACACTATCGCTTCGATTGATCACAGTTATATCCAAAAAGACCATACCTATAAAATAATTACCTTCCGGATACTGATCACTGTAGACACTATCTATCGTAATAGTTATGCCATCCTTATGACTTTTTCCGAAAACTATTTCACGCTCCGGAATAAACAGAATGATCAAAAACAAAATCTTAAAAAGTTTCATTTATACCAATATTTTAAAAATTTATCATATACTCTATAATAATAATCAGGATTCTCTTTTGTTACGGTACGCTTATATCGCCGCATGATATCTCCCCTAAATACCGGCGTACATTTTTGCCAGCTGGGATGATTTACCTGCAAGTCATAAGCCATATAATGAGTTTTATTATACTTGCCATATTTACGAACCCCATGACCGGTATACTCGTGAGCCCCTAATATATTTTCCACTTGTTCAACCAGTGTAAAATCCCTCTGTATTCCATTATCCCCCTGATTGACAGATATACGGAAAGGATCCGGACCTTTAAGATTCTTATTTTTATTAAAGTTTGTTATTGCATAGCCTACCTTACGGTTCGGGAAATTATACTCATCGTCCCCATTTTTAACAGCTATAGCTCCTCCTTCCAAACGCGAGATATCGTAATTCTTCATGGCTAAGATATGAGTGTAAATCCTGGAATAAGCCCGCGCTGAAAGAGTATTCTTTCCGATACCGCTGCCTACAGGTTTAGCAAATTTACCCGATTTCATCGTTTCAAAATCTTTTGCCGTCGTTATACGGATTTCTCCTGTAAATCCTTCATGATCAACACCCAGATAATTCCCATCTTTATCATAATAAGGACTCGTATACTGGCCCGTCGGATCGACAAATTTTAGCGGGTTATTCAAGCAATAAGTATAAGGACTCCAACTAGGATAGTTTTCTTGCATCGCATCCAAGACAAACCATCTGGCTAAATCCTTGTCATACAGCCGAGCTCCATAATCCAAAAAATTCAAATCGCCAACATACTGCTTCTCCTTACCGTTGTATTTCAAACGGTTTTCCACAAGCTGAGGATAATCCTCCCGCTGATGCTCCAGACCAAAGGGATAGTAATCGTTGCGTTCACAAACATTACCGGCCGAATCGATTACGGCCCGGATACTGCCCAGATGGTCTTTCAGGTAATAATAAGCCCTATAGCCGTTACTACCGGCCGATATCCGCCCTTCTACAAATAAGACTCCTTCCAATGTCAAAGAACTGCCGTCACGAAGGTATTGAAAAGAACCACGGTAATCGTAACCCCGGCCGGAAGGATCCACTACGCCCAACTTCTCTCCTCCGGCCGTATAACGGTAACGCGCCTGAGGAACTCCCGAACGGCTGGCCTCACTCAACAAATTTAAATAATTATATTGATAATTCAAACCCCGGCGGTTATCTATTTTTAAATTACCGTTTAAATCATATACATAATCCGGTCTGTCGGAGGCTGCCACCAAACCCGTATCCGGAGAGGAAACCAACTGGTCCAAATCCTCCGCTACACCCACTAACTGATTACCGGCATAGCTATATGCATAAGCCGTCGTACATTTTCCACTTCCATCCCGGCGCATCAGCAATTTGATATTACCATTCCGGTCATAACGTAAATTGTATTCGGTATACTGATTCGTCTGTATTCCATTATTAAAAGAACGGGAATCTTTAAAACGACCGTAATTGTCGTAAGAAAATGAATAAGTAAAAAACGGTTCCTCTCCTTGGTTCCAAGACCACTCACTGATATTACCGGTATAAGAGACCGAACTCCCTGAAAAATTCGGATAGTAATAGCGAAGACTCATACTAAAAGCCGGAGAAGATTGATTTGTTAACCAGCCCTGCAAATTATAGGAAAGTGTCTCTACTGCCGCACTATCTCCATAAATACGTTTCTGAATCAGACCTAAAGCATCATATTCGTAGCGCACTTTTGCCGTTACTTTATTACTTAAGCGCATTTCCACTTTTTTCAGACGGCTACGGCTGTCGTAGCTAAAATCATTTACCAATACAGGAACAAAGTCTGTACCGATACGACAGCTTTCTTCGCTACGCACAATATCTCCTTTAAAATCATAACTGTTCATAACATAATGGTTCCCCCCATCCGGATAGCGTTCCACTGTTTGAAGAAGACGCCCGCGTTTATCATAATAAAAAGACCTTTCTAGATAACCGGAAATGATGTTATTTCCTTCCAAAACAGCTACTTTTTCCCAGGTCTGAAGACCGTATGGACGCAAGATATAATCTACAGCCACAGAGTTGTCTATAACAGTATCTGAATTGTCCTTTTCTGCTGAGGTAAAAGAAACAGAGCTTACACCCCCGGAGGAAACACCAGTACTTATTTCGATATAGGCCGGATCCCCGTTTTCATAAGTGTCATAACGATATTCATGTAATAAGGTCCCACCGGAAGAAAGGGAAGAGCCCCGGTCGCTGTCAAAAAGCATCTGAAGACTGGAACGACTGCTGCTATTAATCAATAACCTTTCCGCTTTTAAACGGCCAAAACCGTCATAAGTACTTAGTTTCCACTTCCCCTCTGTCCGAAGATTACCATTCTGCCACATTGCTACACGGTCACCCTTATCATAAACAAAATATTCTATATCTGAACCGGAAACTTTCTTCTCTATGACCCGGTCCCGACCGTCATAACGATAAAAATAACCGTAACCGTCCATCACCAGATCGTCCAAGAGATAACTCTTCCCCATAGTCAGCTGGGAAGAACCTTCCGGACTTATCACTGCAACAAGCCGGCCCCGTTCATCATACGCACGATATGTATCTAAATACTCCAAGCCAGAACCGTAGCGACGTTCCAATACGATACGGCTATCAATATCCGTAAAAGTTTCAGCTCTATATCCGTCTTCATCCGTTACTCTTGTTTTACGAAGACGTGCAAAATTGTAATAACCTTCTACGGTTAAAATTCCTGTTTCGGTTGCCGACAATATAAAAACTTCATTAGAAACATTCGTATGATAAGTATAAACCGTTTTTTTATCATTTTCCCGAAAAATCCTTCCCGCTTTCCACGCTTCTTTTACCCGATCTGAAACAAAAGACTCATATCTATTTTCGTTATACGCATAGCAGCCTTCATGGGCGTAGAAAGTATTATAATAGGCCGATTGGTTTGTAAGCGAACTTTCGTCATAAACTCCCCGATTGGCTGCCAAGACATAAGGTAAATACGTTCGGCTATCGGAGCGTCCAGCACTATCGTAATAAACCGGTGTAACGATATCTCCTCCTGTAGGGGATGCCGAAAGACCTACACTTTGAAGGGGACGGCCAAGACCATCATAATATGTTACATCTTCACTATAAAAATCTTGAGGCGTAGTCCCCTCTAAGTGCAGAGCCCGACTATGCAGGATATAATTCCGGTTACCGAAAACATCCTCCCGAAGCATACAGACATTACTATAAGCACTTTCGCTTCCGCTGATAACTTTACGCCTTAAAAGAAGACCATCGACAGGAACGGAATAAGTCAGATTCTGAGAACCGGCCCAAGAAATCACTTCCCAGCCGGAAGCAGTCTTTTGTTCCCATTGATAAACATAATTTCCCTGACCTCCTTTTGCTGAACTACCTTCAATCAGACAGCGGTCGCCTGCTTTAAAATTCAGACACGCCGGTAAAGTTCCCCCTTTTAAAGCAATACGGGGTAGCTGTCTCTTATACACATCTGACGCTGCCGACGATC
>ENA-UBIJ01000719-UBIJ01000719.1-human-gut-metagenome-genome-assembly--contig:-NODE-719-length-13658-cov-4.728736_pt1 | contig 13658 bp, 9 predicted proteins | sample MGYA00244944_ERZ654876 | MGnify/ENA primary metagenome ERZ654876 (study PRJEB26926, sample SAMN06164748) | human gut metagenome | biome: ENVO:00009003; feature: ENVO:2100002; material: ENVO:00002003...
GGATCGCACGCACCTTGGGCTCCGTACCGAACAGGCGTTCGTAGGCTCCGACGGTCTTTTCGAGTAGTACGGACTGCGGGTTGGGCGCCCAGCCCGGATAACCGTCGGAATGGGCGACGTCGGCACCGGCCAGGGCGAATACCGATTCGACCATCTGCATGACATAGGTCTTGGCGCTCTCGACCGACGACCGCTGCGACGAGGTGACGACGATGCGGTCGTCGCCCTCGAATTTCACCGAAGCGAGGTTGGTCGAGGTCTCGACCAGCCCCGGCATGGCGAACGACATGGCGATCACGCCGTTGGGAACGCCCACCAGCGAGTAGACCAACCCGAACTGCGTCCGGGCATCGAGCACCTGGTCGACCTCGGGCATCTCGTTGAGCGTAATCTTGAAATTGGGCTCGCGGAAGCGGAATTCGGCTTTCAGGTCGGCGGCAAAAAGGTCGTAGCGTTTGACGAACTCGGACTTGAACCGTGTCGGGACGCCGAAGATGGCGTACGCCTCGCGCGGGATCGCATTGCGCAGGTTGCCGCCGTTGAAATAGCTCAGCTTCAGTTCGAACGACTGCATGCCGTCCCACAAGAGGCGTGCGACGGTCTTGTTGGAATTGACGCGTCCCTTGTCGATGTCGTCGCCCGAGTGCCCGCCCTGCAGGTCGGAAACGTCGACGCGGAAGAAGGAGTAGTTCTTCGGCGCCTCTTCCATCGTATACCGGAACGTGGCGATGGTGTCGATGCCGCCGGCACAGCCGATGAAGATCTCGCCCTCGTCCTCCGAGTCGAGGTTGATGAGGTATTTGCCCGTGAGCATCTCCTCGCCCAGTTCGAAAGCCCCCGTAAGGCCGGTCTCCTCGTCGACCGTAAAGAGCGCCTCGACGGGCCCGTGCTGCACCGCGGGGTCGATCATGACGGCCAGTGCGGCAGCCATGCCGATGCCGCAGTCGGCACCCAGCGTCGTACCTTCGGCCCTGACCCACCCGCCGTCGATGTGCGTGCGGATCGGGTCGTTGTCGAAATCGAACTCCACGTCGGAGTTCTTCTCGCAGACCATGTCCATGTGGGACTGGAGGATAACCGCCGGGCGATCCTCGAAGCCCGGCGTGGCGGGTTTGCGCATCACCACGTTGCCGATGGCATCCTTCTTATACTCGATGTTGTGCTTCCGGGCGAAATCGACCAGGAATTCGATGATCTTGCCCTCCTTCTTCGAGGGGCGCGGAACCCGTGTGATGGCATCGAACTGCTCCCACACGATCCGGGGTTCAAGGTTTACTATTTCAGACATAATCTCCTAATATAATTTACAGGCACATCGCCGGGTTGCCGCCGGCCGTAACGCCGGGCGTACGTCCCTCGATTTCCGCCCATTCCATGACAATATTTACAACGGCAGAAAGACGCTCCGAGGATGGGGTATCTACAAGAATTCTTCCGGCCGAAGATTTTCAAATACAAATATACGAAAAACAGCGTAATTCACGGTATCCCGCGTCCGGTTTTTTGCATTTCCGGCTGGCTGCGACGGCCGAAAATTTGCTTTTGCCCCCCGCTTCCACTATCTTTACGGGAAAATACGGAACTCTATGACGGATTTCAGGATAGGACACGGATACGACGTACACGCGCTGGCCGACGGGCTGCCCCTGGTGCTGGGCGGGATCGAAATTCCGCACACGAAAGGATTCGTGGCGCATTCGGACGGCGACGTGGCGATACACGCCGTATGCGACGCACTGCTGGGCGCCGCAGCGCTGGGCGACATCGGGATACACTTCCCCGACACGTCGGACGACTTCAGGGGCATCGACTCGAAAATACTGCTCCGAAGGGTTGCGGCGCTGCTGCGTGAAAAAGGGTATGAGATCGGGAATGTCGATTGTACGATCCGGATGCAACGGCCCAAATTGCGGCCGCATATCGACGCCATGCGCACCGCGATGGCCGGTGCAATGGGCGTAGGCGATGACCAGGTATCGGTCAAAGCTACGACCACAGAGCATCTCGGTTTCGAGGGGCGCGAAGAGGGAGTTTCCGTCTCCGCCGTGGCACTGATATACAAAATGCAGGCCAAACCGGGCGAGGAAACCGTCGGATAAGAGGTTCGCGGGCTGCCCGACATCAGTGAAAGCAGCCGCTCAGTCCAGCCGCCGGAACTTGGGATCACCGATCCGTTTGTCCCAGAGCCACCCGACATAGCGCATGACGAGGTCGGGAGCCGTCAGCGTCAGCACTGTCTCGCCGGTTGCGGTCGAAACCTCGAAGCCGGCATGATAGGGCGTATCGCCGTCGGCAAAACCGAAGGAGATGCGCCAGCCCCACGCCAAGCGCTCGGCCCGGTAATCGGACAGGGACGGCGAGTCGAAATTGAGCACGTAAAGATACTGCGTGATGCCGCGCTCGGTCGGCAGGTGCACCCCGACGTGGTCGATGAACATGCCGAAAAAGTAATAATCGGTATAGATGCTACGGATCATGCCGCCCGGTACCTCCTGCATACTGTTCGGGAAAAACATGTAGTCGCGCGACTGTACCAGCGAGTCGATCTTCTGCGCATAGAGCTTCGCCCGGTAAGCACGGCGTTCGGGCCGTGTCATGCTGCGCATGGACTCCTCGTAGACGGTCGTATGCTCGACGACCTGCACAGGGGGCTGCTGGACAGGAACCACAGTCGTCTGGGGCACGCTGTCGACGGCGGAAGTGCCCAGCGTGAACTGCGGGACGGTCTGCGCGGACTGCGCCACAGCACCCGAGACCCCGAAAACAAGGGCGCAAAGGCACAAAATCCGGACTACCACCCGCCGCGCAGGAGCAAAAGCCCCCGCCGGGGCGGGGGCTCGCAATCCGGGAAGGATTATCGTTGCAGCGGCATCCCGCCGCGACGGGAAGGACGGGAAGGGGGCGCCGCATCCCGTCCGGCGATACATCCCGGAACTCATGGTCAATAGAGCTGTGAAATGGTGCCCGAATACTCCACGGGGTTATACCATGGGTTGGTGATGGTCAGGTTGGCACCGCCCGTACGGGAAAAAATCTCGAAGGTGAAGGTATAGGTCGACGCCGAGAAAAGCGAGGTGGAGAAGGTTACCATCCAGCCTTCGTGGGTCTGCTCGGTGGTATAGCCCTGCACGTTGGGCACGGTGTAGTTGATGATGGTCGTGTAATAAGGCGGCACATAGCCCTTGACATAAGGCAGGCAGATGTCTACCGTGCCGTCCCAGACACCCACGTTGAAGGCCGGGTTGATGATCTGGCGCATGGGGCCGGCCGGCTGCCGCTGCATGGTCTGGGGGTTGAACTGGAAGTTACGCGAAAGGATGACCGAATCCATCGTTTTCTCAAAATCTGCGATACGTTCCGCACGTCTCTTTTCACGCACCTCGCGGCGTTCTTCCTTGGGCGACAGAATCTTTTTCTGTCCGATCACGGTGGCGCAGACTGCGCACAGCAGCACGCTCACGACGATAATGACTGTTTTTTTCATAGCACATAAAAGGTTTATACGGCCATGAAAAATGCAAATACGGTGCCTAACTGCCTAAAGTCGTGACTAAAGACCCAGTTTTTTCAGAAATTCGCCCGTATAGCTGCGTGGGGCGCAGGCTATTTCGTGCGGAGTGCCCGCCGCGACGATCTCGCCGCCGGCCGCCCCGCCTTCGGGGCCGATGTCGATGATGTGGTCGGCGACCTTGATCACGTCGAGGTTGTGTTCGATGACGATCACCGTATTGCCGCGGTCGACGAGTTTGTTGAGCACATCGAGCAGCAGGCGGATGTCCTCGAAATGAAGCCCCGTCGTAGGTTCGTCGAGGATGTAGAGCGTACGCCCCGTATCGCGCTTGGACAGCTCGGAGGAGAGCTTGATACGCTGGCTCTCGCCGCCCGAGAGCGTGGTGCAGGGCTGTCCGAGCGTGAGGTAGCCGAGGCCGACCTCCTGGATGGCACGGAGTTTCTGGTGGATGGCAGGGATATTCTCGAAGAACTCCACGGCCATGTTGACCGTCATGTTCAGCACGTCGTCGATATTCTTGCCTTTGTATTTCACTTCGAGCGTCTCGCGGTTGTAACGGTGTCCCCCGCACGCCTTGCAACGCACGTAGACGTCGGGCAGGAAATTCATCTCGATGGTCTGGACGCCCGCGCCGCGGCACTCCTCGCAGCGGCCGCCCTTGACGTTGAACGAGAAGCGCCCCGCCTTGAAGCCGCGGATCTGGGCATCGGGCGTCATTTCGAACAGTTTGCGGATGTCGGAAAAAACGTTCGAATAGGTCGCCGGGTTGCTGCGCGGCGTACGGCCGATGGGCGACTGGTCGACGACGACCAGTTTGTCGATATGTCCGATGCCTTCGACGCTGTCGTATTCGAGCGGCTGCCCGAAGGAGCGGTAGAGCTCCTTCGAAAGGATCGGGCGCAGCGTCTCGTTGACGAGCGTCGACTTGCCCGAACCGCTGACACCCGTGACGAGGATCAGCTTGCCCAGCGGGAAATCGACGTCGATGCGTTTGAGGTTATTGCCCGACGCTCCCCGCAGGACGATATGACGGCCGTTGCCCTCGCGCAGCGTCGCCGGCACCTCGATCCGCCGGCGGCCGGTCAGATAGTCGGCCGTCACGGAGTCGGAGCGGAGGATGTCGTCGAACGTACCCGACGCAACGACGTGGCCGCCCTTGCGCCCCGCCTTGGGGCCTACGTCGACGATCCAGTCGGCCGAGCGCATCATCTCCTCGTCGTGCTCGACGACGATCACCGAGTTGCCGGCGTCGCGCAACTCCTGCAAGCTGCGGATCAGCCGCCGGTTGTCGCGCTGGTGCAGGCCGATCGACGGCTCGTCGAGGATGTAGAGCACGCCCATGAGCGAGGAGCCTATCTGCGTCGCCAGCCGGATGCGCTGGCTCTCGCCGCCCGAGAGCGTCGCCGCCGCGCGCGAGAGCGTCAGGTATTGCAGCCCCACGCTCGCGAGGAAGCCGAGGCGGGAGCGTATCTCCTTGAGGATGCGGTCGGCTATCATCATGTCCCGCGCGCCGAGGGTCGGGGGCAGCGCCTCGATGAAGGCCAGCTCCTTTGTGACCGGCATGTCGCAGAAGTCGATGATGGACATGCCGCCCACGGTGACGGCGAGGGCCTCCTTTTTGAGCCGCTTGCCGCCGCAGTCCGGGCAGGGGTACTCGCCGAGGTACTCCTCATACTCCTCGCGCATGGACTGGCTCTGCGTCTCGCGGTAGCGCCGCTCGAGGCTGTTCACCAGGCCCTCGAAGGGCTGGCGGAGCGTGCCCGTGCCGCGCGCGGTCTCGTATTGCAGCTCCAACGGCTCGCCGCCGGTGCCGTACATGAGGACGTCCATGACCTCTTTGGAGAGGTCCTTTATGGGCGTCGTGAGCTTGAAGTGGTATTTCTTCGCGAGGGCGTCGTAGTACATCTTGGCGATGCTGTCGCCCTTGACGTTGGCCCAGCCGGGGGCCTGGAGGCCGCCCTGGAGGATGGAGAGCTCCGGGTCCTTTATGAGCAGGCTGGGGTCGGCGCGCAGCTGGCTGCCGAGGCCCGCGCAGGTGGGGCAGGCGCCGTAGGGGCTGTTGAAGGAGAACATGCGCGGCGTCAGCTCCTCTATGGAGATGCCGCAGTCCTCGCAGGCGTAGTTCTGGGAAAAGAGCTGCTCGCGCCCGTCCGCGGGGCAGTCCACGAGCACGAGGCCCCCCGCGAGCGAGGCCGCGGTCTCCACCGAGTCCGTGAGCCTGCGCGCCGAGTCGGGGCGGACGACGAGGCGGTCCACCACGACCTCGATGTTGTGCTTCTTGTTCTTGTCGAGCTTTATCTCCTCGGAGAGGTCGTACACCGAGCCGTCCACGCGCACGCGGACATAGCCGCCCTTGCGCGCGTCCTCGAGCACCTTGGCGTGCTCGCCCTTGCGGGAGCGCACGACGGGGGCCATGACCTGGATGCGGGAGCCCTCCGGCCAGGCGAGCACCTGGTCGACTATCTGGTCTATGGTCTGCTGGCGAATCTCCTTGCCGCACTTGGGGCAGTGCGGGACGCCGATGCGCGCCCAGAGCAGGCGGAGGTAGTCGTATATCTCCGTGACGGTGCCGACCGTGGAGCGCGGGTTGCGGCTCGTGGTCTTCTGGTCTATGGATATGGCGGGGGAAAGGCCCTCGATGTAGTCCACGTCGGGCTTGTCCATCTGGCCGAGGAACATGCGCGCGTAGCTCGAGAGGCTCTCGACATAGCGCCGCTGCCCCTCGGCGTAGATGGTCTCGAACGCCAGCGAGGACTTGCCGCTGCCGGAGAGGCCCGTGAACACCACGAGCTTCTCGCGCGGTATCTCGAGGTCGATGTTCTTGAGGTTGTTCTCCCTCGCGCCTTTTATATAAATGCTGTCTCTCATATTCCGCCTCTTATGTGTGAGCTTAAACTATGATATTATACCCCAAAAGCAAGCCCATTTCAACAGCAAAACCCGCCCGGGGCCGTGGCCCGGCGTCTTTCCACCGGCGTGTCCAACACAAAAAAACAGCTCCGGGGCGTTAGGCCTCGCGGAGCTGTTTGTTTTTCTTGCCCAGGAAGCGTTTTCGGTAGAAGAGGAAAAACGCGGGCACGGCGAAGATGAGGGCGCCGACGGTGTCTATGAAGGCGTGCTGCTTCACCAGCACCGTGGAGGCCATGCACAGCACGCAGGCGGCGGTTATCACCGCGCGCCAGGGCTTGGTGAATATCCTGCTGTCGAAGGCGCAGAGGATGTCGCCCAGGCAGCCGAGCACGTGCATGCTCGGGAACACGTTCGTCGGCGTGTCCGCGGCCCAGATGATGGACATTATCCACGTGCCGAGGTTCGTCACCTCCACGTCCTCCGGGCGCAGGTGCTGGCCGTTCGGCACCAGCACGTCGAGGATGAGCGTCGCCGAGAGGGTGAACATGTTGTAGTACATCCAGCGGCGGAACGCGCCCTCGTCCTTGAGCATGGTGGGTATGCCCACCGCCGCGAAGAGCGGGTACCAGATGATATAGAATATCGCAAAGCCGGGCACGAACGGGATGTAGTCGTCCACGACCGTGTCCGTGACCCAATAGCCCTCCGTGGGCGTGTGCTCCTCAATGATGAAGAACGTGACTATGTACACCACAAAATACAGCGCGAGGAGGCAGTACCTGTGCGTCCTTATAAAGCTCCATACCTCGCCGAGCAGCTTGCGTATAATGGCTGATTCCCCCAAATTCTTTTCCTGTTCCCATCCGGGCGAAAATATGCTATCCTCGAAATATCTAAAAACCATCGACTCGGAGGCCGATATGAACACAAAGCCCCGCGGCCGCTTCGCGCCCAGTCCCAGCGGGCGGCTGCACCTTGGAAACATGCTCTCTTCCCTGCTCGCCTGGCTGGACGTGCGCTCCCTGGGCGGGGAGCTGCTCTTCCGGCTCGAGGACCTGGACCCGGAGCGGAGCTGGGACGAATACGCGCGCCTCATGGCCGAGGACCTGCGCTGGCTGGGCCTCGACTGGGACCTCGGCTGGCCGGAGGACCCCTCCTGCCGTCAGGGCCTGCGCACGGAGCGATATGAGGCCGCCTTTGAGCGGCTGCAGAGCCTCGGGCTGGTCTACCCCTGCTGGTGCTCCCGCGCGGAGCGGCTGGCCGCGAGCGCGCCGCACCCGGGCGAGGAGCGCCCCTCGGGCTGCAAGTGCCGCTATTACACCGAGGCCGAGCGGGCCGCGCAGCGCCGCGCCCCGGCGGCGAAGGTCATCGTCCCGGACGGGGACATCCTCATCGCCGACGGCCACTACGGGCCGTACCGCGAGAACCTCGCGCGCGAGGGCGGGGACTTCATCATCCGCCGCTCCGACGGGGTCTTTGCCTATCAGCTGGCCGTCTCGGTGGACGACATGGAGATGGGCGTCACGCGCGTGGTGAGGGCGCGCGACCTGCTGCCCTCCGCGCCGAGGCAGAAGTGGCTCATCGAGACGCTGGGCGGCGAGGCGCCGGACTACTGCCACGCCCCCCTGCTCACGGCCCCCGGCGGGCGCAAGCTCTCAAAGCGTGAGGGCGACCTGAACATGGCCGAGCTCCGGCGGCGCTTCACGCCCGAGGAGCTGACCGGCCGCCTCGCCCACATGTGCGGGCTCATCGACAGGCCGGAGCCCGTCACGCCCGCGGAGCTGGTGCCGCATTTCTCCTGGGACAAGGTGTCCCGGGAGGACGTCATTTTGCCCGAGGCCTTCTGACCTTCCGCTCCCCGGCGTGGCGGCCGGGGCTGCGCAGGGAGTCTATGCCGGACTTGAGCTTGTCCTGGGCCCGGCGTATGACCATGAGCGCGGGCGCCGAGAGCAGCGCGAACACGACGAGTATCATCGCCCCCGGCAGGTCCAGCGAGGTCAGCGTGAAGAGCTGCGGCAGCAGCAGCACGCAGAACACGAAGGCCACGGTCAGGCCTGTCATCATGGCCTTGCGCAGCAGGTTGTAGGGCTTGCAGGTGTAGTGCACGACCATGAGGCCGACGATGTTGAGGATGATGGCGCAGACGGTGCTCATCATGTTCTCCCCGACCTGGAACACCATGCAGAAGAGGATGACGCCGAGGACGAGGATGAGGTCGGTCAGGCCGCCGGGCAGGGCCCGGTAGATGACGTTGGGCAGGAATTTGCCCTTTATCCTCGCGGTGTTCGGCTCCATGGCGAGCACGAAGCCCGGCGCGCCGATGGTGAGGGCGGAGACGAGGCTCATCTGGGCGCTGGTGACCGGATAGGGCAGCGTGAAGATGAGCGAGATGACCGCGAGGGAGAAGGAGAAGATATTTTTCACGAGGAAGAGCGCCGCGGAGCGCTCTATGTTGTTTATGACGCGCCTGCCCTCGGCGACGACCGACGGCATGGCGGCGAAGTTCGACTCCAGCAGCACGATGTGCGAGACCTGGCTGGCGGCGTCGGAGCCGGAGGCCATGGCGATGGAGCAGTCGGCCTCCTTGAGCGCGAGCACGTCGTTTACGCCGTCGCCCGTCATGGCTACGGTGTGGCCCGCGGCCTTGAGCGCGCGGACGAACCTGCGCTTCTGGTCCGGCGTCACGCGGCCGAACACGGTGTATTTCTCGACGGCGGCGGCTATGTCCTCGTCGGTCTCGAGCGTGCGGGCGTCCACATAGCTCTCCGCGCCCCTTATCCCGGCGCGCTTGGCGACCTCGGAGACGGCCATTGCGTTGTCGCCGGAGATGACCTTGATGGCCACGCCCTGCTCGGCGAAGTATTTGAAGGTGTCCGGCGCCTCGGCGCGGATCTTGTTCGAGAGCAGTATGAGCGAGATGGGCAGCATCTCGGCGTCCAGCACCTCGTCGTCCGGCTGCCCGTCGTAGAGCGCGAGCAGCAGCACGCGGCAGCCCTTGGCCGAGTAGGCGTCTATCTGCGCGGCGTACTTGCCGTATCTCTCGCCGAGGAGCACGTCCGGCGCGCCGAGGAGGTAGGTCTCGTCCTCGTGGAAGCTGACGCCGCCGAATTTTTTGGCGGAGGTGAAGGGCACGGCCTTTACAGCGGGCTGCTTGACCTCGCCGGTGAAGTATCTGCGCAGGGCGGCCATGGTGTCGTTGTCCGCGCGCATGGCGCCGACGTAGTCGGCCATGATGAGGCGGATGTCGCCCTCCTCAAAGCGGTCCGGGCAGAGCGGCACTACGTCCTCTACGGTCATCTTGTTCTCCGTGACGGTGCCGGTCTTGTCCACGCAGAGCACGTCCACGCGCGCGAGGGTCTCGATGCAGCCCATGTCGTGCACGAGGGTCTTTTTCTGCGCGAGGCGCACCACGCCGGCGGCGAGGGCCATGCTGGTGAGGAGGTAGAGCCCCTCGGGTATCATGCCTATGAGCGAGGCGACGGTGGCGACCACGCCGTCCGACACGCTGCGGCCCAGCCAGACTATCTCCTTTACGGCCATGAGCACGCCGAGCGGGATTATGGCGATGCCTATCACCTGCACCAGGCGGGTGAGCGAGCGCATCATCTCCGACTGCTGGGGCGGCTTGGCCTCCTTGGCCTCCAGCGTCAGGCGGTTGGCGTAGGAATCCGCGCCCACCTGCGTGAGGCGCGCGCGGCACTCCCCGGACACGACGAAGCTGCCCGAGAGCAGCTCGGAGCCCGGGGTCTTTTTTATCTCGTCCGCCTCGCCGGTTATCAGCGCCTCGTTGGCGCTGCACTCGCCGGAGACGACCACGGCGTCGGCGTATATCTGGCTGCCGGCGGAGAACACGACGATGTCGTCGCGCACCATCTCGCTGGTGGGTATCTTCCTCTGCCTGCCGTCGCGGATGACGAAGCCGTGCGGGGCCGTGAGCAGCGTGAGCTTGTCGAGCGTGCGCTTCGAGCGCAGCTCCTGCACTATGCCTATGGCGATGTTCGCGAACACCACGCCCAGGAACATGGCGTTCTGCCAGGTGCCGAACACGAGCACGAAGGCGGCCAGCACGAAGAAGAGCATGTTGAAGTAGGTGAAGACGTTGGACTTGATTATCTGCCCCACGGTCTTGCCCGGGGGGTCGATGGGCAGATTGCCCCAGCCCGCGTCCATGCGGTCCTGCGCCTGTGCGGAGGAGAGGCCCGTCTCCGGGTTGGTCTCCAGCACCGGCACCGGGCGGCGCAGCGGCTCTTCAATCTTATGTTTTTTGCCTGTCTTTCTCATAACGGCTATTGTAGCATATCCCTGTAGAAAGTTGTAGTTAATTTATTGTTAATATTAGGCCCGGACATTTAAGCGAACATTAAGCCCCCGTCCGTGTTGGGCGGGGGCTCTTTTTCATATGACGCGGACCCTCAGGACGTCCGGGTTTTTCTGTATCTGGCCGGTTATCTCGCCGTTGACCTTCTCGGCGAGGTCTATCATCGTGTAGGCGTAGCCGCCGCGGGGCTTGTTTATCATGTGCTCGATGTTGATGTTCCTCGCGCTGATGAGGTCGAGGATGCTGTTTATCATGTTCGGCACGTTGCGGTGGATGACGCAGAGGCGGCACGCGCCCATGCGCTCGAGGGAGGCGTTGGGCATGTTCACGCTGTTGCGGATGTTGCCGTTGGCGAGGTAGTCGTAAATCTCCTGCGCGGCCATGACGGAGCACTTCTCCTCGCTCTCGGGCGTGCAGGCGCCGAGGTGCGGGGTGGTGATGCAGTTGCGCGCGCCGATGAGCTTCTTGTTCGGGAAGTCCGTGACGTACTTGCCCACCTTGCCGCTCTCGAGCCCGGCCAGCATGGCGTCGTCGTCCACTATCTCGGCGCGGGACTCGTTCATGATGCGCACGCCGGGGCGCATGGCCGCGATGGCGTCGGCGTCTATCATGTGGTGGGTGCTCTCGGTGTAGGGGACGTTGAGGCTGATGTAGTCGCTGGTGCGGAATATCTCGTCAAGATAGTCCACGTGGATGACGTCGCGCGAGAGGCGCCAGGCGCTCTCAACGGACATGTAGGGATCGTAGCCGCGGACGGTCATGCCGAACTCGAGCGCGAGGTTCGCCACCAGCGCGCCGATGGCGCCGAGGCCGATGACGCCGAGGTTCTTGCCGCAGAGCTCGGGGCCGGCGAAGGCGCTCTTGCCCTTCTCGACCAGGGCGGGTATCTCGTCGCCCCTGTCGGCGATGGACTTGACCCACTCGATGCTGCCGAGGATGTCGCGCGAGGCGAGGAGCATCTCGAAGATGACCATCTCCTTGGTGGCGTCCGCGTTCGCGCCGGGGGCGTTGAACACGACTATGCCCTTCTCGGAGCAGGTGTCGAGCGGGATATTGTTGACGCCCGCGCCCGCGCGGCCTATGCACAGCAGCTCCGGCCAGAACTCCGTGGAGTGCAGGTCCGCCGAGCGGATGAGCAGGGCCTCGGGATTCTCGATGTCCGGCTTCACGGCGCAGCCGTGCTTTTCGAGTATCGAGATGCCGAGCGGGGATATGGCGTTCATCGTGCGTATCTTATACATGGTGTGCCACCTCGAAATCCTTCATGTATTGGGCCAGCGCCCTGGCGCCCTCGATGGGCATGGCGTTGTAGAGCGAGGCGCGCATGCCGCCGGTGAGCCTGTGGCCCTTGACGTTCAGCAGCCCGCGCTCCGCCGCGCCCTTGACGAACTCGGCGTCGAGCTCCTCGGAGCCGGTGCGGAAGGTCACGTTCATGCAGGAGCGGCTGTCCGCGGCCGCGTGCGCCTTGTAGAGCTTCGAATTGTCCAGCACGTCGTAGATGAGGCGGCTGCGCTCGCGGCGGCGCTCATCCATGACCTTGATGCCGCCCTCGGCCTCCACCCACTCGAGCACCAGCCCGAGCATGTAGATGCACCAGCAGGGCGGGGTGTTGAGCATGGACTCCTTGTTTATCTGCTTCTGATAGCTCATTATCTGCGGCGTCTCGGGCCGCTCGTGCCCGGCGTAGAAGCGGTCCACTATGACGACCGTCACGCCCGCGGGGGCCATGTTCTTCTGCGCGCCGGCGTAGATGAGCGCGTAGCGCGCCACGTCCACGGGGCGGGACATTATTTCCGAGGACATGTCGCAGACCACCGGCACTCCGCCCGTCTCGGGCACATAGTCCCAGGCCGTGCCGAAGATGGTGTTGTTGGCGCAGTAGTGGAAATACGCCGAGTTGGGCTCTATGTTCAGCTCCTCCTGGCGGGGTATGCGCGTGAAGCCCTCCTCAGTGCCGTCCCAGGCGATGTAGACGGGGCCGTATTTCTCGGCCTCCTTCGCGGCGATGCCGGAGAAGTTGCCGGTCACGGCGTAGGACGCCCCCAGCTTGCCCATGAGGTTGAGCGGGATGGCGGCAAACTGCGTGGTGGCGCCGCCCTGGAGGAACAGCACCTCGTGCGTCTCGGGCACGCCCAGCAGGTGCTTGAGCCTCTCCCGGGCCTCGAGATATATCTCCTTGAACTGACTGCCGCGGTGACTCATCTCCATCACCGACATTCCGCAGCCGTGCCAGTTGAGCAGCTCAGCTTGTGCCTTCTTCAGAACGGACTCCGGCATCTGCGCCGGACCCGCCGCGAAATTATAAGCCCTATCCTCCATTTTTGGACACATCCTTTTCCTGTGAGAACTCGTTTCGTCTTGATAGGCTCAGCCTATTTTAATAGTATAGTCTCTTTTCGCCCGGCGCGTCAAATAGCAGCTCCAACAAGCATTGTGCCTGAAACCGAGCTGATTTCAACATTTTTAACAATGCCGCGCAGGCCTGTCCCCGGCACGGAAACTTCCGCGTAGTTTGATGCGTGCCCCGTGGACACGCCGTTCTCCTCAGTCTCGAAGAGCACCTCGAGCGTCCTGCCCACGCAGGAGGCGAGATACTCCCCTCTCATGCGCTCGGCCAGGGCGTGGGCCTCGGCGGCGCGGCGGGACTTGACCGCGGCGGTGAGCTGGTCCGGCATCCTGTCCGCCGGGGTGCCCGGGCGGCGGGAGTAGGGAAAGACGTGCATGGCCGAGAAGGCGCACTTTTCGATGAAGTCCAGCGTCGCGGCGTGGTCGGCCTCCGTCTCGCCGGGGAAGCCGGTTATGAGGTCGGCGGTCAGGCCGCAGTGCGGGAAATACCGGCGCAGCCGCTCCGTCACGGCGAAGAAGGCCGCCGTGTCGTACTTGCGGCGCATCCGCGCGAGCGTGGCGTCGCAGCCAGACTGCAGCGAGAGGTGGAAGTGGTCGCAGACCCGCCCCGTCTCGGCCAGGCGGCGGCAGAAG
>ENA-UBIJ01000726-UBIJ01000726.1-human-gut-metagenome-genome-assembly--contig:-NODE-726-length-13562-cov-7.507737_pt1 | contig 13562 bp, 8 predicted proteins | sample MGYA00244944_ERZ654876 | MGnify/ENA primary metagenome ERZ654876 (study PRJEB26926, sample SAMN06164748) | human gut metagenome | biome: ENVO:00009003; feature: ENVO:2100002; material: ENVO:00002003...
CGAGATAGGAGTCCGTCTCGTGGGCTCGGAGATGTGTATAAGAGACAGGGGGCTGGGGGAGGGGTCTGCGTCTGCGGCGCAGCCGGTGCCGCAGGGGCAGCGGAGTTCGGGACCGCAAGGCCTCTGGCGGCCGCCTTTTCCAACCGCTCCAGGCGGGCGGTGAGGGCGGACAGGTCACCGCAAAGGCTCTCGTCGCACAGCTTCATAAGGCAAAGCTCTGCCTCCGTGCGGAGACTGCTGCTGCCGTTGAGGGCGGTTTGGGTCTGCCCCAGCACATCAAGCAGATATATAAGCCGATGGCCGCTGGCTAATTCACCCAGGGCGGCCAGGGTGTTTTCGTCATACAGCCCCGTCAGCAGGGCGGCACCCCCCTGGGGAGCGGTGCGACGAATCAGCAGATCCCGGCTCAGATCCGAAAGCTCCCGCAAAAGGGCCGCAATATCCTTACCGTCCCGGTAGAGCCGGTCAAAATGCAGCAGCGCATCCTGGGTGCTGCGCCGGAGAATAAACTCCATGAGCTGAGCGGTTTGCACGCCGCCTGCCAGCCCCAAAAGCTCCAGGATCGCAGCGCTGTTCAGCGTACCCTCAAAGCTGCGGCACTGGTCCAGCAGACTCAGGGCATCCCGCATGGCGCCGTTTGCCATCCGGGCCAAAATGTCCGCTCCGTCGGGGGAGAGGTCGATGTGCTCCTCCCCGGCGATATAGAGCAGCTGCCGGGCGATATCCTGAGGGAGGATCCGCTTAAAGGAAAAGCGCTGACAGCGGGAGAGGATGGTGGCCGGGACCTTGTGCAGCTCCGTGGTGGCCAGGATGAATACCAGATGCTCCGGCGGCTCCTCCAAAATTTTCAGCAGGGCGTTGAAGGCCGGGGTGGAGAGCATATGCACCTCGTCGATAATGTATACGCGCTTTTTCAGCACCGAGGGGGTATACACCGCCTCCTCCCGAAGGGCCCGAACATTGTCCACACCATTGTTGCTGGCGGCATCCAGCTCGGTGATGTCCAGGAGCTTGCCCGCATCAATGCCCCGGCAGGACTCGCATTGGTTGCAGGGAGCGCCGTCCACAGGGTGCAGGCAGTTGATGGCCTTGGCCAGGATCCGGGCGCAGGTGGTCTTGCCGGTACCCCGGGTGCCGGTGAAAAGGTAGGCGTGGCCGGTGCGGCCCTCAGCCACCTGGCGCTGGAGGGTATCGGTGATATGCTGCTGACCGACCACCTGGGAAAAGGTGATGGGCCGCCACTTGCGGTAGAGTGCCTGATACATGGACCTGCCTCCCTTAATAAAAGCATCGCGGAGCTCGCGTCCGCAGGCGCGAAAAAACAAACCTTTTAGCAAAAACTTGTTTTGGAATTTTCACTAAAAAGGATAGTCCTCCCCATGAAGCCACAGAGCCGGCGCCCTTGCGGCACATGGATGATCCCTCTTAATGCTGCTCGGTTCCCCGCCTGACATGATTCGTGGGTATCCATTGCGCAAGACCGGCTCCGCAGCTTCACACGGAGGACTGTCAATAGATTCATTTTACTACAAGTTGGGGCGTTTGGCAACAGGAAAAAAGAAGATGTGGGTGTAATCACAAAAAATTCACAAGGGAAGCCTTGCATTTTTTGAAAAATGGGATAAGATAAATAGCATAAGAGGGATGCCGCGGCACAAGAAGTGCGGTGGGGGCGGGACGATGTAGGCATCGTCCCCTACGCACCGTTTAGCGATAGAAATTCGTAGGGCGCGATGACCCTGTTGCGGTGCCCAAAATTTTTGCGCTGCCTTACGGCGAACGCTTAAAATTTTGACCGCGGCCACTCGCTCATCTCGCTTCATCCGCCACCGGCGGCGCTCGATTCGCTCCCCACATCGCGCCGTGCGGTAGACGCAGAGGGCGCCCTGTTAGGACGGGCAGAACAAGCGTGGAGCGTGTCGCGGTGGATAGAGCTGGAGACAATGCGAAAGCACGAAACGGATTTGAACTGTTTTATTCGCAGGGCCGAAAGGCCCCGATACATTCCTCACCACGCCCGCGTAAGGAATCCAAAAACATTGATTTTGGCGGTGTTCTTTGGACACCTTCTGTCGCTGGTGACAGAAGGTGCCCCGCCGGAGGCATTTGCGCAACAAGAGGTGCGGATGACCCTGTGAAATTCGTTTATACATTATGTTTTTACATATAAAAGTCAGAAAGGAAGCACGATTTATGACTAAGATTGATATTGTGTCCGGCTTTTTGGGCGCAGGGAAAACCACGCTCATTAAGAAGATGCTGTCGGAGGCCTATCAGGGTGAGAAGCTGGTACTCATTGAAAATGAATTCGGGGAGATCAGCATCGATGGCGGTTTTTTGAAGGATGCCGGGGTGCAGATCAGCGAGATGTCCTCCGGGTGCATCTGCTGCTCCCTGGTGGGCGACTTTGGTCGGGCGCTGGTGGATGTGCAGAAGCAGTTCAGCCCGGATCGCATCCTCATTGAGCCCTCGGGCGTGGGGAAGCTGTCCGATGTGATCCTGGCGGTGGAGAACACCGTGAAGGATGTGCCGGAGATGAAGCTGAACAGCTTTGTCACCGTGGCGGATGCCTCTAAGGTAAAGGTATACATGAAGAACTTCGGTGAGTTTTACAACAACCAGATCGAGACCGCCGGAACCATCATTCTCAGCCGCACCCAAAAGGTCAGCCCCGAGAAGCTGGAGGCTGCCGTGGCCCTGCTGCGGGAGAAGAACCGGGATGCCGCCATCATCACCACACCCTGGGACCAGCTGGACGGCAAGACCATTCTGGCCGCTATGGAGAAGGTGTCCCTGGCGGACGAGCTGATGGAGCGCATCCGGGCCGAGCATGAGGCCGAGGAGGAAGAGCACCACCATCATCACCATGACCATGATGACCACGATGAGCACGAGCATCATCATGACCATGACCATCACGACCATGACGAGGACGGGGAGCACGAGCACCATCACCACGACCACGATTCATGCTGCCATGACCATGAACACGAGCATCATCACCATCATGACGGCGAGTGCGACGACCCGGAGTGTGCCTGCCACCACCATCACCACCACGCCGACGAGGTGTTCACCAGCTGGGGTGCCGAGACACCCAAGGCATTTACCCAGGCGGACATTGACCGGATTCTTGCGGCCCTGGACGGCGGCGAATACGGCGCTATCCTGCGGGCCAAGGGCATCGTACCCTGCGAGGGCGGAAAATGGCTGCACTTTGACTATGTGCCTCAGGAGCACGAGGTGCGCTTCGGCCCGGCGGACTATACCGGGCGGCTGTGCGTTATCGGCTCCAATCTGGACGAGGGGAAGCTTGCAGAGCTGTTCGGCCTGTAAGGGAGAAAAAATATGGACATTCCTGTATATCTCATTGCCGGGTTTCTGGATGCCGGCAAGACGAATTTCATAAACGGCATCCTCAAGGACGGCTTTGCCGCCGAGGATAAGACCCTGCTCATTTGCTGTGAGGAGGGGGAGGAGGAATACGATCCCCACGGGCTTTTCAATGTGTTCACCTACACGGTGGAGGATCAGGCGGAGCTGACGCCGGAGCTTTTTAAGAAGCTGGAAAAGCAGTACCGCCCCAAGCAGGTCATCATCGAGTACAACGGCATGTGGATGATGGAGCCCCTGTACCGAGACGGGCTGCCGGGAAACTGGATCCTGTATCAGATCATCTGCCTGATGGACGCACGGACCTTTGAGCCATATCTGAAAAATATGGGACAGCTGGTGATGGAGAAGGTCTCCAACGCCGACATGCTTATTTTTAACCGCTGCAATGAGCAGCTTCGGACTCAACTGCGGTCTAAAAACCTGCGCATGGCCAACCGTCGGGCAGACATCTATCTGGAAAATGAGGACGGCACCAGCGAGGAGTATGTGACGGAGGATATGATGCCCTTTGACCTGTCCTCAGGACACCTGGAGGTGGCGGATGAGGACTACGGCATCTGGTATGTGGACCTGATGGACCATCCGGAGCGCTACGAGGGGATCAGCGTCACCTTTAAGGCATTGATGTGCCATTCCAAGAAGTTCAAGGGCGTGGATTGCCCGGGCCGCTTTGCCATGGTGTGCTGCGAGAACGACATGCAATTTTTGGCTCTGGTTTGCAAGGGTCAGGGCATGGACCGCTTCAAGAACCGGGATTGGGTGAAGATCCGTGCCACGGTGAAAAAGGAGCAGTGTGAGGCCTATCAGGGTGAGGGGCCGGTGCTGTATGTGGAGCGCATCAGCGCCTGCCAAAAGCCGGACCCGGAGACGGTGTCGTTCTGATTGGCATAGAATTCCGCAGGAATTTTATGCCAAGGGGATCACAGCCCACTGCGCGCATAATTTTTGCGCCTGCGGGCGCAAACTCTGCGAGGCTTGTTGCTGCCCGGAGGATACCCGATGTAAGTCGCGGGTCTGAGTGGGTAAGCGATTACGGGGCGGCAAATAAAATATCCCACGCAAGGCACAGCCTTGCGTGGGATATTTGCGTTTAGGGATCACAGGTCATGGATGTCTCGCAGCAGCTCATCCAGGGGAAGATGGCGGAGGGTATTCTCCAAGGCTGCATCCGGCGCAGGCTCGGAGGGGGCAGCACCGGCTTCCCCGGCTTCCGAGGTGGAGGCTTCAGCCGCCGGCTCCGGGTGCGTAGACTCCGGGGCAGGGGTGCCGGCAGGAGACACCGGGACGTCGGCAGACAGGGACGGATCTTCCTGCGGGGAGGCAACGGGAAGCTGCTCAAGCTCGGGGGCAGTATCGTCCGCGGGAGTGGCATCGGGAGTAGCCTCCGGGGTGCCTTCATCCGCCGCGGGCTGGGACGCACCGGTATCGGGCAGAAGGCGTAGCTTTCTGCCGCGGCTGCCGGCTACCGAGGCAAAAACGATCAGTAGAATCAGCAGCACCAGCGCCGCACCGCCGGCAATATATACATACAGCATGGGGACGCGCAGGCTCTGGCCTGCGTCATCGGTGAAGACGGCGCCGCTGAAGCGCTGGAGCGTCTCCTCCCGGGAATCGTAGGTATAGTAGCCATAGCTCCCGGCATCATCCATGAGGTACAGCACACAGAAATCCTTTAGGGAGGCGTCATTGTAGGTCCAGCCGTTGAGGGTCTGACCGAAGGCCTTTACAGTGGCCGGGGTAAGACCGGGAACAGAGGATAGCTCCTTAGGAATGTCCGTGTAAATATAAGTAACGCTGCCGCAGAGGATGGGCAGATAGGGGGATTGCACGCCGGTGGTCTGGGAGAAGAGGTAGAAGCCCTGGGCGGAGGTTTTTTCGTCCATAAGATAGACCAGGGTGCGCTTGCCGGAGACATCCGTCCAGATGGGGAGGGTATCACCGCTATAGGTGATGGGCTCGGCAGGGGCAAAGCCTGCAGGCGGCGTGACCTGAGACACATCCTTTACCACGCCCAGCCTTTGACCGTTATAATCCAAAAACAGCGTGGGGGCCTGGGCTACCTGAACGGTGATGGTATAGGTCTTGGGGGAGCCGTCCTCGGCGGTGACTACCACGGATAGACTGGTCTCACCGTCCTGAAGGGAGATGTCCCCATCCCCTTGGACCGTTGCCCGGGAATCCGACGGATTGGCGGTGATGGTGAGCCGGTCGGATTGGCTGGGAAGGGAAAGAGTGTACTCCGTAATGGCCGGGTCGAAGGCGGGGGTCAGGGTGCCGGCACTGACGGTGAGGGAGGAGAGGGCGTTGTTGCTGCTGAGGGAGACGCCGGGGTTGTTACCGGTGCTGCTGCCGCCGCCGCTGGGAGTGGGGGCGGGGGCAGGTTCACTGTCGTCCGGCTTGTCAGCGGCTACGATGGTCACGGAGGCGCTGCCGGAGGCGTCATAGTTGGTCCCGTTGATAGCATAAGAGCCTGCTGATATGTTCACTGTGCCAGTGCCGGGGCTGTTGGCCCGAAATACAAGCTGATTGACTCGGGTACCCGGATCAAAGCTATATCCTTCGACAGTAGTTTGCCCGGACACCCATGTGAGATTGGAGGAATATTCCACTCTATATAGCCAAACCTCAGCATCGGAGGGAACTGTAATGGTAAATGCTACGGTGCGGTCTACGCTCACGGTGCTCTGCCCGGCAGACACAGTGATGCCTGACGCTAAACAGGCCTGGGTCATACATGCGAGCATAGCGCAGATAGTCAACAGACAAAGAGCGGCTTTTTTGAGAATTTTCATAGTATATCCTCACTTTTACTTCTGAACGATCTTTTCCATACCGAGAATGTGCTTTTTAACTGCCAAAAGCGAAGTGGCTGCGATTTTGTTGTCACTGGAGAATACCATCGCCCTGGCAGAGGCGCCGGTAAGCGTTTTCATGCCTAAAATATGCATTTTCACTGCCAGCAAGTCTGTGGCGGCAATTTGCCCATCGCCATCAGCATCCCCGTATACCACGCAGGTATAGGCGTAGGTGCCGGCGGCGTCCTGAATGGTCAGCAGCTGGCCGGTGGAGACAAGGGTGGAATCGGAAGCAGCCGTCCCGCTGCCGTCCGTCACCGTGACGGCGGCATCCGGATTGACAGCCTGAATCTGAGCGATGAGGGTTTTCACCGGCGTGCCCAAGGAGAAGCCCGAAAGATAGGAATCCGAGAGGCGCAGCTGGAGCCTCCCAACATAATCATAGGTCGCCGCGGGATCGGGATCAGGCTTTGGATCCGGGTCCGGCTTGGGATCAGGATCGGGCTTTGGATCCGGCTTTGGCTGGTATTCATCCTCTTGGGCGGATGTGGGCAGCTTGGTCACGGCGGGCATATTCTTCAAAATGGGGACGGTGAAGGTCAGGGCCGTATTGGCCAGGCCGTTTTTGACATAGGACTCATAGGTGGACCAGCCGCCCTGATAGGCATAGGTGATGTCGGTGGCGTACTGGTAGGCATAGGTATACTGAGGGGTAAGGTTGAAGCGCTGAAGATACAGGGTATCCTGGCCATCCTCTATGTAATTGCGGAAGATAAACCACGCACCGCCCAACAGGGCCTTATAGCTGGTGTCCCAGCCCTTGCTCTGGGCATAGAGGATGCCGTTGTAGTTGGGATTGCTGCCGCCGTAGGCGCCGATGTTAAAGAAATTATAGTACTTTTTCCCGTCGCTGAGGGGATAGCCGGTGGCGTTTTGAGTGGAGGAGGTGCCGATCTCGCTCCGGGCCTTCACTGCCAGGTAAATGGGGCTGACACCGGTGACGGTGACTTTTTCCAGGCTGTTGGCGGCGTCGGTCTTGCCCTCGCTGCGCAGGCGCTCCAGGTCTATCTGCTTCTGCTTTTCCAGCTCCTCCTTGGACCCGGCTTTGATAAATTCATCGATAATGGCGTCAGTGGCCCAGGCACAATCGGCCAGCACCTTCTTCAGCTGTGCGTGGGTCACACCTTCGCCGCCGGAAAGCTGCTCGAAGGCGATGCAGGTGCCGTCCGTCAGGTAGCTGCGGGGATCCAGATAGTAGGCCACGGTTTGGCGGCTGGCGGCATACCAGTCGGGCTCGTACTGCTTCCACTCACCGGTCTTACTGTTGTAGGCGCCGGGGGCGGTGGAGCGCAGGGCGGTGCCGTAGTTCCCGTGGATAAGGGCACGGCCCAGGGTGGATTCGTTCTCCAGGGCATCTGACCATTTCAGCCCCGTATGATAGGCCACAAAATTCCACTGGCCGCCGCTGGCGGCATGCAGTGCCCGGAGATAGGGCTGGTAGGTCTTGGGAAAGCCCTGCTCGGACAAATAGGCCTGATAAGCGCTGTCATCGCCAATTTGGGTGACGAAATCGCTGCGCATATAGCCCATTTTGGTATAGCCGTTGTAGGTAAAGACAATCTGATACCAGGTCGCGCCATCGGTGCCCTTTTCCGTGGCGATGACCCTTACATACTGGCCCCGGTAGAGCAGGATGGCCTTGCTTTTGCCAAACTGCACCGAGCTGTAGGAGGTGCCGGGGCCGGAGCGGACATTAATGGCATCGTCGTTGACGTAGGCATCCTCGCCGACGCTGCCCAGCACAGGGAGCACAAGGCTTATCAGCAAGAGCGCGGCCAAAAAAACGGAGAGAGTCCGCTTAATACGATTCGATTTTGCAGAGGAGTGTGTCAAGAGAAAGCCCATCCTTTCTGCCCAGCGGCTACGATAGGGTGTCGTAGGGATACTTATTCAAAATAAAGATAACACACCCGGCTCACTTTGTCCACCCATATGAGAAAAAATGCGGAAAAAACTGGAAAATAGCCGCAGTGGGACGAAAGACGAAAACAGAACAGTATATTAACAAGCTGTTAAAAATATTTAAAACGGAATGTAACATTTGTGTTTTAAATATTTTTATGCTATATTAAATAAAAACAACCGGGGAGGAACGGCTATGCAGAAAGAGATATGCTACAAAAAGCTCTTTAAGCTGATGATCGACCGGAATATGAAGGGACACGACCTGCGGGAAAAGGCGGGCATCAGCCAATCCACCTATTTTAAGCTCCAGCACGACCAGCCGGTGTCCACGCAGATGCTGGTGCGCATTTGCTGCGCACTGGATTGTGAGCTGTGGGACATTACGGAGCTGGTGGATAAAACCGGCGGCGGGCCAGTCCAATTTCCCGGCAAGACAAAACTGTTTAAGGAAGGCGAGGAATCAAATTGTTGAGTAGATCCAAAGCAAAGGGAAAAGCGCATTTTGAAAAGACCCGCACGCTGCTAACGGAGAAGGTACGGGAATCCATGATCTCGGTATTGCCTATCATTGCCATCGTCGCAGTGCTGTGCCTGTTTTTGGTGCCTATGCAGCCCACGCTGCTGCTGACCTTCTTGGTGGGCGCACTGATGATCGTGGTGGGATTGGGCCTGTTTTCTCTGGGAGCCGAGCGGTCTATGACCATTATCGGCAGCAAGATCGGCACAGCTCTGACAAAAATCGGCAAGCTGCCGGTGATCCTGCTGGTGGCCTTTGCCCTGGGAGTGGCGGTGACCGTGGCGGAGCCGGACCTGCAGGTGCTGGCGGACACGGTGCCCAACATCGACAAAACCGTACTCCTGGCGGCAGTGGGCGTCGGCGTTGGTTTTTTCATGGTAGTTTGTATGCTGCGTATTCTGTACGGCATCAACCTGCGGTGGGTGCTGGTGGCGTGCTACATAGCCGTATTTTTGCTGGCAGCATTTACGGACCGGAATTTCCTCGGCATCGCCTTTGACTCCGGCGGCGTGACCACGGGGCCCATGACCGTGCCGTTTATCCTGGCCCTGGGCGTTGGTATCTCCCACGTGCGAAGCGATAAGCGGGCGGAGGCGGACAGCTTCGGCCTGGTGGCCCTGTGCTCCATAGGACCCATTTTGTCGGTGCTGCTGCTGGGCTTTTTCGGTGACGGAGGCGGTAGCGCAGCGGAGATCACCCGGGTGAGCTTTGACAGCACCACCGGCATCGGCACGGCCTTTTTGCAGGCGCTGCCGGTATATATGAAGGAGATGGCCATGGCCATGCTGCCAATTGTGGCTATTTTCCTGATCTTCCAGGTATTTGTATTCAAGATGAACACAAGAAGCTTCGGAAAGATCGCCGTGGGTATCCTGTATACCTATGTGGGCTTGGTGCTGTTTCTGGCGGGAGTAAACGTGGGCTTTTCCAGCCTGGGGGCGGAGCTGGGGGCGGCCCTGGCTACCGGCGAAACGGAATGGCTGCTGATTCCCCTGGCGGCGCTGCTGGGCTGGTTCATCATCTCGGCGGAGCCTGCAGTGGCAGTGCTGGAAAAGCAGATCGAGGAGGTCAGCGCCGGCGCTATCCCCGGTGGGGCCATTAAGGTGAGCCTGTCCGTGGCTATCGCCCTGGCCATGGCTCTGGCTATGCTGCGGGTGGTGACCGGGATCTCGATTTTGTGGTTCCTGGTGCCGGGATACGCCATTGCGTTGGGGCTGTCGTTTTTCGTGCCGGATATTTACACGGCCATCGCCTTTGACTCCGGCGGCGTGGCCTCCGGCCCCATGACAGCTACCTTCATGCTGCAGTTCATGATGGGCGTGAGTATCGCCCGGGGCGGCAATGTGCTTACGGATGCCTTCGGCATCGTGGCCATGGTGGCGATGATGCCGCTGCTGTCCATCCAGACGGTGGGCGTGATCTACCAGCGCAAGGCCCAGCGGGCCGCCCAGGAGCTGGAGAGCTATGGCGATTGCGATATTATTGAGCTGTGGGAGGAAGCGGCATGAATTATGTGATCTCTATCGTTACGCCGGAGGCGCTGCCCCGGCTGGAGGAATTGACGGAGGAGCTGGGGCTGCCGCTGAACGTGACGCTCCACGGCCATGGCACAGCCATACAGAGTATGCTGGACTTTTTGGGCATTGAGTCCAACGAAAAGCGGGTGATGCTCTCGGCTGCCACAGAGGATAAGACCAAGGCGCTCATTGCCGGCCAGCGGGAGCGGCTGCACCTGGGTGTTCCCGGCCACGGCATCGTCATTGCGGTGCCCATGAAAAGCGTAGGAGGAGGTAAAACCATGGAATTTTTGAAGGGGAACGAGGCCGGCACGGGGAAGTATACGCCGGAGCTGAACTTTGCCTATGAGTTGATCGTTATCATTGCCAGCGAGGGTCAGACGGACCTGGTGATGGACGCGGCCCGGGCAGCAGGTGCCCGGGGAGGTACGGTGCTCCACGGCAAGGGCACCGGCGCCGAGCAGGTGAAGAAATTCTACAACATCACCATTGCCGAGGAAAAGGAAGTGTTCCTCATTGTGGCCAAAACGGAGGAGAAGACGGCGATCATGCGGTCCATCCTGGAGAAGGCCGGGCCGGACACCCCGGCCAAGGCCATTGCCTTCTCTCTGCCCACCACGGAGGTGGCGGGGTTCGGGTTCTACCGAAATAACGAGACATAATGCTCTGCCGCTGTATAGCTGAAAAGCCAATAGGATGGCGCACCGCAGACCGGCGTGCCATCCTATTTTGTGCGGATTTTTTCACGGGCTATGCGGTCTAAATGGGGTGCTGTTCAGATTTCCTCGCGCACCTTTCCTGTTTCGCTAAGGCTCAAGCGATACTGCGGCCGATCTTGGGCAGCTTAGACCGAAAATTTAACAAAACTTGTATAGCCACAACGCCAAAAGCGTGCTATACTGTACGCTGAATTGGGAGCGAAGTCGATTTTAGGAGGTGAGTTCCGTGACAGAAACCGGTTTCCATCTGAAGCACCATTTGACGTCCTTCCAGATCATGATCCTCGGCTTTGCGGGTGTTATCCTGCTGGGCGCGCTGGTGCTGATGCTGCCCATCTCGGCGGCGGGGCGGGTGTGGACGCCGTTTCACGAGGCGCTGTTCACCTCCACCTCCGCCGTCTGCGTGACGGGCCTGGTGGTGCTGGATACAGGCAGCTACTGGTCTGCGTTCGGACAGACCGTTATCCTGCTGCTGATCCAAATCGGCGGCTTAGGTGTCATCACGGCAGCTGTGACGTTTTTAATGCTCTCCGGCAAGAATATCTCGCTGAAGGAGCGCAGCGCCATGCAGGACGCTATCTCCGCTCCGGTGGTGGGCGGCATCGTGCGCCTGACAAGGTTTATCTTAAAGGGAACATTCCTTGTAGAGCTGGTGGGCGCGCTGGCGCTGGGGCCGGCGTTCTGCCGGGACTATGGGCTGCGGGGCGTGTGGATGGCGGTGTTTCACTCCGTATCCGCCTTCTGCAATGCGGGGTTCGATATTCTCGGCCGCACCGGCACACTGTATCCCTCGCTGACGGCGTACATTGCCGATCCACTGGTCAACATCGTCATTATGCTGCTGATTGTTATAGGCGGCATCGGCTTTCTGACATGGGACGATGTCTGCACCCACCGGCTGCACCTGCGGCGGTATCGGATGCAGAGCAAGGTTATTCTGAGCGCAACGATCATCCTGATCGCACTTCCGGCACTGATTTTCTTCCTGACAGACTTTGCAGAGCTTACCACGGGGGAGCGTGTTTTGGCATCGCTCTTTCAGGCGGTCACGCCGCGAACGGCGGGCTACAACACCGCAGACCTGGCGAAAATGAGCGACACCTCACAGGCGGTCACGATTTTGCTGATGCTGACCGGCGGCGCACCCGGCTCCACCGCAGGCGGCATGAAGGTGACAACGCTGGCTGTGCTGGCAGCCAATGCGGTGGCTGCATTCCGCAGGCGGGAGGATCCGCAGCTTTTCAGGCGCAGGCTGGAGCCCTCCGCTGTACGGAACGCCGCCGCCATCCTGCTGCTGTATCTGGGATTGACCTTCATGGGCGCAGCGGTTATCAGCGCGGCGGAGGGACTGCCGCTGGGTGCCTGCCTCTATGAAACGGCGTCTGCCGCCGGAACGGTAGGGCTGACGCTGGGGCTGACGCCGCAGCTGGGTACGCTGTCACAGAGTATTCTCATTCTGCTGATGTTCTTCGGGCGTGTGGGAGGATTGACTCTGATCTACGCCGCATTTTCCGGACATGATCTGACGCATGCCCGATATCCGAAGGAAATGATTACCGTTGGCTGAAAGGAGCGCACGATGAAAAATGTATTATTGATCGGACTTGGCCGCTTCGGGCGGCACCTTGCCATGCAGCTGAGTGAGCTGGGGCATCAGGTGATGGCCGTGGACCGGGACGAGGAGCGCGTCAACGAGTGTATGGACTTTGTTACCAACGCACAGATCGGCGACAGCACCCGCGTGGATTTTCTGCGATCGCTGGGCGTTGGGAACTATGACGTCTGCTACGTTACTATCAGCGGAGATTTTCAGAACTCGCTGGAAACGACGTCGCTGCTCAAGGAGCTGGGGGCAAAATATGTGGTATCCCGCGCCGAACGGGATGTGCAGGCAAAATTCCTGCTGCGCAACGGCGCGGACGCAGTGACATACCCGGAAAAGCAACTGGCGAAGTGGGCGGCCATCCGGTACACGGCCAACCATATCTTCAGCTACATAGAGCTGGACGAAAAGCATGCCATTATCGAGGTCGCCGTCCCGGATAGCTGGCAGGGTCACAGCATAGGTGAGCTGGATATCCGCCGCAAGTACGGCGTCAACATCCTCGGCGTGAAGCGAAGCGACAAAACCGATGTGAATGTCTCATCGGAAACCATGCTGGACAGCAGCGTCAGGCTGCTGGTGCTGGGCGAAAACCAACTACTGAAAAAACACTTCCATCTGTAGAATAAAAACCCGCCTTTCGAAAATTACTCGGAAGGCGGGCTTCATTTATATATAGTAGCATGATAGAGCAGGGGCCCTTGAGATAGCCAGCAGCTGGTGATGCGCTATATGCACACGGCAAAAAAAGAAGCACCTTTAAGCGCGGTGAGATAAGAAAACAAGCAAAAACCCTTATATCATCGCGTTTTAAGGACAGCGGGCAAACAGGTTACAAGTGAATAACCAAGCAAAAGGGACGTTATCGAAAGATAGCGTCCCTTTCTGCATACTACGCCGCAGCTTCAAAGAAGTTGTGGCGTTTTTTTATGCCCGCAGGAAAGGAGGCGCAGCCGGAATGTATTTCACAGAGGGCAAGCAGCGGGCGTTTGAACTGCTCATGCAGCAGAAGCCGGGATTTGACCGCTATCAATCCGGTTGTGCCGGAGA
>ENA-UBIJ01000750-UBIJ01000750.1-human-gut-metagenome-genome-assembly--contig:-NODE-750-length-13172-cov-5.930319_pt1 | contig 13172 bp, 8 predicted proteins | sample MGYA00244944_ERZ654876 | MGnify/ENA primary metagenome ERZ654876 (study PRJEB26926, sample SAMN06164748) | human gut metagenome | biome: ENVO:00009003; feature: ENVO:2100002; material: ENVO:00002003...
GCTTGCCGAAGCCTCAGGAAAATACATGGCAACAGTTCTCACGCTTTTCATGAACTTTATGGAGGTATTAAGGATGGACGCTTACACGAGAACCTTACGATTCAATCACAACCCTCTGAATCTCATCCTCGGAACAGAGAAAAAGAAGGGACTACGCATCGGTTATATGGAAGCTGGACTGCAAGGCTTCTATCTCAACTCCATGGAGACCGGAGTCCATCCGCAAAAGCTATCCAGACTGCTGACAGAAGAGTTCCACTGCACCGATACCGAGTCCGTCACTGGATTATTCCAGTTCCTGATTAACGAAGGAGACAGGGTCTCCTACCAGATTATGCTCCCCTATCTGCTCTCCACAGAGAACATCAACGAGTTCGAAAGTATCATCCAAAAGCGCTTTTTCGGAGTAGAACGCTTCATTCAGCAAGGAAAGAATCTATACAAATTCGTGAAATATACAGAGGAAAGAAGAGACCCGATTATATGGATAAATGACTTAGAAAAAGGGATTATCGGATGGGACATGGGATTGCTTGTCAGCTTGGCGCGCGCCTCCCAAACATGCGGGCACATCAGCAAGGAACAAGCCTGGAAGTACATAGAACAAGCAGCCCAATTATGTTCGTTAGATCTTCATACAGCTGAAGAAATAGACAAGAGTTTCCTTTTAGGAAAAGCGATGAAATCGGGAAAGATAGAAGATTGGGATCGATTATTATCGTGCTATTCACTCCTGGGCAGGCACAGGAAGTAACTATTTTTCGCGGTCTACCACGTAATCCAAGTAAGCCCGGAGAGCTACACAAATATCAGATTCCGGCAAAGAAGCCAGTAAATCAAAAGCCTTTTGCTTATAGACATTCATCGTCTGAACGGCATATTCAATGCCCCCGTTTTCTTTGATAAACGAGATCAAATGGGCAATTTCATCGAGAGTAGCTGCACCCTCCTTTACCTTGATTGCCAATTCTTGCGCCTCATCGTTTTTTGTCGTGTTCAATACATACAAAGCGGGCAATGTCAGTTTACCTTCAAGCATATCATTACCTGTCGGTTTGCCAATCTCTCTATTATCAAAGTAATCGAAAATATCATCTTTTATCTGAAAGCAGATACCAATATATTCGCCCAACAAACGAGCTAGTTCGGCTTCTCCCTCCCCTACACCTACCGAAAAAGCGGCAGCTTTCGTACAGGCGGCAAAAAGAGCGGCAGTCTTCTTACGAATTACATCAAAGTAAACCTCCTCAGAAAAGCTATGATTACTTACATTTGAAAGCTGAAGCAACTCGCCGTCAGCAAGATCCTGTCCAAGAGTAGACACCAGTTGAATAATGCGGTGACTATTCGTCAGTTCGGCATGCACCAGGCTGGTTGCCAGTAGATAGTCGCCCGTCAGCACGGCTACTTTATTATTAAAGATAGCATTCACCGAGAGTTGTCCACGGCGTTCGGTACTTTCATCCACGACGTCGTCATGTACCAAACTGGCTGTATGAAGAAGTTCCAATGAAACAGCTGCATGAAGAGTGGAAGGACATACAGCACCATAAAGACGTGCCACCAGCAAAACAAGAATAGGACGCATCATCTTACCATTCCTCTGCCGTATGTGAGATACGACACTATCGAGCAATGCATTTGAACTGGAGAGAGAACTATCAAAAAGTTCTTTGAAGTCTCTCAGTTCTGCTTCAATCGGAGTTCTGATGAGTGAGATGCTGTCCATTAATTACACAATTTGAGCACAAAAGTAATAATAAAACGCTTAATACCGTATTTTTTTGTACTTTTACCATGAAAAATTAATTAAATCTATGGATTCAAGTAATAAATTATTTCTTTTAGACGCTTATGCACTGATATACCGGGCGTATTACGCCTTTATCAAGAACCCAAGAATCAATTCCAAAGGATTCAACACTTCAGCTATACTGGGTTTTGTAAACACCCTCGAAGAAGTGCTGAAAAAAGAGAATCCCACTCATATAGGAGTAGCCTTCGACCCTGCAGGACCTACCTTCCGCCACGAAGCTTTCGAACAATATAAAGCGCAGCGTGAAGAAACTCCGGAAGCGATCCGCCTTTCCGTACCTATTATAAAGGATATTATTCGTGCTTACCGCATCCCTATTCTGGAAGTTGCAGGCTACGAAGCCGACGACGTGATAGGTACGCTCGCCACCGAAGCCGGTCGTCAGGGTATCACCACCTATATGATGACTCCCGACAAAGATTACGGGCAGTTGGTAAGCGACAAGGTATTTATGTACCGTCCCAAGCACACAGGAGGTTTCGAAGTGATGGGTGTTGAAGAAGTGAAAGCCAAGTTTGACATTCAGTCTCCGGCACAAGTGATTGACATGCTCGGACTGATGGGCGACTCTTCGGATAATATCCCCGGATGTCCCGGAGTAGGAGAAAAGACTGCTCAAAAACTGATTTCCGAATTCGGAAGCATCGAAAATTTATTAGAGCATACCGACCAACTGAAAGGTGCACTGAAAACAAAAGTGGAAACGAACCGGGAAATGATTACTTTCTCGAAATTCCTCGCCACGATTAAAATCGATGTGCCCATCCAACTTGAAATGGATTCTCTTGTCCGCGAAGAAGCAGACGAAGATTCACTTCGCAGTATTTTCGAAGAACTGGAATTTAGAACGCTCATCGATCGGGTACTAAAAAAAGAGGTTTCCGGAAATGGAATAACCTCCACTCCCGGAAGCAAAGTAGCCACCGGAAAAAGCGCCCCCTCTCCTCTTCCACTTTTCCCCGAAGAAGGAGGCGGAATACAAGGCGATTTGTTTGCGAATTTCACGCCCAATGAGCCGGATGAAGCAAAAAAATCGAATCTAGAGACGTTAGAATCGCAGCCACACAACTATCAACTCATTGATACAGAGGAGAAAAGAAGAGTAATCATTCAAAAGTTACTTACATCAAAAATTCTCTCGTTAGATACGGAAACCACCGGGACCGAACCAATGGATGCCGAATTGGTCGGAATGAGTTTTTCCATTGCCGAAAATGAAGCATTTTATGTTCCTGTTCCATCAGACCGGGACGAAGCGTTAAAAATCGTAAATGAGTTCCGTCCGGTCTTCGAAAATGAGAATTCGTTAAAAGTCGGACAGAATATCAAGTACGATATGATCGTTCTTCAAAATTATGGTGCAGTAGTAAAAGGTCCGCTTTTCGATACGATGATCGCTCACTATGTTCTTCAACCGGAACTTCGTCATGGCATGGATTACCTGGCAGAAATTTATCTGCATTATCAGACTATCCATATTGACGAACTGATAGGCCCCAAAGGAAAGAATCAGAAGAACATGCGCGACCTCGACCCGAAAGATGTATATCTGTACGCTTGCGAAGATGCGGACATCACTCTGAAACTGAAAAACGTATTGGAGAAAGAGCTGAAAGAGAATGACGCCGAACGTTTATTCTATGATATAGAAATGCCTCTTGTTCCGGTATTAGTCAATATCGAACGGAACGGAGTATTACTGGACACGGAAGCACTGCAACAATCATCTGCTCATTTCACCGCCCAGATGGAGCAAATCGAAAAAGAGATTTACGAACTGGCTGGTGAGACCTTCAACATCGCTTCACCCAAGCAAGTCGGCGAAGTCTTGTTTGACAAGCTGAAGATTGTAGAAAAAGCAAAAAAGACCAAGACCGGGCAGTATGTCACCTCGGAAGAAGTGCTCGAAAGCCTCCGGCATAAACATCCTGTGGTAGAAAAGATTCTGGAACATCGCGGACTGAAAAAGCTATTGGGCACGTATATCGATGCGCTTCCCCTACTTATCAACCCACGCACAGGAAGGGTGCATACCTCTTTCAACCAGACTGTAACCGCTACGGGACGCCTTAGTTCAAGTAACCCGAACTTACAGAATATCCCTATCCGCGACGAGAATGGAAAAGAAATCCGTAAAGCATTCATCCCCGATGAAGGCTGCCTCTTTTTCTCTGCCGACTATTCGCAGATCGAATTGCGTATTATGGCACACCTTAGCGAGGATAAGAATATGATTGATGCTTTCCTTAGCAACCACGATATTCATGCTGCCACCGCTGCCAAAATCTATAAGATTGATCTGAAAGATGTAGATTCCGACATGCGCCGTAAAGCCAAGACTGCCAATTTCGGTATCATCTATGGCATATCCGTATTTGGTCTTGCCGAACGGATGAATGTAGACCGCAAAGAAGCCAAAGAACTAATCGACGGTTACTTTGAAACTTATCCGGGAGTGAAAGCCTATATGGACAAAAGTATTCAGGTGGCCCAGGAAAAAGGTTATGTAGAAACAATTTTCCACCGGAAACGCTTCTTGCCGGACATCAACTCCCGCAATGCCGTTGTACGCGGATATGCGGAACGAAATGCCATCAACGCCCCTATCCAGGGAAGTGCGGCAGATATTATAAAAGTAGCAATGGCACGTATCTATCAACGGTTCCAGGCCGAAGGAATACAAGCCAAAATGATCCTGCAAGTACATGACGAATTAAATTTCAGCGTTCCCGTCAATGAAAAAGAGCGCGTAGAAGAAATTGTCATTGAAGAAATGGAGAAAGCATACCGTATGCACGTCCCCTTGAAAGCAGATTGCGGATGGGGCAAAAACTGGCTTGAAGCACATTAAACCATTAAGTGAATAAAGGCCACCTTAATAAGGAATTGCTATCTTTTAGATACTAATTGCGCAGAGTGACTCCACCTTATACGAGTGTCTCCGCTTACAAAATAGAAGCAAGTATAGGTAATAACATTATTTAACTCATTATCCAGAAAGCTAGAAAAAGGATTCCTTTTTCGACGAAGTGATTCATTCTATATCCGGCAGATTGACTGCCGGATATTTTTTTGTCACCAATCTTGGCAAAAAGCAACCCATCTCCCGCCCTACCTGTTGACATTTTGATAATATTTTATCTTCTAAAATGCATAAATACCAAATTAATATGTAGATTTGCAGCGAAAAACTAATGCATTTGATAGACAAATGAAAGTATAACTCAAAAAATTAAATAGCCATGAAAGCAAAAGTATCTTTAAAAATGTTCGTTTTATCTGCAGCTCTTCTTGTTGTATCGCTTGCTACTTCTGCACGTAGCTACGACAATCAATTGATTTATAATCCAATCGAAGAGAATGGTATGACAGTGGGACAGACCGTTTACAAAATGGACGGAAACACACTTGCCAACTACATGAAGTACAACTACAAGTACGATGACAATAAACGTATGATTGAAAGCGAAGCCTTAAAGTGGAATAGCAGCAAGGACGAATGGGAAAAAGACCTACGCATCAACTATATGTATGAAGGCAAGACCGTTACTACCAATTATTATAAATGGAACGCTAAAAAACAAGCCTACGTACTGGTACCCGAAATGACCGTTACGATGGATAATACAAATATGTAACATAAACTCTCTCTCATTCTAATATTCTAACAAAAAAAGATACGCCGCTTCTGCTGAAGAAGTGGCGTATTGCAATTTATAAGGTCTACATTACAAAACAAAGAAACGCTCTTGCAGTTCTTTTAGATAACTTCGGGAAATCATCAGATCGTTCTTATCATGGAAAGGCGGATAAAGCTGGCAACACTTACCATCAATCATTGCCAGATAATTAACATTTACAATAGCCGATTGGCTAATCTGCACAAAAGCTTGTGAATAACTGATAATATCTTCTGCTTTTGTATTCCGTTTCAAATTCAGGCGAGTCTGATTAAACAAGACTACCTGCCATTGACGTTTGTCTTTCAGATACTCAAAAAAGCCGATTTCTTCCAGGCGTAAAAGCTTGAAACCCGTCACTGTGCTAATCATAAACATGCCCTGTTGTGGCATTAATGCACTGATAGAAGAGGCAAAAGAAGGCAAAAGAGGAAGCGAAGCAGAGGTCATCGCCTTCCGGTAACGCTCCATAATCACTTTCAGGTCTTCCGCTTCAAAAGGTTTCAACAGGAAGTCGAAAGCCGACTCACGCAATGCCTGAAGCAAGTATTTATCATAAGAGGTGTAAAACACCACCTTCATATCCCACAAAATATCCTCTCTAATTTCACTTAGCAGGTTAAGCCCCAATGTATCCGGAAGCTCCACATCGAGGAACAATAAATCCGGATGCAACTCCATAATCATCTTTTTACCCTTTGCACCATTCCCTGCAATTCCTTTTACTTCAAATTCACGATAGGGCTCTAACTCGCGGCGCAAAGCATCAATCGCTGTACGTTCATCGTCAACGATGACTACCTTATACTTTTCTTCTGTCTCCATCATAAATCATAAGAAAAACGAAACGGGATATATACCGACACTTCCGTACCGGTTTGTCCATCGCTTCTGTTGGTTATATCAAAACGTATTTTATCACTTTTATTCTTTGTATTCAGTAATTGGATGGTCTGATAAAGCACTTTCAGCCCTGTGCCAGTCCCCCGTGTGGCGGAAGCCACTTGCGGAAGATATCCGCGTCCGTTGTCAGTAATCGTCATGCGAATCCCATTTGTTTCACGGGAAACATATACACTTAGTTCCTTTTTTCCGTCCTTTCCCGCCAGCCCATGCTTAATCGCATTTTCTACCGGAATTTGTACAATCATAGAAGGAATCATGATGCGGGTTGCATCTAATCCGTCCTCCACTGTGACTGTCGCAATAAACTCTTCCCCCACACGCCCGCGCTCCAATTCGATGTATGTACGCACGAAATCCAGTTCATCTTGCAAGGATACACTCAACTTCTCGGTCAGTTCGAGGCTCCGACGAAGATACTTCACCAGCTCCATCAGATTACGTTTCACCTCTTCCGAGCCGTTAAACTGGTTGATTTCACGTCCCAATACATTAAAAGTGAAATGAGGAGAAATACGGCTCCGCAAGTTCTCCATGCGAACCCGGTTGATTTGCTGGAAGAAACGCTGACGAAGAAACTCCCTCTTTTTACGCATATACCAGACCACCACTACTCCCGCCACAAGCAGCACGCAGACAAGCACCCAGATAAATACACTCAATTTGAGCACTCTCATCTCTCCTGCCTGTCGCTGAATCTGCATTTCTTTACGAAGCACGATTGTATCTTGCCGGTAGCGCATATCCAGTTCGGCAACACGCATCTGTACTCGTTCGCTACGAATGGAATCATCCAGATGACAATCGCGTTTCAGATACTCATAGGCATGACGGTAATCACCAATCTGTTCAAAATAATGTTGTAGATACTGATTGCGTATAGTCAGCATATTGGCGTCAAGATGACCGACAGGAGCAGTCCGGGCAATCATTGTTTTCGCTTGAGCTATATTTCCTTTCTTCAATGCCAGTTCAATCATCTGGGTTTCGATGTAATGTACGGCCGAGTTATGCTGTATATCGGAGAAGAATCGATAACTCTCGTCCAGACAGACCTGTGCGGAGTCCAGTTTGTCAGTCAGCAGGTACAATTCTCCCAGGTTTACTTTGATAAAATTCTGTTCAAACACCATCTGCGGATAAGAAGAGACAAGCACATTGGCCCTGCGCATATACTTCAAAGCTTCCTGATAGTCTTTCCGGTAATAATAATGATTACCGCGATTGTTGAGATAAGTCCATCGTTCGCTCACGTTCATTTCATCGAAATACTGTCCGGCCAATTCATAGTAATGATTGGATAAATCGAAATCCCGCAGTTCCATGTAGGTTTGCCCTAATCCGTAGTAGACAGGGAATTTCGCGTGCTCGGACAAGTTTAGCGAATCACAGAGAAACAGGGCACGACGATAATACGAAGCAGTGTGTGCCAAGTCACTGCGATGCAGGTAGGCATCAGCAGTATTGATACAAATATCCGGGAGCAGGTGCAGTTTTTTTCCTTTCAGACGATATTCGTAGGCTTTCTTATAGTCGGTAATTGCAGAATCAGGGCGGTTCAGTTGCATCCACACGTTGCCTTCGACATTATAAACATCGGATAATACATCATTCCATTGGGGAGATTGGAGAGATTGGGAAGCATTGCGGGAAAATTCCTTTACCCGACGGTTGTAATAGAGTATAGAATCAAAATCGGAAGAGACAAAGAATGTTTTCCCATAAAGGGCAAGCAGACGATAGTAGACCTGGGAATCTTGCGCCTGTGTCAGTGCGTCAAGCACCTGTGAGCGGGAATAATGCACATTGGAAAATAAAGAATCCTGTACACGAATTTCCAGAGAATCAACCAACACCTGTTCGCACGAAGAGTTATTGCAGCGTCTATCAGCATATCCGCAACTCAACAACATCAACAGCCCCAACAGTCCAAATAGTTTCATAGCAGTCTTCCGATTCATCAGTCCCCTTATTCATGTCATGTTTTGAATGTGACAAAAATACATTATTTATCCTGAATCCCAGCGAATTTTATTATTTTTTTTAATACCTTTGTGCCCATATAAATATGAGTAACTGACCTAATGAGTCCACTGAACTTCACCCACATTTTGACACAGGCAGTCGATGAGCTATCGGAAAGCGAATCTTATAAAGGACTGTTTCATCAGCACAAAGATGGCGAACCACTGCCCTCTGCTAAAGTCTTGTATGAAATTATTAAGCTTTCACGCTCCATTCTCTTCCCCGGATACTACGGAAATTCTACTATTAACAGCCGGACAATTAATTATCACATCGGCGTCAACATTGAAAAATTGTTTGACTTACTTTGTGAGCAAATCCTGGCCGGATTGTGTTTTAGCACTTCCATAGAGGGGAAATGCAACGTCTGCTCCGACTCGAAACGGGAAGAGGCAGCACGTCTTGCTGCTAAATTTATCAGTAAGTTACCCGCCATGAGAAGAATACTGGCAACCGATGTGGAAGCCGCCTATAACGGTGACCCGGCTGCCGAAAGCTATGGGGAGGTAATTTTTTGCTATCCGGCCATTAAAGCGATCAGCAATTACCGTATCGCGCATGAACTACTGGAACTGGGTGTTCCTTTGATTCCTCGCATCATCACGGAGATGGCGCATAGCGAAACGGGAATTGATATCCATCCGGCCGCAAAGATTGGCACTCACTTCACTATCGACCACGGTACGGGTGTCGTTATCGGTGCCACGAGTATTATCGGAAATAACGTCAAGCTATATCAGGGCGTCACACTGGGAGCCAAGAGTTTCCCGCTGGATGCCGACGGAAAACCAATCAAGGGAATCCCCCGCCATCCGATCCTGGAAGACAATGTGATTGTTTATTCCAACGCCACTATTTTGGGAAGAATCACCATCGGACGTGACGCAACCGTAGGCGGTAATATCTGGGTAACGGAGAATGTTCCTGCAGGAGCAAGAATCGTACAAACTAAAGCAAAAAAATAAAATCAAAAGAATCTATATGAGCGAACAATTCGAGATGATAGCCAAGACTTTCCAGGGACTGGAAGAGATACTTGCAGAAGAACTGACAGCATTAGGAGCCAACGACATTCAAATAGGACGCCGCATGGTTTCATTCACAGGAGATAAACGTATGATGTATAAGGCGAATTTTTGCCTTCGCACCGCCATCCGTATCCTGAAGCCAATTAAAAACTTTACAGCCAAAGATGCCGATGAGGTTTATAATCAAATACAGGCTATTCCATGGGAAGAATATCTCGATGTGAACAAGACGTTCGCTATCGATGCAGTAGTATTCAGCGATGAGTTCCGCCATTCGAAATTCGTTTCGTATAAGGTGAAAGATGCGATTGTGGATTATTTCCGTGATAAAACAGGAAAACGTCCGTCGGTACGTATCAACAATCCGGATGTACTTCTGAATATTCATATTGCACAGACTACCTGTACGTTGTCTTTGGACTCGTCCGGAGAATCACTTCACCGTCGCGGTTATCGCCAGGAAGCAGTAGAAGCCCCGTTAAATGAGGTATTGGCTGCCGGCATGATTCTAATGACCGGATGGCGCGGAGAATGTGATTTGATCGACCCGATGTGTGGTTCGGGTACTATCCCTGTTGAAGCGGCACTGATTGCTAAGAATATCGCTCCGGGAGTATTCCGTAAAGGGTTTGCTTTTGAGAAATGGGTAGATTTCGATGCGGATATGTTCGATGAGATTTACAATGATGACAGTCAGGAGCGCGAATTTGTTCATAAGATTTACGGATACGATAACAATCCGAAAGCTAATGAGATTGCGACTCATAATATAAAAGCTGCCGGTGTATCGAAAGACATCGTGTTGAAGCTGCAGCCGTTCCAACAGTTTGAACAGCCGCAGGAAAAGTCGATTATCATCACTAACCCGCCATATGGTGAACGTATTTCCACTAATGATTTGCTTGGACTTTATCAGATGATCGGTGAACGTCTGAAACATGCGTTTGTAGGAAACGAGGCATGGGTGCTTTCTTATCGGGAAGAGTGTTTCGACCAGATTGGTCTGAAAGCAAGTCAGAAAGTTCCTTTGTTCAATGGACCATTGGAGTGTGAGTTCCGCAAATATGAGATTTTTGACGGAAAATACAAAGAGTTCAAGAGCCAGGAAGAGGGAGAAGAAAAGAAAGAGGCTGAAGGAGAACAAGCTCCAAGATTCAGAGAAAGAAAAGAATTTAAGCCACGCCGCGAAGGTGAGTTCAAACCGCGTCGGGATGGTGAATCCAGACCTCGCAGAGAGGGAGAATACAAGCCACGCAGAGAAGGTGGTGAGTTCAAAGGTGGTGACAGAGATAGAAAGCCACGGGGAGAATTTCGCGGAGGAAGAGATTCGAGAGGCCCGAGAGAGTTTAAAGGAAATCGGGAGCCGAGGATTCCGAAGAAGGAAGAGGAATAAACCATTCTAATTCCAACAACTTATTCACCCTGTAATTCGCTAGTTAATAATTAATTAAAAACTTGAAGTTCCAAATTGGAACTTCAAGTTTACACCATAGTTCTAATGTTCAGTCACAAATTGGAACCTGTCTAAACAAAAAAAGATGGATGATATAGCCATTATAGAAAACAAAATATACGAAATCAGAGGGCAAAAAGTTATGCTTGACTTTGATTTGGCAGAAATGTATGGAGTTGAGACTAAACGCCTCAAAGAACAAGTACGTCGTAATATTGAACGCTTTCCTGCTGAATTCATGTTCGAGCTAACAAAGGAAGAAGTTGCAATTTCAAGGTCGCAAATTGCGACCTTGAAAACAGGACAAGGATATAACATCAAATATCTTCCGTTTGCATTTACTGAATATGGTATAGTTATGTTATCCAGCGTCCTCAAGTCCAAGACCGCTGTGGAAGTAAATATCAATATTATCCGTGCTTTTGTACGTATGCGCCAATATCTTCTATCCAATATACCTAAAAAGGAGTTGGAAGAATTAAAACAACGCATCGAATATCTCGAAGAAGATATTACTTCTGATAGGGAAAGTTACGAAAAACAATTTGACGACCTATTTAATGCCTTTGCTAAAATAAGTGCAATTATCCAATCAAGACAGACTCCTTTGGACAGAGTAAAAATAGAAGGATTTAAAACAAATAATAAAGAAAAGAGCAATGAGTAAAATTGGAAAAAGAGCCATGCTTTTATTGTTGGCACTACCAATCGGATTCAATGTTATGGCACAAGAAACCAAAAAGCCGACACTGGAAGAATTGATTCCGGGTGGCGAGAGTTACCGCTATGCAGACAACCTGTACGGACTGCAATGGTGGGGTGACGAATGTATCAAGCCGGGCGTAGATACCCTTTATTCTATCCAACCCAAAACGGGAAAGGAAACAATGGTTATCACTCGTGAACAGATCAACAAAGTGCTTGAAGAGAACAAGGCAGGAAAGTTATCACACCTGTATTCCGTCAGTTTCCCATGGGCCGATAAGCCACAAATGCTATTCAAGATAGCAGGAAAGTTCATTGTATATGATTTCAAGAGCAATCAAGTTGTCAGCACTCTCAAACCCAAAGACGGAGCAGATAATGAAGACTATTGCGCAGCCAGTGGAAACGTGGCATACACGATAGGTAACAATCTGTATGTAAACGAGAAAGCAGTAACTAATGAACCCGAAGGCATCGTTTGCGGACAGACTGTACACCGGAATGAATTTGGTATCAACAAAGGCACTTTCTGGAGCCCGAAAGGCAACCTGCTCGCTTTCTACCGTATGGACGAGAGCATGGTGACACAATACCCGCTTGTAGACATCACAGCACGTGTAGGTGAAGTGAATAATGTACGTTATCCGATGGCAGGAATGACGAGTCATCAGGTAAAAGTGGGTATTTACAACCCTGCTACCGGTAAAAGCATTTATCTGAATGCAGGCGATCCGACAGACCGTTATTTCACTAACATCAGCTGGGCACCGGATGAAAAGAGCCTCTACCTGATCGAAGTAAACCGCGACCAGAATCATGCCAAACTCTGCCAGTACAACGCAGAGACAGGAGAACCCATGGGAGTTCTCTATGAAGAAATGCACCCTAAATACGTTGAACCGCAAAACCCCATCGTATTTTTGCCGTGGGACCCTACCAAATTCATCTATCAAAGTCAGCGTGACGGCTACAACCATCTTTATCTCTTTGATGCCGATGCAGCCAACATGAAAGGTGAAACTTATAACAGTGCCAACGGTGGTACTTATTTCCAGGCCGGCAAAGTCAAACAACTGACCAAAGGCAACTGGCTGGTCAGCGACGTCCTAGGATTCAACACAAAGCGTAAAGAAATCATCTTCACAGCCGTAGAAGGCTTGAGAAGCGGACATTTCGCTGTAAACGTGAGCAATGGAAAAATAAGCCAACCGTTCGAGAACTGCAAAGAAAGCGAACATAGCGGCATGCTTAGCGCTTCCGGCACTTATCTTATCGACCGTTATTCAACAAAAGACCAGCCTCGCATCATCAACCTGGTAGACACCAAAAACTTCAAAGAAACAGCCAATCTGCTGACTGCTGAAAGCCCTTACGAAGGCTACCAAATGCCAAGCATCGAAACCGGAACAATCAAAGCGGCAGACGGCACCACCGACCTGCATTACCGCCTGATGAAACCGGCCAACTTTGACCCGGCCAAGAAATATCCCGTCATCGTATACGTCTACGGAGGTCCTCACGCGCAATGCGTCACCTGTCTCTTATACACATCTGACGCTGCC
>ENA-UBIJ01000751-UBIJ01000751.1-human-gut-metagenome-genome-assembly--contig:-NODE-751-length-13136-cov-4.803455_pt1 | contig 13136 bp, 10 predicted proteins | sample MGYA00244944_ERZ654876 | MGnify/ENA primary metagenome ERZ654876 (study PRJEB26926, sample SAMN06164748) | human gut metagenome | biome: ENVO:00009003; feature: ENVO:2100002; material: ENVO:00002003...
ATTATGATGTAAATATACGAAAAATTTATGAAATATGCAAGTAATATAAAAGGACAGACTTGGAAAGAATGATCTTCCCAAGTCTGCCTAAAACATAACCTATATTACATTTCCGTTATGGTCGTAAATTTGGACCACCTATCTGCACTTTGATATGTAACAGCACAACCTGCAGGAACGACTAATTTCAAGTATTTACTATTTCCGCTATCAAAATTAAAAGTTGAGTATAATATTCGTCCTTAGTGTAAGTAAGTATTGGCGGAATCTCTGTACCAAGTTTTATTGTAAATGATATTTGAGAATTCCACCTATTTCGGTAATTGAAAGCATAATTTCCAATAGTTTTTATTTGGGTACAATTAGAAGCATCAAACAATGTTAGGTTATCACAATTAGTAAAAGCCCCATATACTGTATTGCCACCATCTTTATACCCATCCTTAATAGTTATAAGTTTGGAGCCCTCTTCAAATGACACTATTTCCAATGAAGAACAATCATGAAAAGCCCCACTTCCAATAGTTGTTACACTTGCAGGAATTTCGATTTTAGTTAATGACGTACATTCTAAAAACGCACCATACGAAGTAACACGATTACCACTATCTTTTACGCAATCGCCAGTAATCGAAGTTAATCGAGAACCTTTCTCAAAAGTTACATTCACCAATCCAGTACATCTACGAAAAATTCTTTCTCCAATCGTTTCTACACTTGAGGGGATTTCAATCGCTGTCAAAAGCAGAATTCCCTATAGCTTTTAGGTTTGAATTTTTCTCAAAAGTTATAACCGTAAGAGAGTGACAATCCGCAAATGCACCATCTTCAATAAGTTCAATACTTGCAGGAATCTCAATTGCAGTCAATGAGTTAAGGTTCGCAAATACGCTTTGGGGGATGATTTTTAATTTTGCCCCTTTCTCAAATGCAATTCGCTTTAATTGAGAACAGCCACTAAAAGTTGTAGAACTAATAGTTTCTACATTTGCAGGAATCGTAACTCTCCAAAGATTGGAACAGCCGCTAAATGTATCATCAAGGACTGTCAATCCAGTAAAATGTTGCAATTCATTAAAAAATTGAATTTCTGCATTCCCCTTAAATGTAGTGCTAAGTGTTGTAACCGCGGCGGCTTCTTTATAGGATAATTCGTGGTCGCCATCCGTGTCCCAAATAGCTACACACAATTTCTTGACATTTTCATCTTCAAATTGAATGACATTCGGGTCTATTGTTTGTCCCGTTTTTGAAATTGTTATAACCGTTCCATCTGCCAGTTCAAAATAAACATTGTTCTCGTCCTGCGTGATTTTAATGCTATCTGCATCCTTGCCATCCTCTCCCGTAGCTTTGCCTAATTGCGTCCAATTCGTTCCGTTGTCATAGGAAATCCACCAATAGCCCTCTCGAATTTCGAGTTTTGGCGTAACACCGTCTGAACCATCCGTGCCATTATTACCGTCTGTCCCTTGTGCTTTTATCTTCTGTCCGTCCACAACGATAAACTCTCCGTCCAACGTCCAATAATAGATGCCGTCCGTGTCTTTCTTCACTCCGATAACGGGAGTGTTTCCATCAACACCATCCGCACCGTCCTTGCCGTTGTAAATCACAATCGGGTTGCTCTTGGCGAACTTAATTGTATAGCCTACCACCTTGCCGTTCTCGGTCAGCGGGTCTACACTTGTGATATAATCGTTGTTTTGGAGTGCTGTTACAATCGTCTGTAAGGCTGAAAGGTTGGTATTCGTTTCGTTGCAAAGACGCTGTAAGGCTTCAAAAGCAGACCATGTAGGCAATTTGATTTGCGTACCATCAGCCAATGTAAAAATTACATAGTCGGTGCTGGTTTTATAGTCTATACCTGTAAACATGGAATCCCCACCGACACCATCTTCTCCATCTTTGCCGTCCTCGCCAGTCGCTTTGCCTACCTGTGTCCAAGTATCGCCATTGTCGTAGGAGATAAACCAATAATCATTTTCGATTTTGAATTGGGGCGTAATGCCATCTTTACCATTTGTACCGTCTGTACCATCGCTTCCGTTTTCTCCATCTGCTCCGTCTTTGCCATCCGTTCCCTCGGCCTTGATCTTATCGCCTCGTTCGTCGGTCAGCCAGTCGCCATCGAGTGTCCAATAGTAGATACCATCCACATCCTGCTTCACGCCGATAGTAGGTGTCGTACCGTCCTTGCCATCGGTGCCGTCCATACCGTTCTGTCCGTCTTTACCGTGAAAGATCGTAATAGGATTGCTCTTGCTGAACGTGATGGTATAACCGACCTCCTTGCCGCTCTGCATGACTGGGGTGACACCCGTAACATAATCATTATTCTGCAAGGCTGTCACAATAGTCTGCAACGACGAAATATTCGTGTTCATCTGCTTGCAGAGTTCCTCCAGCTTGGCCACACGGTCTTCCAAGCCGTGTACGCTGTTCCAAATGTCGTCATCATCGTACTTGCATGACGACAGCACGAGAGCCGTAACCATGACGGCCAGTGTCAATAGCTTTTTCATGATTTTCTTATAAGTTTAAGTGATATATGATTCTTTTTTGCCAGTTCCAATATGGCTTCAGCCTCTTGTTCAGTGGCATCTACCGTTCCATTGGGATGTAAATTGTACCCCAATGTTTTTAACTCTTGATAAAAGGAATTAAAATTCTCATGCAATTCTTCTTGCTGAGTATTGACCATTAAATGATAGTTGGTCATAGTACAACAATTTGTACCGTATCAACTCCTACTGCGGTGGGTTATGTGCAAAAAGAAAGTGTGGAGCCGTTCGTTTATCTGATAAGAGGTTCTGACAAAACCCAAGACGAATAAACCAACACAATACCCCACACCTGCTCAGTATGGGGTGATTGGAATAATGTACACATACCGAAACAGATGATGAGTGTTGTCGTTATCCTCGTCTTGCTTGAAACTGTCAGATTTCTTATCAAGGATAAAAGCGAAACACTTTCATCAAAATATGTCTGTCGGACGAAACCGACACCACAAAACTATAAAATATTTTGTTCCGGACAACACTCGAGGGGGTATTGTCCTGCAAATTTCCAAAAACAGCCCGTTATAAATACGATTGCGGAAAAAAGAGTATTTTTGTGCACTGAAACCGACGTTTCCAATGCGTTACACGAACAAGAAAATCCTGAAAATCACCTTCCCGGTGCTGGTCTGCCTGCTGATGGAGCAGTTGATCGGACTGACAGATACGGCCTATCTGGGACGCGTCGGAGAAGCGGAGCTGGGGGCTTCGGCCCTGGCGGGTATCTTCTACCTGATGATCTTCATGCTGGGCTTCGGGTTCAGCATCGGCGCCCAGATTCTCATCGCCCGCCGCAACGGAGCCAAGGAGTATTCGCAAATCGGGCCTCTGTTCATGCAGAGCACGGCGTTTCTGCTGCTGATGGCCCTCGTGCTGTTCATCCTCTCGAAAGTCTTCGTAGCCCGCATCATGGGTACCCTGATCGAAGCTCCCGATGTACGGGAAGCCGCCGTCCGGTACCTCGATTACCGGGTTTACGGTTTCTTCTTCGCCTACGTCGGGTCGATGTTCCGGGCATTCTATGTCGGCACGACCCGCACGCGCATCCTGACGATCAACTCGATCGTCATGGTACTCACCAATGTCGTATTGAACTACCTGCTGATCTTCGGAAAATTCGGATTCCCCGAAATGGGCATCGCCGGCGCTGCGATCGCCTCTTCTATTTCGGAAGGTGTATCCGCTCTCTTCTACATACTCTACACCCGCTACCGGACCGACTGGCGCCGCTATAAATTCCGATTCACAGGATTCGACTTTTCCCTGCTGAAACAAATCCTGAGCCTTTCGGTCTGGGTGATGATCCAACAGGGCGTGGCTTTCCTCGCGTGGTTCCTCTTCTTCCTCTGCATCGAACATCTGGGCAAGCGCGACCTGGCCGCCACGAACATCGTGCGGGCCGTATCGTCGCTGATCTTCATGTTCATCAACGCTTTCGCCTCGACAGCCAGCTCCCTGGTAAGCAACCTGATCGGCGCGGGTTATACCGAACAGATCATGCCCCTCTGCCGGAAGATGATCCGCCTCTGTTTCTGCTTCGTCCTCCCGCTTTGCATCCTGGCGGCCGCGATTCCTTACTGGACGCTCCGCATCTATACGGACGACGTATCTCTGATCGAATACGCCATCCCTTCGCTCTGGGTAATGCTGACGACCAACATTCCCTGCACGGCCGCCTTCATCTATCAATTCAGCGTATCGGGTACGGGCAACACCCGCACGGCCCTCACGATCGTCGCCTGCACCAGCATCGTCTATGTCGCTTATACGGCGCTGCTGGTTTACGGACTGCATGCCGACGTCGCACTTTGCTGGACCGCCGACCACGTCTATTACGGCTGCACCCTCACGGCTTCCTATCTTTATATGCGTTACGGCAACTGGCGTGCCCGCAAGATCTGACACCGGACAACACCGCTTCATAAAAAATACCTCTCCCGCCGGGGAAGAGGCATAAAAAAAGAGTATCCTTTGGGGATACTCCCGTAAGTTCCGAAAAGGGAAATTACTTGGCAGCTTCAGCAGGAGCCGGAGTTTCTGCCGGAGTCTCGCAGGCCGTTGCGCAGCTATCGGCTTTCTCGCAAGCGGCAGGCTCCTCGCAGCAAGCAGGAGTCTCTACGACCTCGGTAGCCTCAACTTCAACGGTTTCAGCCTGTTTTGCCTGTTTGCCGGCGCAGCTTACCATGGCAGCGGCAGCAACGACAATCATCAGAGATAAAACTTTCTTCATAGTTTTAATTATTAAAGGTTTTTAACGCGGCAAATATATAGATTCGGGTAGAATCTATCAAATTTTTTTCGTTATTTTTAATCTTTTGGAAAATTAACGAATCAGGTCGGCCACCGTGAGATCTTCACGCATTAGATAAGCCTCCGGAAACTGGCTGCGAATCTTGCCCAGCAACACGATCGCCTCCTCGGAAGTGACGCAATTTCCGGCAGAAACCTTGAAATAGGGATTTTCATAAACCAGATAGACCGGAATATCCGGGAATGCGGTTTCGAACGTCTGCTTGGCGGCAAGCGCATTGGCCCGGGCCTCCGCTCCGTTATCGAAGAAAATACCGATTCGATACCCTTTGAACCGGATGCGGTCGTTGCTCTGGCTCTCCCGGCTCACGACGCCCGCAGCATCCCCGTGCTCCACTACGGTAACGGCTGCCGAACCCGCAGGCTGCGACAGACGCTCCTTGAAAGAGGCGAGCGACTGGGCCGAAACGCCACCATACAATCCGAAAACAAACAGCAATGAAACGATTATCCTATACATAGTCACTATTTTCTTAAACCAGTCGGAACTTCCCGGATACACTATTCGAACGGAAACTCCTCCCGGACAAAGATAGTGAAAGGTGAGAGCAATCGTGCGGGCTTGCACGCAAAGATTGCTGAACCGAATCCTATCTTCTGCAAAGATAGTGAAAGCCGAGAAGAAAACGGCAGGAACCTGCTCCCAGTTTCCCGAAGCGTATCTCCTATCTTCGGTAAAAATAAGGAAAGGCACACGGCAAGCCGAACCTAACGTTCTGTTTTCCTCCTCCTTGCATGGCAGAGTTTGCAAGTGTTCTTGACGCATGCTTCGAGCGTCGGTCGCTTGAGCTTATCCGAGGCGCATCCTATCTTCTGCAAAGATATTCAAAAATTCGGAAAAAGGCATCCTTTCGAAAGAAACACGGCGCCGCACGGCCCCCGCCCGCAGCGTCATCCGCACTTCGACCTCCAGCCGGGCGTAATCCCCCTCCTCCAATCGCTTCCGAAGGACCATTCCGGCGGCGGCATCGGGAAAATCGAATTTCCAGCGACTGCACACCGGGCCGCGACTCCGCCCGGGAACTTCGACAGAACCCCTCAACACGGCACGTCCCAGCGAACCCGCTCCGGTGAAAAATTCCAATTCAGCCTCCTCGAGCCGCAGCGTGCGGCGGGACGCATTTTCCACGTCAAACGTCAAATCCAGACCCACCGTACCGTACTGACGCACCGCCACCTCTTCTCCGATCCGGACCTTTCGGGCCAGGGACGCGCCGCATCCGCTCAAGAGTGCGGCGAACAACACCGGCAATACGTATTTCAACAAGGTTCTCACGCGAAGGTCCTATTTTTCTCCCGTATATATCTGCGCGATTCCCAAACTCTGGGAACGGGCCCTGCAATCCTTGAATCCCGCCTCGCGCATCATCGCCATAAAACATTCCGGAGCCGGAAATTCATCCACCGAAGCAGGCAGGTACTCGTATGCCTTGCGGTCTTTGGAGATCATCCCGCCGATAGCGGGCAACAGGCGATGGCTGTAAAGACCGTACACCCTTCGGAACAACGGATTGCGAGGGGTCGAAAACTCCAGGATAACGACCTTCCCGCCGGGCTTCAGCACCCGGGCGATCTCCCGGAGCCCCGCTCCGAGATCCCCGAAATTACGCACTCCGAAAGCCACCGTCACCACGTCCACCGACGCATCCGCCACCTCCAGGCGCTCCGCATCCCCGAGCGAAAGCACCACCCGTTCGTCCAGTCCGCAGGCCGTCGCCTTCCGGCGGGCCTCCGCAAGCATATTTTCCGAAAGATCGACGCCCAATACCTGCACGCCCCGCATGCGGCGGGCCATCGCCAGCGCCAGGTCGCCCGTACCGGTCGCCACGTCGAGAATCCGCCGGGGCTGCATCCGCCGCACGATCCGCACCACATGCCGACGCCACAATTTATCGATCTGAAACGAAAGCGTGTGGTTCAACCGGTCGTACGCCGGAGCGATGCGGTCGAACATCTCGCGCACCTGTTCTTTCTTGTCCTGCTCTGTATCGTATGGTTTCATCTTTTATGTACTTTATGAATCGTAACGGATCGCCTCCACCGGTTTGACCTGTGAAATGATCGAAGCCGGAAGCATCAGCAACGTTAAAATCACGGCCACGACTCCCGCATTGAGCGCCAACCACCACCCCACGCCGAACGCGACGGGCACCTCCGACAGCATATAACCCTCGGGATCGAGCGGGATCAGGTGGAAATAATATTGCAACAGACAGATTCCCAAACCGATCGCATTGCCCCACACGACCCCTCGCAAGATGAGCATCAAGGCCCGGTAGAGAAAAATCCGGCGCAGCGACGCACTGTTCATTCCCATCGTCTTCAACAGACCGATCATACGTGTACGCTCCAGCACGAGCGTCAGCAACGCGGTCGCCATGTTGAATACGGCCACGACGACCATGATGACCAGGATCACCGCAGCATTGACATCGTGCGTCTTGAGCCAGTCGAACACGGTCGGGAACCGCTCCTGCGCACTGCGGGCCGTCAGGTCCCAAAAAGCCTCCCGATCCGAATCCAGCAACATATCGTTCAGCCGGCGGGAGAAATCTTCCGCCTGCAAGAAATCCGCGAGCGTCACTTCGTAGCCCGACACCTCCTCGGACGACCAGTCGGCCAACCGCTGCACGTTTCTCAAATCGGTCATCGCCACGCTCCGGTCGAATTCGTCCATCCCGGTCGCATAGATACCCGACACCTTGAACCGGTCGCGGCGCGGACTCTTCTCCGACTCGACGAAAAGCATCTCGACCTTATCGCCGGGCACAAGCCCCATCTCCCGGGCAACGCTCCGGGAGATCAAAATCTCCTTGGTGCGAATCGAATCCCCGACACGGGGCAACTCGCCCTCGAGCAGATGGTCCCGAAAAAACGACCATTCGTAACCGCCGTCCACCCCCTTGAGCATCACGCCGAGAATCGCATCGGGCGTCTTGACCACGCCCCCCTTCACGGCATAGGGAGTGAGCCGTACGACCTCGCCTGCCGAGCGGATCGTTCTCTCGAGCTGTTCGCTGCGCAATACCGGCACCGACTCGATCGACCCGGCGCTTCGCAGATCGGCGACCTCGACCTGGGCCGAGAAGCCGGTGACACGATCCGTGATTTCCCGCTTGAAACCCATGATAACGGCCAAAGCCAGAATCATCACCGTCACGCTCAACGCCACCGCGACCACGGCGATACGAACCATCACACCCGGACGGTTGCCGGATCCGTTATGCGCGATTCTGCGCGCTATGAACAGTTCGAGATTCACCCTCTTCCGATTTTGCACGTATTTTTCATGCAAAGTAACATAAATTTTTCTTACTTTTGTTCGATAAACCGACCATTATGAAAAAACAAGCTTTAATTACAGGGGCCACTTCGGGCATCGGACACGCTACGGCGCTACGGCTCGCAGCCCTCGGATACGACATCATCGCCACGGGGCGCCGCGCCGAACGGCTGGCAGCGCTCAAATCCGCCATCGAAGCGCAGGGCGGCAGTTGCCGCACGCTCTGCTTCGACGTACGCAGCGAAGCCGAATGCAGGAAACACCTCGAACCGCTCGATCGGGTCGATCTGCTGCTCAACAACGCCGGGCTGGCCGCCGGACTCGAACACATCGACCAAGGCTCCACGGCCGACTGGGACGCCATGATCGACACGAACGTCAAGGGACTGCTCTACGTCACCCGCATCATCACACCCAAAATGATCGCCGCAGGCGGGGGACACGTAATCAACATCGGATCGATCGCCGGAACCGAGCCTTACGAAAACGGCGCCGTATATTGCGCGTCGAAACACGCCGTACACGCCATTTCGCAAGCCATGCGTGCCGACCTGCTGAGCCACCGCATCAAGGTCACGGAGATCCGTCCGGGCATGGTCGAAACCGAATTTTCGCTGGTGCGTTTCCACGGCGATCAAGAGCGAGCCGACAAGACCTATACCGGCGTCGAACCTTTGACCGGCGCGGATATTGCGGAAACGATCGCCTGGATCGTACAATTACCGGCCCACATGAACGTTAATGATATAGTACTGATGCCGGCTCAACAGGCCGGTGCATACTACACCTGCCGGAATACGAAATAACAACCCTGTCCGTCTTCGAAATCCGGGACCGAATATGTCCGGAAGAATCGAAGCGCAGACACTGAAATTGAAAAATTATGCTGCTGATTTTCAACCTGCTCCAAAGCGGTTATTACACCACGGAGCCCGTAGCGTCGCGGTACGACGCCGCCACGATGGGCATGTTCGTGCTGATTATCGTGATCGGCGTAATCGGCTACATCGTGCAGGCCCGCCTGCAACACGTCTTCAAAAAATACTCCGAAGTGCCTTTCCCCGGCGGACTCACCGGTGCGGAAGTCGCCGAAAAGATGTTGCGCGACAATAAGATCCACAATGTGAAGATCACCCACGTCAGCGGACAACTGACCGACCACTTCAACCCGCAGACGATGACCGTCAATTTGAGCGACGCGGTCTATTCGAGCCGCAGCGTCGCGGCGGCAGCCGTCGCCTGCCACGAATGCGGCCACGCCATCCAGCATGCACAGGGCTACGCTCCGCTGGCGTTGCGTTCGCAGCTGGTCCCCATCGTGCAGTTCTCTTCGCGTATGGCAATGTTCGTCATCATCATCGGCCTGGTGATCCTGGCCTCCACGCAGAACGAACTGCTCTGCTGGATCGGCGTGGGCATGATCGGCGTATCGGCTCTCTTCTCGAACATCACCCTGCCGGTGGAATACAACGCTTCGCAGCGGGCCCTCGCCTGGCTCCAGAGCAGCCACACGCTCGAAGGCGCACAGCTCGGACAAGCCAAGGAAGCTCTCTCGTGGGCTGCCCGCACCTACCTGGTAGCGGCCTTGAGTGCCGTAGCGTCGCTGCTCTATTACGTTTTGATGATTTTAGGACGCCGTGATTGATGGCCCCGGAAAAGGACTACACACACCGGAGCTGGATCGCCGTCACCCTGCTCATCGCCGTTCTCATCGGATTGAGCCTGATACCGCCGCAAACGCTCGGCGGGGTCAGTCTGCGCAGGGCTAACATCCTGTCCGACCTCATCTCTTTCGAAGAAGACCTCGAAAAAGCCGAAAAAGCGATCGATCTGGACGATGCGGATTTCCACATCGACCTGACGCAGGTCGCCCGCCAGATCGCCGATACGGTGCCTCAACACGCCCCGACCACCTACGAATGGAACCTCCGGGAAGAGGCGGACGATACGACCGCCCATCCCCGGCTTCCGGATTCGGTCCGGCTGTCGCCGACGCTGATCCCGATCGAAGATTTCGACACGACGGGACACAGCCGCCTCACGGCCTTCTATGAAAAACTGCAGAAAGGCGACGCTCCTGTCCGTATCGCGGTCATGGGCGACTCGTTCGTCGAAGGCGACATCCTCTCCTCGGACCTGCGTGAAAAGCTGCAGCTCCGGTTCGGCGGTTCCGGGGCCGGGTTCGCTCCGATGGCTTCGCCGCTGACCGGTTTCCGGCGCACGATCAAAACCCAGTCCAAAGGTTGGGACTCCTACAACATCATGCAACGGCGGAACACCCCCGCCGCCATCAGCGACTATTATTACATCTCGGGCTGGCTCTGCCAACCTTCGGACGGAGCCTCCGTTCGCTGGGAAGGTTCATCGGACCGGGCTTGCCTGGACAGTTGCCGCACGGCCCGGATCCTGTTCGTCAGCCGTGACGACAGCCGTATCGAAGTGACCGTCAATGATCGGGACAACCGTACGTTCGACATCGAAGGTTCGCCCGCCGTGCGACAGATCGTCGTCCATGACGACATCCGTTCGTTGAGTTTCAAGGTGCTGTCGGGTGCCGCAGAAACGATCGGCTACGGTGCAATCTTCGAATCGGCGCCCGGCGTGGTGGTGGACAACTATTCGATCCGCAGCAACAACGGACAGGCGATGTTCTGGACCTCGCCCACGGTCAATGCCCAGATCAATGAAATGCTCGGCTACGACCTGGTGATCCTGCAATACGGCCTCAACATCCTGGAACCGGGCATCCGCTCCTTCGCCAAATACGGCGAACAGATCGAGAAGATGATCGCCTACATCCGGCAGTGCTTCCCTACGGCCGCCGTATTAGTGATGAGCGTCAGCGACCGCAGCGTGAAGTCGGACTCGGGATTCGTCCCGATGGATTCGGCACCCTACATGGCTGCGGCCCAACGACAGGCCGCGCAAAACAGCGGGGCAGCCTTCTGGAGCGCCTACGACGCCATGCAATCGCTCGGCGGCATGGCGCAATTCGTGGCCAACGGCTGGGCCGGAAAGGACTACACCCACATCAATTTCGCGGGCGGTCGTCGCGTAGCCTGGGCTCTGTACGACGCCATCAACCGAGGTGCCGAACAACATCCTCCCTTCACGCCCGTTGCGCATGACAACGTCATCGACACCCGGAAAATCTCGCACCTGGAAATGATGCTGCGCCAGGCAGCCAGGCCCCGTATGCAAAAACCCTAACGCCCGGACATGATCCAGACGGTGGAAAATATCGGGGAAAAGCTGGTTTCGATGCTCACGTACGACGCATCGCAGCCGTTGATCTTCAGCAGCGGGCTGTTCCTTTTCCTCTTCGCAGGATTCCTCTTCTTCTACGGATTCACCCGCCGGGCTCCGATGGCCCGCATCGTCTATGTCATCCTCTTTTCGCTCTACTTCTATTACAAGTCGAGCGGCATCTACTTCCTGCTGCTCGTCTTCGCTTCGGTGAGCGACTACTGGATCGCCCATGCCATCTACAAAGTGCGGACGCAACGGGCGAAATACTGGCTCGTGGGATTGAGCGTATTGGTCAATCTGGGCATGTTGGGCTATTTCAAGTACACGAATTTCCTGATCGAAATCGCCAACAACCTCTTCGGACAAGGGTTCCTCAACTTCCAGAACATCTTCCTGCCGGTCGGTATTTCGTTCTTCGTGTTCCAGTCGATGAGCTATACGATCGACATCTGCCGGGGACAACTCAAACCCCTGAACAACTGGGCCGATTACCTGTTCTATCTCTCGTTCTTCCCACAACTGGTAGCCGGCCCGATCGTCCGGGCCAAAGACTTCATTCCCCAGATCCGACAAAACCCGCTGCGGGTCACGCGCGAAATGTTCGGCATGGGCGTATTCCTGATCCTGATCGGCTTATTCAAAAAAGCCGTCATTTCGGACTATATCTCACTCAACTTCGTCGATCGTATCTTCGACGAGCCGCTGCTCTACTCCGGGTTCGAATGCCTGATGGGAATCTACGGCTACGCCCTGCAAATCTATTGCGACTTCTCGGGTTACTCGGATATGGCCATCGGCATCGCCCTGCTGCTGGGCTTCCGCTTTCCGAAGAACTTCGACGCCCCCTACAAGTCGGCCACGATCACCGAATTCTGGCGCCGGTGGCACATCTCGCTCTCCACGTGGCTGCGCGACTACCTCTATATCTCGCTGGGCGGCAACCGCAAGGGGCGTATCCGCACCTATTTCAACCTGCTCGTCACCATGCTGCTCGGCGGTCTATGGCACGGGGCGGCCGTGCGCTTCATCCTCTGGGGAGCGCTGCACGGCATAGCGCTGGCCCTGCACAAGCTCTGGCTGAGCGTCGTTCCCGGCTCCAAAGCCACAGGAGCCGAAATGCGGTGGTTCTGGCGTATTCCGGGCATTTTCTTCACCTTCAATCTGGTCTGCTTCGGATGGCTGATGTTCCGTGCCGAATCGATGAAAACCGTGCAGCTGATGCTCCACCAAATTTTCACGAACTTCAATCCTTCGGTCATCCCCCAGGTGCTCGAAGGTTATGCCGGCATCTTCCTGCTCGTCGGCATCGGCTACCTGCTGCACATGCTTCCCGACCGCTGCGACCGCTGGGCGCAACGATTCGTCACCTCCCTACCGACGATCGTACAGGTTCTCCTGGCCGCGTGCGTCATCTGGCTGGTGATGCAGGTCAAGTCGAGCGATATCCAGCCTTTCATCTACTTCCAATTCTAAACGACCTATGCACTCCTGCGACGAATCCCTGTTTCTGGCTCTCAATTTCGACGGCGGTCCCTGCCTGGACCGGATCATGACCCTCATCTCGGGCATGGCGATCTGGATTCCCTTTTACCTGCTGATACTCTGGCTGGTCTGCCGGCGCTACGGATGGCGCAACACGCTGCTTTTCCTCGCGGCGCTGGCTCTCGCCCTGGTGCTCTCCTGTCTCTTATACACATCTGACGCTGCCGACGATCTTACGCGTGTAGATC
>ENA-UBIJ01000759-UBIJ01000759.1-human-gut-metagenome-genome-assembly--contig:-NODE-759-length-13028-cov-6.509982_pt1 | contig 13028 bp, 9 predicted proteins | sample MGYA00244944_ERZ654876 | MGnify/ENA primary metagenome ERZ654876 (study PRJEB26926, sample SAMN06164748) | human gut metagenome | biome: ENVO:00009003; feature: ENVO:2100002; material: ENVO:00002003...
CTACACGCGTAAGATCGTCGGCAGCGTCAGATGTGTATAAGAGACAGGAAGAAAGGTGACACATCTTCAACGTTACCCTGTAGCAGATTTTTAGTCATGTTCCGCTGAATCATCTTTCCATTTTGCAATTGTCCCAAACCATAAATGGCTTCTTCCTTATCTAATACAAAAGGTTGATAAACCTGATAAGTTTTTGTCCCGGCATCATCGAAATCGATAAACTGCATACCGGATTTCTCTGCCAATAATACTTTGCCATCCTTTGAGAAATAAGAAACAATTCCCGTCCCGGTGTCCACACTGACACTTAGTTCACTGGTATTCAATACAATCTTATTATCTTTTATATCAGCTTTGAAACTTACCTTTTCAGGTTTTGCAATTACAGAAAGACTCTCTTTTTCATAGGCAACACCTTCCGGAGACTTTATTATCCTCGCCACAGCAGGCGCAAAAAATTGTACTTCTATATCCACTGCATTCACTGTGGTCTTGATACCCGACGATGTTTTCTGATAGTTCTGTGCGAATAAGATATTTGTGCTGAAGCATAAACATATACCCCAAAATAGATGATGTATTTTCATAATTATGGAATGATAAGGTTTCTAATTAATTACCAACAGATGTTGCATACAGTCCGATCATTGCTCCTGTAAAGCCACCAGCCACATTGGTAGAAAGAATATCACCGGAAACGGTTTCTCCTACATTTGTAAAACTTTTGCCATCAATCGAATAATTAAAACGATAATCATCTCCATTGGCTGCTACTTGCAGTGTCACAGGTTTCTCTATTTCTATTTTCACCTCAGCCAGGACACTCGCTTGTCCTTTTTCGGTTCTTTGCAGCATCAGGTAATAGTCTTTCCCCTTTTTAGTGATACCGAAAACATAGTGATATCTTTCATTTTGGTAACATGTTATACCGGCAAAATCTTTCTCATTTTTCGGTTTGTACGCCATGGTCGCTGCCGCTGTAAATTGATTATGCTGCTGACGGTAGAACAAGGTAGAAGTAGGTTTCACTTCATTGATATTTGAGGTAAAAGGGATGATCCGCAACCCTTTATCGGTCATCTCAACGAAATCTTCACGAGGACCTCTAAGACCAATCCATCTTAAGTCTAATGTTTTATCAGAGAAATCATCCTTAAAGACAAAGTTGCCACTAGGCAAATAACCGTTTTCCCCTGTCTGGTTCTCTACTCCCGAAGGCATCTTCAATGTAGGTTTCATAGGGATAAGCCCATTCTCGAAAACGGGAAATGTTCCGCTCCAGTCCACCGGAAGAATAAAAGTTTCGCGTCCGGTATTCACTCTGTTCTTCTCATTGGGGCGTATTCCTAAAAATACACCATAATATTTTCCGTCGGGTCCCTCCACTAAGTCTGCATGACCAGCCCAGTCTACTTTATCCGTCCGGTTTGCAGGAAAATAACGTTGAGTTAAAATAGGATTATTATTTGCCGGAAGATAAGGTCCTTTCGGATGATCACTTACAAAAATGACTTCGCTATGCCAACCTCCGGTTCCTCCTTCGGCACACATTAAATAATAACGTCCATCTTTTTTATAGATATGAGGAGCTTCAATCCATATCGGCTTTTCTTCTATATTGACGCCACCGTTTACTATGATCCGGTCCGTTCCCGGAACCACTTTATCATTCTCCACATCATAATCCCATATTTTTATGACACGGTGTCCTGAGTAACGTTCTTCTCCCTGAGCAGGAGCATCATTATGTACCACGTATGCCTTGCCATTATCATCAAAGAAGAGAGAAGGATCAATGCCTTCAAATTGTAGTTTGATCGGATCACTCCAGCCATTCTCCGGATTCTTTGTCTTTACCACCATATTTCCAAAGCCACCTGAAAATTGAGTGGTTATCATATAAAACGTATCATTATTGGGATTATATCTTATAGCAGGAGCATATACACCAGCACTAATACCACAATCTTCAACCTTTAATTGTGACGTTCTGTCCAGCACATGACCGATTTGTTTCCAGTTGACCAGATCATTAGAATGGAAAATAGGCACCCCGGGAAACATAGCAAAAGATGAGCACACTAAATAATAATCATTACCTTTCCGCGTTATACTCGGATCGGGATAGCAACCCTGCAAAATAGGATTATAGAACTCACCCGGCTTTAAAGGATTGTTTTGATAAATAGCATCCTCCCCCTGATAAATAAATTGCGTAAAGACAGGAGCATTTTTTGTTATTTTACCCTTACCACTCACCTCCATATTAAAAAACAGCATAAAAAATACGACAAGACCCACGGATTGCCAGCCCGACAAAATCAATTTTAATGTTCTCATATTATCACTTTTTATTTTCTATAATTTTCTGTTCTATAGTAGTGTTTGCAAATGTATCGATTCGGTTTTATCATATATGTACAATCATGATACAGGCATCTATATACAGGTTACATTTATCACAGACATGTAACATGATTCTTTTCTGATGTAACAAAAAGCCTCAAAACAGAAAAATGGTAAGATAAATAACTACATTACCTATTATTTCAGCACTTTTATTCCCCATCATGTAAAAGACTGAATATCAAATATTAGCAAATATTCATTTTCCTTTAAAGGAAAGCCCCCGTTGGTTTAAAAGAAACGGAGGCTTGGTTTAAAAGAAACGACCCGTTCCTTTTAAAGGAACAAGGTCGTTCTTTCTTTATTCATTCAATAAATAAATCCGGATTGTCTATCTGTAAAAATAAACAAAATTCCAAAGCGGTATTACTGTACGTTCATTACAATCGTTTTCAACTTATTTCTATCAGAAGTTCCTCCATACAGTAATTCATAAGTACCTTCCAACGGACGCATCGTATTCGACTCTGCATCAAACCATTCAAAGTTCTCACCGGTAAGAGGAATAGCTACTGATTCAGTTTTCCCTGCCGGAATATGAACGCGTTTGAAAGCACGCAAAGTATAACGGGGACCTTCCTTATCACCCGGACGTCTCAAATAAACCTGAACCACCTCTTCTCCATCACGTTGCCCGACATTGCTTACCGGAATAGTCAATACTACATTTTCACCTTTCGCGATTGTATTCTTGCTCAATTTAGCTTCTCCATAAGTAAACGTAGTATAACTCAACCCATGACCGAATGGGAAAAGTGGTTGCTGTTGCATATATCGATAGGTACGCCCTTTCATGGAATAGTCTTCAAAGTCCGGCAATTGATTCACATCCTTATAGAAAGTGACCGGCAGGCGTCCACCGGGATTATACTCTCCCCAAAGAGCATCAACGATAGCTGTACCACCCGCCTGTCCCGGATACCATGCCTGCAGAATCGCTTCACAAGTAGTCGTTTCGGGCACTAGTCCGATAGCTGAACCGGAATAATTGATAAAGACAACCTTTTTACCAGCCTTCTTCAAAGCTTTCAACAAATCACGTTGAACGTCCGGAAGTTCAATATCCGTACGGTCACCACCCTTAAATCCGGGAACTTCTACCGGCATTTCCTCACCTTCCAGACTTGGAGAAATTCCACCAGCAAAAAGAATCACATCAGCATCCATTACTCTCTTCACTGCGAAGTTCAAGTCGATCCCGACCTCTTTGCCCAAATCAAAATCAAGTGTAGCCCTTTCATTCCGTTGTTTGAATAAAATCTCGATATGATACTCTTTTCCAGCTTTCGCCTGTAACGTATAGAGGTTCGTCGGATTCTTAACATATATTTTCTGAGCCACTTGCTCACCATTTATAATAAGAGTCACTTCACCATCCAGTTGGAAACGGAAAGCAACATCACCCGACTGCGAAGGACGAAAGACAGATTCATAACGAGCCGAGAAATTAGTAATTTCCACACCGGGCGCAAACGTAGTAGCCCCTGTTGTCGCAAAATGGAACGGAGTGGAAATCTGATCGGTAGCAACCACTTCCCCTTCACGATCACGATTATTCCAATATTCTGCCAAGAAACCGGGTTTACCATTTATGCTACATTCATCAAACAGGCTTTGGAGTGTCTTTCCATCCACACGGTCACAACCCGGTTCGTATATGATTTGTCCTTCCGGTAGTTTGGCACGGACAGCTTCCAATAAGGTAACCGTATGTGCCGGAATACCGTTATAATTTCCCCACTGCATCACGGAGTCATTGGCATTAGGTCCCATAACAGCTACTTTCAGATGGGTATTCAGAGGCAGGATGTTGTTTTTATTCTGCAAGAGCACCAATGATTCACGGGCCATACGCAAAGCCAATGCCTGATGTTCCTTACTATTCAACACAGAGGTTGGAATTTCCGACCAAGCCGGTTGTTCGTCCATTTCTCCCAGTTCAAAACGTGCCGTCAACAAACGTTTCAATGAAATATCTATTTCTTTTTCGTCAATCAAACCGGCTTTTACAGCATCCGCCAGTGATGCATATTCACTTCCACATTCAAGGTCTGTGCCTGCCCGCACAGCATCGGCCGAAGCGTGTTCCTTGTCCGGGTGAGTCCCATGCGTTCCCGGTCTATAGAAATCGGAGATCGCTCCACAGTCAGAGACTACAATGCCTTTGTATCCCCATTCATCCCGCAATATTTGCATCAACAGGCGATTACTGCCACAACAAGGCTCTCCCTCAAAACGATTATAGGCACACATCACTTCCTTTACATGCGCTTTCTGTACCAAATCTTTAAAAGCAGGCAGATAGGTTTCCCATAAATCCCGGGGATCTATATTCTCCGCATCAAAACTATGCCGGTTCCACTCCGGTCCTGAATGAACGGCAAAGTGCTTGGCACATGCGTGCAGCTTATCATACCTGGCATCTTCCGGTCCTTGCAAACCACGGACTACAGCCATTCCCATTTGTCCTGTCAGATAAGGGTCTTCACCATAAGTTTCCTGACCGCGTCCCCAACGAGGGTCACGGAATATATTGACATTCGGTGTCCAGAATGTTAATCCCTGATAGCGTTTCAGCACGCCGCTTTCACCGAAAATACGCGATTTTACGCGAGCCTCATCGGAAGTGGCATTGAACACTTCATATAATAATGAATCATTAAAAGAAGCTCCCATACCGATAGACTGGGGAAAAACAGTAGCCAATCCGGCACGTCCCACACCGTGCAACGCCTCATTCCACCACTCATATTCTTTAATTCCCAGTCGAGGGATAGCAGGTGACGCATTTTGCATGATTGATACTTTTTCTTCCAAAGTCAACCGGGGCAACAAATCCTCCGCCCGTTGTTCCGCCGTTAAAGAAGTGTCCTGGTAAGGCAGCAATTGCTTACATGCCGAAAACGATAACACCAAACAAACACCCATAATCGGTATCCAACCTCTTTTCATAATATTATACTTATTAGTTATGATTAATTTGGAAACAAAAATAGCCTATTTTCCAATAAAACAATGTTTCATTGGTTACAAATACATATTTGTTTGTTACATTGACGCATCACAGAACGAATAATCAAAAGAGTCCACATCTACATAACCGCCTACAGAACGTGTAGCATAGTTAAATATGGCAAACTTACTGCCCATAAACATACGGGTGTAGTCAAATTTCATCTTGACAGGCAGACCAACAGGTATCCATGCTTTTCCATCAAGACTATAAGAAAAACGAGCCTCATCCCGTCCATTGGTAAAGTCACCTTCCACACGCAAGTAGACAAGCTCTTTGTTAAGAGGTATACGGGCTTGTTCGGTCATATCCACACGGCTAATGGCACGCTTCGTTTTCTCAAATACACTTTTCTGTTCACTCATCACAAGAGACAGTTTATTTCCGTTCTTTTCAATCGTAAGCACACCGCTGTCACCATTAAAAGCCGATAATCCTGCACGGTCACCATCTTTCATACCCCCCAGAGAGAGACTGACAGTGCCCATGCATTTCGGTCCTACCATACGTTGAGTCAACGTATTGGGAGCAACAAACAGGTTATCTACCACACGGGAGGTTTTCAAACGCAGAAATCCGGGACGGTCGGTAAGACTCCATGCCTGATCGACGGGGTTATGATTCCACTGCCAATAGAGGGAAAGCCCGGAAGCGGAAAAATCATCCGAACCGCAGATACCATCCATTGACATATACGATAAAGTGGTATCATTCGGAATGTGCCCGTCCTTGTCTCCCAGCATAGGCCAACCATCTTCCGTCCATGTACAAGGCATGAGACACGGCACACGCCCTACGCCACCACGATCCTGAAAAATCAGTCCGTACCATTCACCGTTTTTCCCGTCTACGATACATCCTTGACCAACACCGCCATGCCCGTCAAACTCCGTTTCAAGAATGACACGCTTTTCGTAAGGTCCGGTAATCTTATCGGCACGATAGCATACTTCACGACGCAGACGGCCGGGAATACTCCAATCCATAGAAATCATCAGCAAGTAATATTTCCCATTATACTTGATGACGGAACTACCTTCCAACAGCCCTTGTTCGTCAGCATCCCGTTCAAATATTTGCTGATTGATGCCACCGGGAAGTACATCGGTCAAATCGGTTTTCAACTCCGTAAGCTGTCCCGTACTGTGAAAGAGATACACCCGCCCGTCATCATCAAACAGAAGCGAACCGTCATGGAAATGCGGAGGACGCGAAAGAAGTTTCCAGGGACCGGCCGGATCTGTCGCAGTATAGACAAACCCACGTCCGGGCGCGCCATTGGCTGTAAACCAGACATAGAATTTACCGTCATGATAGCGGATAGATGATGCCCATTGTCCTTGCCCGTAAGCAGTGCCTTCGAGCAAATCATAACGAGGACCATCGTCAATGCGGGGAAATACGTAGCTGATAGTTTCCCAATGTTTCATGTCCGGCGAACGCATGATAGGCGCTCCCGGCATCAGGTGCATAGTAGTGGAAACCATGTAAAAGTAATCACCTGCGCGACACACCGACATATCGGGCACGTCAGCATAAAGAATAGGATTACGGTATTGTGCTCCGGCTGATAGCGGAAAGAACAATGTAAAAAGAGTACACAGTAAAATTGTGTTGATTTTTGTTTTCAGCATAATCATCGTTTTTTTATTAACTGGCTACATTATCTATTATTTGAAAGCTAATTATTTAAAATGTTCCTTGTTATCTTCCACATCACAAAAATAGAAAATGCAAACAGATATATTGCCCAAAGTATGCTACATGATTTCTTTGTGATGCTACATATCGAATGAAGAATGTTACATCTATATTTACTCATGTTACATCACCCTATCTCCCAAAGAGAGGAGACTGTATTCAGCCTCCTCTCACTTATTACATACCCGAAACAACAGGTATCAACAACTATTCTTATTACAAGAACTTATCAGAACTCAACCAGTATGCGGAACACCTTTCCCGGATTAGCCGTCCATTCCTGCATAGCTTCCAAAGCTCCTTCCGGTTTTGCTATCTTCGAAATCAGTTCTTCCACCGGACAATTTCCTTCTTTCATATAATTAATAACCGCACGAAAATCGGCAGGTAACGCATTTCTGGAACCACGGATATCCAGTTCTTTCTGAACGAAATATTTCGTTTGGAAAGCTACTTCGCTTTTGGCATAGCCAATGCAAACGACCCGTCTTGTAAAACCGACTTCATCCACCGCCATCACATAAGTGACCGGACTGCCGACAGCTTCAATCACCACATCGGCACCGAAGCCCTCCGTTATCTGTTGCATCCGTTCGTGTACATTTTCTGTCTTGGAGTTAATCACATAAGAAGCACCTACCCTTTTCGCCAGTTCCAGTTTCTCGTCATCCAAGTCGACAGCAATGACCGTTGCCCCTCTCAAAGCAGCACGTACAATGGCACCGATACCAATCATACCGCAGCCAATAACCATCACATATTCATTATCGATCACCTGCGCACGAGATACCGCATGGAATCCGACACTCATCGGCTCAATCAACGCACAATCGCGAGGAGAGATATTACCAGCCGGAATAATCTTCGTCCAAGGCAATACGGCATATTCGCACATCACTCCATTGCGCTGTACCCCTAACGTTTCATTATGCTCACAGGCATTGACACGACCATTACGACAAGAAGCACATTTACCACAATTGGTATATGGATTCAATGTCACGTTCATCCCTTTTTCGAAGCCGGCCGGAACATTCGGACCAACCTCCTCAATCACCGCTCCTACCTCATGTCCCGGGATTACCGGTAACTTCACCATTGGGTTACGTCCTAAAAAGGTATTCAGGTCGGAGCCACAGAAACCCACATACTTGATTCTTACTAATACTTCACCGACACCAACGGTCGGTTTTTCCAGTTCAACCACCTTCATTTCGGAGGGATTGACAATTTGAACTGCTTTCATTGGATATGTTTGATAAATAAATTTATTAATCGATTACTTTATAACCTTTCCAACCATAATATGCACAGAAGACAAAGCAAATCATCGGTACACAATAGGCCATATAATAGATATGCTCATTGGCATGCATAAAATAAGCCGTCAACTGTGGCAGGCAGGCATTGCCGACAATAGCCATTACCAGAAATGCCGAACCGCTCTTTGTCTGATTCCCCAGTCCTTTTAGCGCCAATGAGAACTGCGTGGGATACATTATAGACATAAAGAAAGAGATAGCCAACATTGCGTATAACCCGATCATACCTCCCCATATCATCACTGCCCCGCACAAAAGAATATTCATCAAGGCGTAAACCAGTAGCATATCCTGTGGACGGAATTTCACCATCAATCCGGTACCGATCCAACGCCCCAAAAGAAATGCAAGCATATACAATCCGAAGAAGGTAGTCGCTGTATCTTCCGGCAATCCGGCATAAGTACAACAGTAAACCAGGAACAAACTGTTTATCGCCGTCTGTCCGCCGTTATAGAAGAATTGCGCAATCACTCCCCACCGCAAATGTGAGTGCTTCAATACACCGAAGTCTATCAGTTTTTCTTTCTGTCTGCCCTCTTTCGTTTTACCCGAAGAAGTCGTTTTATCGGAAGAAGCCATTTCTCCTTCGTCCCCAATCTTCGGCAATTTTGAAAAGACGAAGACGACAGCTATGGCAATCAACAATATAGCCAATATCAGATAAGGAAGTTTCATGGCATCCGTTTCCAATTGGATATAGGTCTGCCAACCTCCCGGATAATCTATAGGAAGGGTCTCTTGCGTGTAATGAGTTCCGCTAAGGATGAGCTTACTCAAAAACATGGCAGCGATAAAAGCTCCGAGCCCATTGAAAGACTGCGCCAGGTTCAATCGGCGAGGAGCCGTTTCGGGTGCTCCTAAAACCGTCACATACGGATTGGCAGCTGTCTCCAGAAAGCACATTCCCGTAGCGATAATAAAGAAGATACAGAGGTAAGCCCAATATTCTTTTAAGATGGCGGCAGGAAAGAAAAGCAGGCCTCCGATTGCAGCTAATACCAGTCCGAAAATAATTCCCGCCTTATAGCTGTAACGTTTCATAAACATCGCTATGGGGATGGGGAAAATAAAATAAGCCAACCAGTAGGCAGTCTCGGTAAAGGAGGCTTCAAAGGTATTCAGTTCACATGTCTTCATCAATTGCCGGATCATCGTGGGAAGCAGATTACTGCTTATCGCCCACAGAAAGAAAAGGCAGAAAACTAACGCTAAGGGTATTGTATATGTATTCTTTTTCATGGTATAAATATAGTTTTACGATAAGGATGTTTTCTCCATCATTCGGACATGTTCTTGATGTAAGGAAGTACGGGGAGATCCGTGAATCCATAGAAGTTCCGGGCATTTTCTCCCAAAAAGAGTCTTTTGTCCTCTTCCGTCAGCTCGGAAGACTTCACCACAAAATCGTATGACATCTTATAGGTGATTGCTGTAATGGTGCGCGGATAGTCCGATCCCCACATCAGTTTCTCCATGCCAACTAAATCCGCCGCTTCCCGAATGGCTTTCACTGCTCCTTTGAAAGGATAAAATTCATCATTGAAAAGCCAGGTGATTCCGCCGGATTCAATCATCACATTGGGATGACGTGCCAGGCGGATTTGTTCTTTCCAGTCCGGACGTGTCACCATTCCGAAGTGCCCGACAGCTATTTTTAGGCGGGGACATTCCTGAATAATCTCTTCCACTTCGGGAACCTGTGTTGCTCCGTCAGCCAAATCGATGGAGAGCATGACATTCCGTTCTTCCATAGAATGAAACATCTGCATCATTTCCTCATTATTCAGCATTACCCGTCCCTCTTTTAACAACAAGCGTTGGGCAGGTATTTTTATAGCCTTAAAACCTTTGGCTATAAGCTCTTTCGCCTGCTCCAGAAATCCAGGTTTGCGGAACTCACACATTCCGCAAACAAAGAAACGGTTGGGATAATGGGAAACGACTTCCGACAAATAATCATTCTGAATACCGTCAATAAACTCTTGAGTAATGACAGCCGCAGCCACTTGCGCATAGTCCATATTCGAAAGAAAAACTTCCGCGCTATTCACTCCGTCTATCATAAAGGGCGGAACCATTTGCCGGATTTCTCCCATAAATTCCGAACGGCCATTTTCCAAAGTCCGGATAGGCAATCCGTCCACAACAGTATCCTGCCGTAACCACAGATGGGCGTGCGCATCAATAATTGTATAGTCCATACGAATGACGCTGTTTTATGAGTTTGCCCAACTTACACGTTTCTGCTCTCCGATAATCTCCTGTACTTCTCGAACGAGTTCCCAGTCAATAGGTTCTTCGATGAAAGCGATGTTCTTTTTCACATTCTCCGGATTAGTTGTACTAAATAAAGTCGTTGCTATACGAGGATTGCTGACGGAGAACTGCATAGCCAGTTTCTCAATCGGATAATTCTTAGCTTTGCAATGTTCCATTGCTTTACGGCAAGCCTCTACCAAGGGGTTGGGAGCCGGATGCCAGGCAGGAACACCACGTTCACTCAACAGTCCCATTGAAAGGGGAGAAGCATTAATCACGCCGATTTCTTTGGATTCGAAGTAGTCCAGGAAGTCTGCTAATTTATCATCACACAAGCAATAATGGCAGAAGCTAAGCACAGATTCAATCGTACCGCTTGGTGAATGGTCGATTACCCATTTCAAGTTTTCGAGTTGCAAGTCGGTAATTCCAACGTGTCCTACCACTCCCTTTTCACGCAACTCAACCAAAGCAGGTAGAGTTTCATTAACTACCAGGTTCAAATCGGCAAACTCCACATCGTGTACATTTATCAGATCGATAAAATCTATATTCAGACGTTCCATGCTCTCATACACACTTTCCGTCGCACGTTTTGCAGAGTAATCCCACAGATTCACTCCATCTTTTCCATAACGTCCCACTTTGGTAGAAAGGTAATAACGGTCGCGAGGAAGATCTTTAAGCGCCTTTCCTAAAACAGTTTCCGCCTTATAATGTCCGTAATAAGGAGACACATCGATAAAGTTCATTCCTGCCTCAACAGCGGTAAACACAGCCTGAATGCCTTCTTTTTCTTTCAAATCATGGAAAACTCCTCCTAAAGAAGAAGCTCCAAAACTAAGAGATGATACTTTCATCCCTGTCTTTCCGATTTCATGGTATTGCATACTTTTAGGTTTTAAATCATTTTGTATGCGACAAAAATAGGTCAGTAATAGTTTCAGTGCAGCAGAGAGCGGTCGAAAAACCAACGTAACGGTTTACGTAAAAAATATTGCTTCAGATGCTTTTAATTTTCCGGGAATGTGCTTTCTTTGTAAAAAGAATCTAAGTTGCAGTCTTTCAAATGGAAAACCGGAAACATACTTCACTCAAAGATCTCGCCCAAGCATTGGGGGTATCAATTCCTACTGTATCCAGGGCACTAAAAGATAGTCCGGAAATCAGCCGTGAACTTTGCGCCAAAGCAAAGGCACTGGCTAAAGAGATGAACTACCGCCCCAATCCTTTTGCCATGAGCCTGCGGAAAAATGCACCACGTATCATCGGAGTGATCGTTCCGGATATTGTCACTCATTTCTTTGCATCAATTCTGAATGGAATAGAGAATATGGCTATTGCCAACGGATATTTCGTGATTATCACGACCTCGCATGAGTCTTACGAGCACGAAAAAAGAAACATTGAGAATCTGGTCAATATGCGCGTGGAAGGCATCATCGCCTGTCTGTCTCAAGAAACAACCGATTTCTCCCACATCTCCGCCTTGAAAGACATTAATATGCCACTTATCCTGTTCGACCGTGTTTGCCTGACCGACCAATTTTCATCGGTGATAGCAGACGGGGCACAATCCGCACAGATGGCTACACAACATCTCCTGGATAATGGAAGCGAGCGGGTAGCTTTTATCGGAGGAGCTAATCATCTGGATATTGTAAAGAGAAGAAAACATGGCTATCTGGAAGCCTTGCGTGAGAATCGTATTCCGATCGAAAAAGAGCTGGTAGTCTGCCGGAAGATTGATTATGAGGAAGGCAAGATTGCCACAGAAACTTTACTGTCACTTCCACAGCCTCCGGATGCTATTCTTGCCATGAATGACACATTGGCTTTCGCAGCAATGGAAGTTATCAAAAACCATGACCTCCGGATTCCGAATGATGTGGCAATCATCGGGTATACAGACGAGCAGCATGCTAATTATGTGGAACCGAAATTATCAGCAGTATCACATCAGACCTATAAAATGGGAGAAACTGCCTGCCAACTACTTATCGATCAGATAAAAGGAGATAAGACTATCAAGCAGGTGACGATTCCAACACATTTGCAGATTAGGGAGAGTAGTATAAAAAATCAAAAATGTAATCTTCTGTAATATAAGCAAGAAGGAACAAAACATAAGGAGTAGTCAAACGACATCATGACAATGAGGATTATGGATTGATGATGAAAATGAAAAGAATGCAAATCAAGCTATTGTATGGGATAAATGGAACAATCCTATAGGATATGACTTACCTGCAGATAAGAATTTCCATGGTATTACTCCTGTCTCTTATACACATCTCCGAGCCCACGAGACGGACTCCTATCTC
>ENA-UBIJ01000772-UBIJ01000772.1-human-gut-metagenome-genome-assembly--contig:-NODE-772-length-12880-cov-4.225185_pt1 | contig 12880 bp, 13 predicted proteins | sample MGYA00244944_ERZ654876 | MGnify/ENA primary metagenome ERZ654876 (study PRJEB26926, sample SAMN06164748) | human gut metagenome | biome: ENVO:00009003; feature: ENVO:2100002; material: ENVO:00002003...
GCCCCGTAAAGCTCAGGTCGCGGCCTATCTCGGTGTTCAAATGTATCCTGACGCCCACGTCCTCTATGGCCTTGACCTCTCGGGCGATGACGTCGCGGGGGAGGCGCCACTTCGGGATGCCGAAGGAGAGGATGCCGCCGGCGACGGGGGCGGAGTCGTAGACGTCCACGGCGCAGCCGCTCAGGGCCAGGTAATATGCGCAGGAGAGGCCGCTCGGGCCGGCGCCGATTATGGCGACGCTCTTGCCGTTGGCGGGCCAGACCGCCTCGGGCTTCACGCCCTTTTCAAATGCCCTGTCCGCGACGAAACGCTTGATGTCGCGGATGGCGACGGGCGCGTCGTAGTTGGCGCGGTTGCACTCGAACTGGCAGGGATGCGTGCAGATGCGGCCGCAGACCGAGGGGAAGGGGTTGTCGCGCCGGATGAGCCGATAGGCATCCTCGTACCTGCCCGCGGCGGCGAGCGCTATGTAGCCGGAGATGTTTATCCCGGCGGGGCAGGCCTTCTGGCAGGGCGAAACATAGGCCTCGTCGTTGACGCCGGCCCTCACCTTGATTGCGCCCGTAGGGCAGTGCTTTTCGCAGCTGCGGCAGCCGACGCACTTCGACGTGTCCACTTTGGACACGCGGGTCACGATTTTCATGCTGTACTCTCCTTACATGTGAATTTTGGGTCTCTCTATTGCTCCGCCCGCTCGTGGTGCCGGTGACGGTGCCCGACCTTCTCACGCAGGCGTTCGCGCAGTATTCCGGCGAGCTTTGCGGCGATGAGCTCCTTGCTCCAGCCGTTTTGCGCGCCCTCGATGACGGTACCGGCGCAGAGCGCGACCTCGTCGTTCGGCCCCGGCAGGGCCACGAGCAGCACCGGGCCGACCTTGCCGACGCCTATCCTGATGCCGTCCTTCCTGTGGCGGCCCTCGCCGGCGGTGAATTTGGCTATATACGGCGCTGCGGCGGTCCTGTCCAGGCGCTCTATGGCCTCGACGCTGTGGTCCTTGTCCTCCGCGCCGACGCCGCCGGTGGTGATGATGAGCCCGTAGCCCATGTCGCAGGCGCGGCGGAGCTTGCCGGTGAAGAGGTCGATGTCGTCCTTGAGTATCTCGCCCCTGTCCGCCTCAAAGCCGTTCTCGCGCAGCAGTTTGAGCAGCATGGGCGTGTTCGTGTCCTCTATCTCGCCGTCCTCCACCTCCGCGCCGGAGGGGAACACTATGGCCCGGCGGGCGATGCGCTCGCGCACCCGGTCCGCGTTGGCCTCGGCCTTCTCAAGCTCCCGGCGCATCATCTCGTCGCTCTCGCTGTCGCCCGCTATCCAGCCGAGCATGCCGCGGGAGCTTATGTGCGCGCCGGGCTCGAGCTCGACGCCCTCCATCGCGGCGAGGCGGGTCAGAATGGCCTGCTCCCGGCCTATGAAGCCCCGCGGGTCCACCTCGCGGCGGAGCACGTCGAGCGCCACGGTGCCGTCCCGCACGTCTATGACCAGCACGTCCTGCGGGTCTATGCCTATCTCCTCCGCGACGGCGTCGGAGATGCGGTTCAGGTTTCCGGAGCTCAGGCGTATGCCCTCTATGAGCAGCTCGCTCTTGTCTAGCAGGTCGTAGCCGTGGCCGTAGGCGCCGCGCTCGACCTTTAGGACGTCCATGTGCATGTCGAGCATCGGGGCGTCGATTATCGCGCGGCCCACGCCCACGATGTCCACGCCGCTGCCTCGCAGAGCACGCACGTCCTCAAGCGTCACGCCGCCCGCGTAGGCTATCTCGACCTTGCGGTAGCCGTACTCGCGCTCCCACTCGCGCAGCACGGGCCTGACCTCGCGCGCGACCAGGACGGCGTCCCCGATGCGGCCCGTATCCACGAACACGATGTCCGCGCCGGAGCTTATCGCGGCCCAGGCCTCGCGCACGATGTTGCCGTTTTCGCTCCGGCCGCGTATCTGCACGACCTTTTTCCGGCCCCCGATGCCCTCCGCCGCGCCGAGGCTCTTCTGTATGCCGCCGAGCATCTCGACGATGTTCTTGTCGAGATACACCATCGGGCCGTCCGTTATCCTCGCCGCGCCGCCGCCGAGGGCGACCGCGCGCCGGAGCCGGGGCCTGAGCTCGGCCGGGAGCTTCTTCCACGAGCCGCACACCACGCGCAGCTCCCCGCCAGCTGCGTGTACGAAGTCCGCTGCCGCCGTGGCGACGCCCGAGGCCTTGAGCATGCAGCCCATTATCTCGTCCTCGGCCCGGGCCATCTGCAGCGGCGTGCCGCCAAGCTGCATGAGCATGTCGCCGCTCAGGACCCGCGTGCCGTCCGCCGCCGCGTAGTCCACCGTGAGCCCGAGCGACTCCGCCGTCTCCACGGCGTCCTCGGCGCCGCAGAGCAGGCCCTCGCCGTCTGCAAATATGCAGGCCGTCACCTTTGCCGCGGATATGCCTTTGAAAAGTTCTTCCCTTATGTCTTCCATAGCGCACCTCTATCGGCCGACCGACTGTGTTAATTTTCTGCCTATGTCACAAGGGTACATCAAGCGCCCCGAAAACTGAAATGTCAAAAACGCAACCTATCTTGCACCAAAGCGCCCGCATTTCCACCGCCGGGCGGGTCATGAACGCTCCCGGCGGCGGTATTGCCCGGGCTATGCTGAAAACGGCACATATTTTGCAAAATGAGCATGGAAATGCTCTGCCCGCAATGTTATTATTTTGTCATACGAAAACGAGACGGGGTGACACACATTGGATATACAAAACCTCAATTACTTCCTCACGGTGTACAACTACCGCAGCTTTTCCAAGGCGGCGGACATCCTGCACATCTCCCAGTCCGCGCTGAGCCGGCGCATCATGGCGCTGGAGGAGGAGTGCGGCGTGCAGCTCATCAACCGAGGCAGCCGCTACATCGAGCTCACCCCGGCGGGGGAGAGCTTCGTCACGGACGCCGCCAAGATAGTCGCCAGACAGGAGAAGCTCATGCAGTCGCTGGAGCGCTTCAAGAACAGGGGAGACCTGGTGCTCGGATACTGTCCGGCCATATATATCCACGGCCTTTTGAAAATGCAGTCCCTGCTCAAGAGCCACTCGCCGGAGGCACGGCTCTCCTATGTCGAGGTCGAGCAGCAGGACGTGCCGAACAGCCTGCTCACGGGCAGCATCGACCTCGCCTATACAATGTATGGTGAGGTGGCCGACGTCTCGGGCCTCAGCTGCGTGGAGCTCATCGCAAACGACCTCACGGTCATCGTCCCGCGCGGGCACAGGCTCGCCAGCCGCAACTACGTCACCTGCGAGGAACTGCGCGGCGAGACCTTCATCATGCCGAAGGGCCCGGGCGGCCAGTCGGCCACGGCGTCCAAGGTCATAGATTTCATCGACGCCAAGGTCTCGAGCGCGGACAACATCGTCTTTGTGAACTCCTTCAGCGAGGTGCTGGTGAGCGTATGCGACGGCGTCGGCATCGGCCTCAACGGCATCTTCGTCTCCGAGGAGACCCGCTCCTCCACCGAGTTTTACAAGAGCATCATAATAAGCGACGCCCGCCTGCCCTACGGCGACCTCGTGCTCGCCTACTGCGACTCCAACGAAAAGGCCGCCGCCTTTGCCGACAGGCTGCGCGGCCTGCTCAAATAGGCGCTCTGCGGCGTAATAAGCCCCCGCGGACCCATGTGGTCCGCGGGGGCCTTTTCGTTTCCGGCAAGCTTCCTTGCGAAAAGCGCATTTAACTTTCACAGGGGCATTTGATAAAATCATGACAAGATCGATGCGGCCGCATCAGAAAGACAAAAGGAGCGATTCAATGAAAGCAAGAGCTGCGATTTCCGAGAGCGCCGGCATGACGCTGCTGTTCGACGATATAGACGTTCCGGCCCCCGGTCCGGGCGAGGTGGGCGTTAAGATAGTCGCCACCGGGCTGTGCCACACGGACATCACCGGCATGCAGGGCGCCATCGGCCTGTTCCCGACGGTGTTCGGACACGAGGGCGCCGGCATAGTCGAGGCCGTGGGCCCCGACGTCACCGAGTTCAAGGTCGGCGACCGGGTGGCCATCACATATTCCTCCTGCGGCTGCTGCGAGGCCTGCAGGAGCGGGCAGACGCCCACCTGCGACATGTTCCTGCCGCTCAACTTCGTGGGCGAGTCCAAACTCAGGCACAAGGGGCAGACGATCTACAACTGGTTCGGCCAGAACTCCTTCTCCACCCACACCCTCACACGTGTGCGCAACCTGGTGAAGGTCCCGGACGGCATAGACCTCGCCACCACCGGCCCCTACGGCTGCGGCATGATAACCGGCGCGGGCGCGATGTTCGACATGGCCCCGGGGGAAAACGACACCGCCCTCATCTTCGGCCTCGGCGCCGTCGGCTTTGCCGCGCTCATGGCCGCGAAGATCGCGGGCTGCAAGAACATCATCGCCGTCAGCGGCACCGAGTGGAAGAACAAGCTCGCCCTCGAGCTCGGCGCCACGCACATCGTGAACCGCCGGGAGACCCCCGACATCGCCGCCGAGGTCAGGAAGATCGCCCCCAAAGGCGCCAACGTCATCGCCGAGTGCACCGGCCGGACGGCCATGGCCACGGAGGCGCAGAAGTGCGTCGCAGCCAACGGAAAGATCAGCTTCGTCGCCGTCTACACCGAGGACATCCCCCTCAACTACGCGCTCATGTCCAAGAACGTCAGCGCCAAGGTCATCATGGAGGGCTCCTGGGACAACCGCAAGGGCGTCGAGACGCTCATGAAGTACAACCTCGAGGGCAAATTCCCCGTAGAGAAGCTCATTACCTACTACGACTTCGAGGACATAGGCAAGGCCCTCGACGACCTCGAGCACCAGAGAGTGATAAAGGCAGTGCTCAAAATGCCGGAAGAATAAATAATGTAAAGGAGAAATTCGGATGAGCGAGAAAACCAACATACTGCTTACCCCCTTCAAGATCGGCTGGGAGACCATCAAGAACCGCATGGTCATGGGCCCCATGGCTGTGTCCCAGCTCTTTGACTCCTACGGCGCGTTCAACGACGAGGGCATCGAGTTCTACACCGAGCGTGCCAAGGGCGGCTTCGGCCTCATCTACACCGGCTGCATGGTCAGCGACGTCACCGTCGACGCCTTCGACCCCAAGACCATCAACAGCCCGCTCTATGCCCCCGCGCGCTTCATAAACCGGGCCAGCCGCCTCAACGAACGCTGCAACGCCTACGGCGCCAAGGTCATAGCCGAACTCACCGCCGGCGGCGGCCGCAACTACCCCATGCAGAAGGCCCCCTCCGCCGTCGAGTGCTACGCCTACCCGATGTACAAGGGCATCGAGCTCACCGTCGACGAGATACACCAGAAGCGCGACCAGATGATAAAGGCCGCCGCCGTCTGCCAGAAGGCCGGGTTCGCGGGCGTCGACATCCACTCCCTCCACTGGGGCTACCTGCTCGACGAGTTCGTGCTCTCCATCACCAACAAGCGCGAGGACGAATACGGCGGCTGCCTCGAGAACCGCATGCGCCTCATCCGCGAGATGATCGGCGGCATCAAGCAGGTCTGCGGCAGCGACTACCCCGTGACCGTCGGACTGCACGTCAAGAGCTTCATCAAGGCCCTCAACAAGGCCTCCCTCACCGGCGAGGAGGAAGCCGGACGCACCGTAGAGGAGGCCGTCGAGATCGCAAAGATGCTCGAGAGCTACGGCGTGGACGCCATACTCACCGACGTCGGGATCTACGACTCCTTCTACTACGCCTGCCCGCCCAGCTACATGCCCAAGGGCCACGGCCTGCCCTATTATGAGCAGGTGAAGAAGAACGTCAACATCCCCATACTCGGCCGCTCCAGGATGGGCGACCCCGTGCTCGCCGCCGAGGCCGTCGAGAAGGGCCGGATCGACGCCGTCGTGCTGTCCCGCCCCTCCCTCGCCGACGCCTACTTCCCGAGGAAGGTCGAGATGGGCGTCGAGGAGAAGATACGCCCCTGCATCGGCTGCAACATGGGCTGCATAGGCCCGCTGCTGCAGAAGGGCACCGCCGTGAGCTGCGCCGTCAACCCCAGGGCCTTCAACGAGCTCACTACCCGCCCCAAGAAGACCGTGCGGCCCAGAAACATCGCCGTCATCGGCGGCGGCGCCGCCGGTATGCAGGCCGCCCTCACCGCCGCAGAGTGCGGACACAAGGTGGAGCTCTTTGAGAAGACCGGCGTCCTCGGCGGAGAGATGAACGCCGCCGGTGCGCACTCCTTCAAGGTCGAGATACATCAGCTGCGCGACTGGTACATCCGCGAGCTCCGCGAGCACGAAGTTCCTGTGCACATGAACTGCGAGATCAGCGCCGACGAGGTCAAGGCCAAGGGCTTTGACACCGTCATCCTCGCCACCGGCGCCAGCGCGCTCATGCCCGCGTCCATCGAGGGCATCGACAAGGCCGTCTCCGCCGTGGACCTGCTCGAGGGCAAGAAGGCTGCGGGCGACACCGTCGTCGTGGTCGGCGGCGGCATGGTCGGCTGCGAGACCGCGGTCGACCTCGCGAAGTCCGGCAAGAAGGTCACGGTCGTCGAGGCGCTCAACGACATCCTCTCCGCCGAGTTCGTGCCCCAGCAGCACAAGCTGATGCTCAAGGACCTCTTCGAGTACCACGACATCGCCGCCCTGACCGGCAAGAAGCTCGTCGCCGTCACCGATGAGGGCGCGGTAGTTGAGGACGCCGAGGGCAAGCGCGAGACCGTGCCGGCCGACACCGTCGTCATGTCCATCGGCCTGCGCCCGAACAAGTCCCTCGCCCCCGACTACTACGGCAAGAACATCGCCGTCTACCAGATCGGCTCCGCCCAGACAGCCGGCAACATCATCACCGCCGTGCACGAGGGCTTTGAGGTCGTATACAACATGGACTGAGGGCATGTATACAAAAAACGCCCGTGCTCATTTGAGCATGGGCGTTTTTCTTATTCCTCCTGTGAGAGCGTTGTCTCCGCGGCGAGGAGCAGCAGACGCTTGAACTCGGCGCGCTCGGCGGCGGTCATCTGCCCGGTCATGCGCTCAAAACATTCGTCTATCTCTTTTTGCACATGCGGTTATGCGGCCCAGGCCTTTTCCGTCGGGTGGATATCAAAAGTACGCTTGTCCTTCGGGTTCGTGCTGCGCACGAGAAAGCCGAGCTCCGTCAGCTTGGTCACGGTCTTTGCGATGACGCTCTTGTCCAGGCCAAGGCGCTTTGTGATCTCGTCCTGTGTCAGCTCGCCGTAGTCGCAGACTATCAGGATGACCACCGCCTGCGCCGCCGTCAGGTCATACTTCTCGCAGCTCTCGCTGAGCCAGATGTGCGACTTTCTGTACAGTATCGATATCGCTTTGAACGGGCTGTCCATTATCCCCGCCATTGCGCTCGCCTCCTTCGTGTTCGCGCCCACATTATACAACGATATAGTGGCAATTGCAACTGGTTATTGACTTGGGTGCGCTTCTGTGTTATACTCCATGATCGGTGGCAGTTGCCACCATTTATTTCGCTTCGATTCGAGTTTAAAGGAGTTTTGATTTCATTGGTAAAGTCCGAAAAGATCTGGAACTGGAGGTTCATCCTCTTATTCATCACAAACCTGCTTGTACTCGCCGCGTTTTACGCGTCCATCCCCATCATACCCGTCTACTGCGAGGAGATCGGCATCACAGGCTCAAGGATCGGCATCGTGCTGACGGCCATGAGTGTGGCGACGGTGCTGTTCCGCCCCGTGGCGGGGTATCTGCTGGACAACTTCAATCGCTTCAAGGTATATCTCATTTTCCTGGCGCTGTTTTGCCTGTCCTTCCCGGCGTTCATCGCCTTCCCCGTGTTCGGGCTGCTGATAATCGTGCGGCTCTATATGGGCGCGGTGTACTCGGTCTGCGCGTCGGCGACGATGACCATGGCGGGCGACGTGCTGCCCGCGGCTAAGGTGACGGAGGGCATCAGCCGCTTTGCCTTCACGGTGTCCATAGGCATGGCCGTCGGCCCCTATGTGGGGCTGCAGGTGCAGGAAAACCTGAGCAGCAAGGCCTCCTTCTGGACCATCTTCGGCATAACGGTGGCCGCGCTCATCTGCGTTGCCTGCTGCCGGCTGCGCTATCCCAAGGTGCAGCGCCGCAAGTTCTCACTGAAGGAGAGCATCTACAAGCCCGCGCTGCCCTTCATGCTGAACATGATGTTCCTGATGATACCCTACGGCGCGGTCATCGCCTACTCCTCCATCCTGGCGCAGGAGAAGGACATCATGGCCTGGCTGCCCTATTTCTACATCTGCCTCGTCGCCGGAATGCTCGTCTCCAAGCTCTCGACCCAGAAGGTCATAGACTCCGGCGAGCACAAGGCGCTGGTCTTTGCCAGCATAGTGGTGCTGATACTCACGATGCTGAGCTTCCTCTTCCTCGAGACCGGGCTGCATCTGCTCATCGCCGGTTTCTTCTTCGGACTGGGCTACGGCATCTTGCAGCCGCTCTTCCAGTCCTTCGTCACCGGCACGACGCCCGGCCCGGAGCGCGGCGTGGCGAACTCGACCTACATGCTCTCCTATGACATCGGCATAGGCATAGGCTCGCTGCTCATGGGCTTCATGCAGGAGCCCATCGGCCTGACGAACGGTTTTGCCATAACCGCCGTGTTTTACGTCGTCGGCATCATCGTCTTTGTGTGCTGTGTCGACGGCTATTACCGCAAGCTGCGGCAGGGACGTGGTCTGCATCTACGCCGCCATAGGCCAGAAGGCCAGCTCCGTGGCGCAGGTCGTGCAGACGCTTGAGAGCCACGGCGCGCTGGACTACTCCGTCGTGGTCTGCGCTTCGGCGGCGGACTCGGCCGCGCTGCAATATGTCGCGCCCTACGCGGCCTGCGCGCTGAGGCTGGAGCTTGCCCAGTACCGTGAGATGGAGGTGTTCACGCAGTTTCCCAGCGACCTCGACGATATGGAGCGCTCCTGCCCCGAGCTCTGCGCCTCCATCGACAGCACCGGCCTCATCTCGGACGAGGACAGGCAGACCATACTCGAGAGGGCCGGGTCCTTCACCAGGGGCCGGCTTGAAACCGGGGTGAGCTGAGCATGGCGAACACAGCCGAAATAAAGTCACGGATAAACAGCGTGCAGCAGGCGCGCATGACGGCCATGGACTCGGCAAACCACAACGCCGACGCCGCGAAGGAGGCCCTGCTGCAAAAGCGCAGCATCCAGGAATACCGCTCCGCCCAGGCCACCCTGGCACGAGCGCTCAACAGGCTGAGAGTAAAACGCGGCGAGGAGATGTAAAAAGAGCGGAAGCCCGCCCGGCTTCCGCTCTTTTTGCTGCTCCGGCTAAAGCTGTCTCACAAGCCGCGTCTGAACAGCAGAGCCTGCGCGCCCCTTCCGGCGACCTGGCGCATCGAGCCGATGTGGAAGCCGCATACAGTGGCAAAGGCGCGTACCGGCTCTCGAGAGCGTCCTGTTTTGGGCAACGCTCGCCGATGAGACCGGCACATCGGGCAGAGCGTTCGGCACGTATCCGAGAGGCCCGGAGTTCCAGATCTTTCATATATCACAGAAGGCAGCGCTCATGGCGTGAAGGCCCCGCGGGCGCTTTTCGCCTCGGCTGGGCAAGTTTGCCATGAGCCATTCCGCTTTTTTGTCCCTGCTTCACAAATCCGCTCGCCGAAGTTGACCCGCGGATCTCCGGATGATATGCTGTATAATAATGTAATTTGCGCCGCCGCTGAGGCTGAGGACAAAGCAAAAGACGAAAAACGCCCCCATTACCGACACGAAATTGGAGGTACGCTATGAGAAAAGCATTTTTGTTCATCCTGGCGCTTTTGCTGCTGAGCGCCTGCGGTGCGCCTGCGGCGGAGCCGACGGAGAACCCGTCAGAATCGGCTTCTCCGGTCACCGGGCCGCAGGAGCAGGCCTATACCTTCACAAGCCCCGAGCTGGCTTTGTCCTTCCCCGTCTCCGAGGAGCTCGCGCCGCAGATCGCGATAAAGCAAGGCGTGGATTTCTTCGACGAGGGCGGAGACAGCCTCTCGATCTGCCTGCTCATGCCCGATTCGGACGAGCTCGACACCGTGCTCACCACCCTGGTAAAGGTGCCGAGGCGCGAGTTTTTCAGCCCCGAGCAGTTCTACCGGAAGAACATCGCCTCGTTCCAGGCCGTGGCGGCCAGCGCAGAGAGCATATATGTTCAAGTGGGCCCGATAGGCGGCGTCGCGATCAAAACTGAGGATTATGAGTACTATTCGGCGATCGCTCAAGAGCTGGACGGCGACTTTTTCCGGGAAAACCTGTCCGTGACAGACGCCGACGGCCTCCCGGAGCTGCAAGCGGACGCCGTCTCCGTCGCTGCGGAGGAGCTTGAGGCGCTCGGCAGCGGTACGATGACCCGGGCCGATGCCGCCGTCTGGGCTTTCGACCTGCTCGCGGCGGACAACAAGGCGAAAGAATACCCGCTGAACTTCACCGACGTCGAACCGGGCACGGAAGAGGCCCGCGCCATCGCATACCTCGACAGCTACGGGCTCTTTTACGGTCACGACGCGGAGAGCTTTCGCCCGGACGAACAGATCACCCGCGCGGAATTTGTGCAGCTTTTGCAGCGGATGCAGCTGGCGCGCTTCCAGCTCACGCCGTATCCGACCTGGTACGGCGACCCGGTGGAGGCCTCTGACCTGGACGAAAGCCACTGGGCGTATAACGAGCTCAACCGCGCCTGTCAGGACGGCTGGCTGACGGTCGAAAACGGGCAGCTCCGCCCCGACGACCCGATAACATACGCTGAGATCTCCGAGGCCCTCAGCGCGTTGTCCGCCGAGCTGGCGGCTTGAGCTTTATGCTGAACTGAGGAAAGCCGCAGGCGGGAGACGCCGAGGGCTAGGAGCCGGAATATGCGAGGAGCGCGGGGTTCTCCCTGCGCTCCTTTTGCGTTCTGCCGCGCCCGTCAGCCGTAGAGGCTGAGGCTGCTTATGGCGTCGGTGGCCTCGACCCAGGCGCCGGAGGCGTCCTCTATCCATGAGAGCTCGCGCACCTTGAGATAATACTGCGCGCCGGAGGCGTCCTCCGCCAGGGCCCAGGCGCCGTGCGCGCCCTCGCCGGCGTCCCAGCTGCCGCCCTCGCCGTAGAGGGAGAACGCCGAGCCCGCCTTGATGACTTGCCGCTCGGCGCCGTCATCGGGCGCGTCGTAGGCGCTGAGGTCCATGAGGGCCTCCTTGTCCTCGGTCTTGTACCGCTCGTCGGTGTAGAAGTCCTGCTCCACGAGCTCGAGCCCGCTGCCCGTGAGGACGTAGTCCGCCGCGAAGGCCCAGTTTTGCAGCACGCCGCTCAAAATCGAGGCAGTGACGCTGCCGTCGCCGTTTATCGTCACGGGAAAATAGCCCGTGTCCCCGATGAGGCCCGGCACCCGGCCGAGGTAGACGGCCCCTTCGCCGTCGAAGCGGATGAAATTCGTGTAATAGTCCGCGCTCTGCCCGTCCTCGAGCACGGCGAGCTCGACATAGCTGTCGGCGGCGTCGAGGTCGACAACGGCACACTCGGCGTGGACGTTGACGGCGTTGAAGCCCTGCTCCGCGAGGCTCTCGTCCACGGAAACGCCGTCGATGCTCAGGCTGCACCGGCTGCCGGGCGCGCCCTCGGGGGAGAACACGCTGTACTCGACCGTCTCCTCCTGCCCGTCTCCGTCCAGGTCGGCCGACAGGCTCTGCGTGCTGCTCGGCGCCTCCGCCTCTCCGCAGGCCGAGAGCAGCAGCCCCGCACAGAGCACCAGCGCCGGCGCAAGGTGTTTTTTAAGCATGGTCAGTCTCCTTTCAGCTCAAGAGAAGTTCAATGAATCCGCAGCAATGGCAATATCTCAGAACAAAAGGCGGCTTGAGAAACGATAATATCTGGAAGCACCTACAAAAACTTTAACCCAGTCCCCGACAAATGTCAAGGCGAAAGAATCAAAAGGCCGGCAAGCATCAGCTTGCCGGCCTTTCTTGAGACCATGGCGCGGGAGGGGCGCATCAATCGGCATTTTCGTAGAGCAGGCGGTAGTTTCCGGTGCCGGTTGTTTCGTAGACGGCCTCGAGGTCTTCGTCGGCCCACTCGGGCAGGAAGGGGGCGGTGAAGCGGACGCAGGTGCCGCAGGAGGCGGAGAGCTTCCGCGGCACGGGCGCCATGGCTGCGCTCTCGCCGAGCTTCCTGAGCCGGCGCTCGAAGCGCAGCGCACCGAGGTGGGTGTGGAAGGTCGCGATGCGCTCCATCACTCGATGGTGATCTCGAACTCGCCGTCCACTTCCTTATAGCTGGTCTTGTAGCCCGCGTTGGAGGCGAAGCGGCAGATGTTCTGCAGCGGTATCTCGCTCTCGGCGAGCACGACGAGCGGGGTGCCCTTTTCAAGGGCCCTCTTGGTCATGAGTACGGGTTCCGGGCAGGAAAAGCCCCTGGTGTCTATCTTGTTCATAGCTCAGGCCTCCACTTTCTTGGTATTCATCGCCGCAACGACGGAGACGACCACTATGCCGATGACGACGGCGATCTTGCCGTTGAGGGTCGGGCCGTCGCCGGAGGAGGCGAGGCCGAAGTTGTGGCAGAAGGCCGCGCCGACGACCATGCCGAGGACGGCGACGGCGCTGTCGCTGTTGCCGCTGCCGGCGAGGATGAGCTGGCGCAGCGGGCAGCCGCCGAGCAGGACGGAGGCAAAGCCGACGAGGACCATGCCGAGGAAGTTCCAGAGGAAGTCGGTGTGGGCGACAGGCTGTCCGGCGAAGCCGAGGTTGAACTTGTTGAGGATGAGGTTGCCGACGAGGACGGCGACGAATATGGAGACGAAGCCGATGAGCAGGTGGAAATCCTTCAGCAGGATGGCGTCGCGGATGCCTCCGGCCATGCAGAGCCTGGAGCTGTCTCTTATACACATCTCCGAGCCCACGAGACGGACTCCTATCTCG
>ENA-UBIJ01000781-UBIJ01000781.1-human-gut-metagenome-genome-assembly--contig:-NODE-781-length-12767-cov-10.259912_pt1 | contig 12767 bp, 9 predicted proteins | sample MGYA00244944_ERZ654876 | MGnify/ENA primary metagenome ERZ654876 (study PRJEB26926, sample SAMN06164748) | human gut metagenome | biome: ENVO:00009003; feature: ENVO:2100002; material: ENVO:00002003...
CATCATAGCTGCCCGCAGCACTTCGGCGCTGGTATCTTCCGCATGGACAAAGAGCAGCTTGTGAAAAGTCGGGGCCTTTTCGCCGGACAACTGCCGGTAGGCGTATTCCACCAGCTTATCTTGCAGCAGCGGACCTTTCATTTTGTCCATGCACAGCGTCGCGCCCCGGCGCATGGCCTCCTGTTCGTAGTCGTCTTTGTCATGGCAGGACACCAGAATAAAAGGCAGCTTCTTATCTGTGATCCGCACCTCGTCCAGAAAGTCCATGCCGGAACCGTCCGGCAGGTCAAGATCACAGCAGACCACCAGCGGCATTTCCTCTTGGATGGCAGCCCGCGCTTCATTCAAAGTGGAAGCCGTTTTCACTGGATAGCCCCGGCGCTGTAAATACTTTCTCAGATTCCATATATAGGTATCACTATCGTCAATCAACAGTATCTTTTTCATATATCCTCCTGATTTTAATTAGAAATAAAATGATAATAGAAAAAGCGGGGCAGCGCACTGCCGCCCCGCCAATCCTATATGCTTATTCCATCGCTCGCATTTCTTCCACAAGCGATTGATTTTTCTGCCTGCGCATTGTCCAGAAGGACAGAATCACCTCCAGGCCAAACAGCACCAGAACGAACAGCCCCATTTGCAGGAAGGGGAAGGAATATGGCATGATGACTCCATGGAAAGTCATTTCACTGAATTTCCGGGCAGCAATCACTGCAATCGGGAGGCCCGCTGCCAGGGTTGCCAATGCAGCAAAAAACGCATAGCAGATCCCTTCATAAATGGTCATTTGACAAAGCTGTTTTCTGGTCAGACCAATGGCACGAAAGACACTGTTTTCCCGCTTTCTGGACATCTGATTGGAGAGGGTGGTGTTGATGAGATTGACCACGCCAAAGAGGAATACCAGCCACGACAGCGCCTGAAACCCTCCAAAAACAACCCGGTTTTCCATTTCCTCATAATCCTTATGTATCCCAATGGTGTCCAGTGCAAGGTCGGGATCAGAAGAAATGATCGCACTCAGACTGTTTTCAATCTGCTCTGCCTTTTGGGGATCACTGACAATGCTCCAGGAATAATCAAAGCAATCGATCATGGGCATTGCTTCCTGAAACAGCTCTTTGGTCGCAACCATGCAGGTGTTGTCCAGCGCCAGAGGACCATGACCATTTTGAAGCCCGTCGTTTAGGAACAGACCCGAAACCGTGACCGGAATCTCTTGATCCCCAATGGAAAGTTTGATCACCGATCCTGCCTCTACGCCGATCATATCTTCTGCATATTCCATATCCAGTGCAATACTATGGGAATCTTGAGGCAAAGTCCCCGACACAAGCGCCGCTTCTATCTGATCTCTGTTTCTATCACTCAACAGATCGCACATTCCGCCGGAAGAACTCTCCTCATTTTCAAACCGCACATGAACCGCCTGACGATTCTCGATCACATCTGTCACGCCGTCCACAGCCAGCACCTCCTGCCGGAGCGCTTCATTCAAAGGATTCCCCTCCGACATTACCTCATATTCTGTTTTTTCAGAGTTCATATAGATTTTATAATCCCCATCCGGGAAAAACTGCCTTGCGATCCGCTCCGGCGAACGAACCAGAAGAATAGAGGCTGTCACCAAAAGGATCACCCCGCCCAGACTTAGGGAAGCCACGATACTGATGGTCCTTTTACGGTCACGCCTGAAATTTGCAATTCCCATGGAGAGGGGATTTAACCGCATATTCTTCTTATGGGTGTGGGCATTTCCGCTCTGACTGCCGGTAAAGCGGACCGCTTCAATCGGAGAGATACCGGCGGCAATCTTTACCGGTCTGCGGATCGCAATGGATACCATAAACCTGCCAAGCAACGCAGTCAAAACAACCGCAGCAGCATAAAACGGCAAATGAAACCCACGGGAAAACAGCGCAAACCCGGCTGCACATCCCAGCAAAATACCGATTCCGATACCAGCCCATCCTAAGAAACGGCCTTCCTTTTTGACAATACTCCGGATCTGCTTTGGCGTTGTGCCGATGGTCCGCAGCTGTCCATAGCTTTGAATTTTGTCATTGATCGAGATTCGGAAGATACTTTGTATCACAACATACCCTCCGATGATGACCAGGACTGCGATTCCGGCAACCAGCGCAAGCATACTGACATTCACCGGCTGCTTATAGAATTTCATATAGCTGAGGTTCATGACCGGCATTTCCAGCTGATATTCCTTGGCAATCTCCCGGCTACGGGCAGTCAATTCTGTTTCATCCATCTGCTGCTCATTCTTAAAATGCACATAGGCACGATAATCAGCGGGGTCGTAGCCGCTCCATCCCTTCAGGGCTTCTTTGGAAAGAAGGATGGATGTGCCATTTACCTCTTTTTCCTTATAGCCTTCCAGAATGCCAGTCACCGTATATTCTCCGTGAAAGCTCTCGCTGCTTAGCATAACCTTTTCACCAATCCCGGCGTCTGCACCATAGTTGGAAAGGAAATAACGGCTCACCACCACCTCATCCTCCTTTTGGGGCAATCGGCCTTCCAGCAGCTTCATCTGGTCACGGGCAATATACATCGTTTCCTCATCACAATAAATATAGGAGGCATTGTATCCCTGCTCCGCAGGTTCCACAGCCAGCATATAATACTCTCCTACCCTCGAGAAGTCATCCAGCCCCTTCAGGGAGGACACATCTTCCTCGGTAATTTTCGTGTAGACCGCCTCATAGGTATCCTCCACATGATTTTTCTCTATCTGCCGGGTAGACAAAGCCATCACAATCGAAAAACAAATCAGACAGGATGCCAGCGCAACGGCGATCACCACCATGAGATTCCGACGCTTCTCACTTTTCAAACTTTTTCTTGCCAGTTTCCTGACAATATTTCCTGTATCATTTTCAAATGGTACTGTCATTTTGATCATCTCCTTTAAGTCTTATATTTCTGCTGTCAACAAAGCGGCGGCTTCATATCGGAAGCCGCCGCCTCTGGTTAGTCCATGGTCTTGATCCGCTCTACAAGGGAAAGCCGTTTAGAGTAACGGACCGCAACCACAGAGAAGATTCCGGTCACGACCAAAAGTGCCAGAACAAAAACAACCGTTTCCATCAAAGGGAATTGATAGGACAGTTCCCCAAAAATATTAAAACTGCTGATCACATAGTCAAAAATCCAGCCCAGGATTCCGCCAATGCCAACCGACAAAAATACCGTAACCCCCGCGTACCACAGGCATTCTGCAATCAGCATACGGGAAACCTGCTTTCCGCTCATGCCCACAGACTGCAAAATCCCAAGCTCCTGCTGCCTTGCCAGCAGATTGGTCATCAGGGTGTTGACCAGATTTACCATAGAGAACACAAACAGGAACGCCAGCAGCAGATAAACACCGCGGGTCATCATCTTTAGCTGCGATTCCAGGGAGGCCGCGTGGTCTGCTCTGGAAAAGACCGTCAGCACCGGATTTTCCAGCAGGCTGAAAATAGACGCCCTGAGCGCATCCGAGTCCTCCGATGTATGGACATTCCAAACAGCCTCTCTGTTCTCAATGTCCGGGTAGAGCTGATCGGCCAGTTCTTCTGTAAGGGTAAACAGGCCCCATGCGCCGGTGCCTGATGTTACTGACGGTTTCGCAATCCCCATGACCGTTACTTCTATGGCCTTACCATCCATGGATTCAAAGGTCAGCACATCCCCGACAGCAGGCGTATAGCCATAAAACATACTTAAAAGATGATCTTCCGAATCTGTCACGACCACACCGTTGTTTGCGGCAAGCTCCTCATAATCTGCGCTGCCCTGTTCCAGATTTTCCTCCGGCAGCCATTGTTCCATCTGCTCTCTGTCAAATACAGGGAACTTTAATGCAACACTTTCCTGGGGGAATTTCACCGTTGCGGATGTTACTTCATGGCTGGTGATAGATTCCACACCATCTATGGCAAGAAGTTCCTGACGAAGTTCTTCTGTCAGTGGATTTTCCCGTGCGATGGCAGGCAATCCTTCCGCGCCTCCCGAATCCATCCAGCTGACCTCATAGTTGCAGTGATCTCCCATAGCTTCTATCGCCATCTTTTCGGGACTGATGGAGTTAAGTACCGTAGCGGCTGTTACCAGAAACACACCCGTCAATCCCAAAGATATCAGAGTGATGACCGTCTTTTTCCTGCTCCGCCTAAAGTTCATCTGTGCCATAGAGAACGGCGTAATGCGGTGGTTTTTCTGATCTTTGCGGTCTGTTGCCGTTTCATAACCACTGGAGCGGACCGCTTCGATTGGGGATACCCTCGCCGCCATGCGGACAGGCGCATGAATGGACAGAAATACCGTCAGGGCGCAGGCTGCTGCGGTCGCAGCCAGATAGGGCAGATTGCCCATCCAGCTCCAATGTGCCGGGAAAATGGCAAACCCGATGGCCCCTCCAACCAAAAGCCCCAGCGGGATACCGCAAAGAGATAACAGCAATCCCTCCCGCCGCACGATCCGCCGGATCTGTTTTGGTGTTGTGCCAATCACTTTCAGGCGTCCATATTCCCGCATTTTGCCCTTTACGGAAATGAAAAAGATACTGTAAATGACCACGGCACAGGCAATCAGCAAAAGGATTGCCACGGGAATGTAATATTTCATCACGCCGGACTTAAAGCCCTGCATATCGAAATAGTTGGAACTGTAAAAAATCTGATCCTCTGAGACATCGTTGGCAGAAAGGAATGCTGCAATATCCGCCTTGAGCTGCTCCAGCTCCATACTATCAGCACCAGTATAACGAAGCCGAAATTCAAACAGCGGCTCTCCCTGCGCCATCTCCTCCACAAATGCTTCAGATACATAAAGCTGGAACATACGGGAGTCATTCTCCACATCCATGATACCGCTGACGGTATAGGTCTGCTTTCCGTTTCCAAGATTCACTTCTATGGTCTGCCCGACTTCTGCGGGGATTTCAAAATAATCAAGAAATGCCCGTTCTACCAGAATTTCATTGGCAGCCTGCGGAAGTGTCCCAGTAAAGGAAGGCTTCTTACCCAATTCCATCCAGTTGGCATCCGCATACTCCACAGTCAGAACGCTGTCACCATAGCGGGCAGAACCGTAATTCTGGGAAAGGCCCCAGCGTTCCACTTCCGGGCAGTCTTTCAGTCTTTCAATCGTATCATGGTCACAATTCACCACAACCGCCTGATACTGTCCCCGAATGTCCGCCTCCAGTTTTCTGTCACTTCCCGCTCCTGCACAAAAAATCGCTGCCATCAAAGCGGCTGCCAGAGCAATCGTTACGATCACAAACAGGTTGCGCCGCTTATCTGTCTGAATACTTCGTGACGCCAATTTTTTAATAACCGGCCCTGTATCATTTTCAAAAGGCAATGTCATGTCTGCCACCTCCTTTATCCAACGATTTTGCCATCCTCAATCCGCACGATACGGTCTGCAAGCTGGGCAATGGCATCATTATGTGTGATCATTACCAGCGTCTGGTTAAATTCACGACTCGTTCTCTGCAAAAGCCCCAGCACATCGGCGCTGGTCCTGCTGTCCAGGTTTCCGGTGGGTTCATCGGCAAGGACGATAGCGGGCTTTGACACCAGAGCGCGGGCGATAGCCACACGCTGCTGCTGGCCACCGGAGAGGTTGTTTGGCATATTCTTCAGCTTATCCTCCAGTCCCAGCATGGACACCACATCCGCCATGAATTTCTGATCCACCGTATCCCCATCCAGCTCCACCGGCAGGACGATGTTCTCATGGACATTTAGGATCGGCACCAGATTGTAGTTCTGGAAGATAAAGCCGATATTGCGGCGGCGGAAGATGGTAAGCTGCTCATCGTTCATCTTCGCCAGCTCCTTATCCCGCACCATCACGCTGCCGGAGGTGGGTGTGTCCAGACCGCCCATCATGTGAAGCAGGGTGGACTTACCGGAACCGGAAGTGCCGACCACCGCCACAAATTCGCCTTCCTCCACAGAGAAGTTCACGCCATCCAGGGCGCGGGTAATGTTCGGCTCTGTGCCGTAGTATTTTTTCAAATCCGTTGTCTGCAAAATTTTCATAACAGTTACCTGCCTTTCTTAATTTGTTGCATATAGAGTAAAGGAGAAATGTTGCAGAATTGTCCTAAACGCTATAAAAATCCATGGTGAATTGCTTCAATTTTAGGACAATTCATTTTTCAACTTCGCAAAGGGAACCCTCTGGTGTCGCTTCCCCGTCAATGAAAGTAATCTGATGAATAGCGGTAATATTCTCGTTATATTCTTGCCCCTGACTTTCCAGATAGGCTTTGATTTCTGCCGGATCTGTAATGTCGTTTGCGGTATAATCGGTAAATGTAACCTGATGAACAGCCATAATATCGGCAGTATATTCACCGCCTTGCTGCTCAATGTAACTTTGAACTTCAACGGGGTCAGTAATATCTGTAATGGTATATCCTCCGTTAACAGTGTTCTCTTTGTTTTCTTGTGCCAGTACTTCATTGTGGCTCTCTGCTACATGACAAGCTGTACATGGTATCAATAGCATCGCAGCAGCTATAAATGAAATCACCATCGTTTTTTTCATGGTCTTTGCCTCCTATTTGGGGTGAGGACATAATTGTAAATCATGAATGTCCGCGAAATGTTACAATGCTCGGACATTTCAAAAATTCTTATGACAATTCCCGTATTTGATCTACCAGAGATTGTTTTTTTATCTGCCGAATTGCGAAACACGAGAAAAGCATTTGGACAGCAAGCATCAGTATAAAATAACTGAACATTTCAACTGTCGGAAAATGATAGCTTACTTTTCCAAAAATACTCATTGCACTAAAGACGGTGCAGAGAAGATACCCGATAAGAGTTCCGCATGATATGGAAAGAAGCAACACCCCTAATGTATAGAACAGGCCCTCTATCAATAACATTTTTGAAAGCTGTTTACTGCTCAAACCAACTGCTTGCAAAACACCCAATTCTCGCTTCCGTGTCAAGATGTTTGTTATCAGTGTGTTTAGCAGATTGATAATGCCAAAAACCCCAATAAACATAATAAAAATGTAGACTGGCATACGATAGTTCAATAGTTTTTCGTTGTATGCCTCTACCCAATCATTCAAGGTACTAACATAGAGGCTGGAAGTCGGTGGAATTATCTTTTGTATTTCATCTTTTGCGGCTGCCCATTTACTGTCATCTGTATCTACAATAAATTGATAATTGAGGTTATCAATAGGAACGATCTTTGACAGCATTTCTAAAGGAATAAATAGCGTATCATATCCGCCATACGGGATATTCGCATCCACAATTCCCATTACTTTTACTTCCAATGTTTGTCCGCCAACTTCAATCAGAAGTTCGTCCCCAATCGCGGCATCCCACCCAAAAGTTTCTTTCCACTGTGGGCCATTTTCAATAATAATGCCATTATTATTAAGTAGTTCCTGCAAATCCGCTGTACCATCAATCAAATATTGTTCAAGCAATTTTTGAGAGCTTGGCGTATATGCGTCTGAAACAATCGGTTCAATATCTCCCGTTGGCATACGAACATTCAAAACGGTGCCTTGGTATTCTTTTATTTCTTCCACACCATCTATGTCCAAAATGGATTCTCTAAAATCTTCTGTAAGCAGATTCGATTTTTGGAGTTCTGAATATTGTTCGCTGTTATGTGCCTGCGGCCCGTAATCGCCTAATTCAAGGCGAATTTCTCCGTAAGGAAAACTCCTACGCGCCATTGCTAAAGGATCAATGGAATTAAAATATGCAGAGCTTGCCATCAGCAAAATTCCACATACCCCTAACGACAGGATCGTTAAAGCGGTTTTCTTTCTGTTCCTCGCAAAATTAAGGAACGCTAAGTTTTTCGCGGATAGAGAACGATGTAACACTTTTGTATCGTTGAACATTACATCATTATTGCCCGCCGTATAACGGACTGCTTCAATAGGCGTAACATGAGCAGCAATTTTGGCTGGCTTAATTACAGCAATCATAACGCATAGATACACAAACAGAGCTGTAACAGCGGCAATTACAAATACCATTAAAGTGTTCCAGCCTTGCGGGACAAGGACATATCCCGCTATTGCACCGGCTAATATTCCAATCGGAATACCAATTCTGGAAAGATGAAATCCCTCTCTAAAAACGAGTCTTTTCATCTGTTTTCCAGTTGCCCCTATTGTCCGCAGTTTTCCATATTCTTTTGTTTTTCTGGCTATGGACACATAGAACAGACTGTAAATAACAAGAGTACACGCCAAAGCGATAATAAGACTGATAAATGCTATTACAGTGATATATTGACTGCTTCTCTGTTCAATGAGAGAAAAATAATATGTTGAAAACTGCATTTGCTCCGGCTGTATTTCCAATTCTCTGCACAATGTTGATAATTCAGCTTGTATAGCAGCCTTAGACCAACCATCAGATTCATTCAAACGGATATAAGCGGAGTATGCCGGTTCGCTGATCTTGTTTTCAATATAGGACTGCGACACGAATACGGAATAATTTGAATTTTCGACAGGCAAAATACCACATAAGGTATAATCTTTTTCTCCATCTCCCAGATTTAACGATATAGTATCGCCTATGGATTTGGACAATCCAGCTCTATCAAGAAACGCCTTTGTGATAGCAATTTCATTTGTAGATTTGGGCAATTTTCCCTCTAAATCAGGATATTTTGCTAATTTCATTAGTATTTCATCTATTGAACGAACGGTTAATTTGTAGTCCCCATAAGATACTAAACCCAATAAATGACTTACCCCCACTTGAACCCTATCGTCATTTACTAATTTCGTAATGGTATTATTATCGACTTCATTGATAATTGCTTGATAACGCCCAGCCGCATCATTTAATGATTTTCGCTGAGAAGCAAAAAAATACAAGGTCGTTGTCATTATCAAGCAGGTAGCTAAGGCAATCGTAATGATAATGAGGATGTTTCGACTTTTATCTGCTTTTAAGTTTCGTTTTGCCAACTTCTTTACAATGATACGGGTATCATTTTCAAATGGTAACGTCATAGCCATTCACTCCTTTCGCTGTTATCCTAACCCCCAAATGTTGCAGAAATATCCCAAAGGCTCAACAGTTTTAGGGTGAATTGCTTCAATTTTAGGACAATTCATTTTCGTGTGTCTTTTTTATAAAGCCGGATAGATATAAGCAAAACCATTGCTAACTGAATTACAACAAAAAACAGCGTCAGCCAAACGCTCTCATAATAAGAAATATCTGTCCAGAAGATCACCAGATCTACCAGAGCCACCACACCAGCCGACCATCTAATCTTTCTTGGAAAGAAGTGCCGGAGCAGCAGAACAACAACGACCGGCGGGATCAGCAAGCAAGCTGCATTGATGAGTAATGTCTTTGTGATTTCCATAAGGCCACCTCCAATTTCATGATGTTGCTGTCAGCATAAATCCCAAATGTTGCAGAATTGTCCTAAAATCCATTGTCATCTAAAAATTTTTCAAAAAAGGCAGCCTGCCAAAACAGACTGCCTCAGAATTATTTTATGGGCAGGAACACGGAAAAAGTTGATCCTTCCCCAACTTTAGACTCGACGGTAATATAGCCGCCCTGCATGGTAATGATCTCACGGGCAAGGTATAAGCCGATTCCGACCCCATCTATATCATGCACCGCTTCATCCCGATAGAAGCGTTTGAAGATCGTGCCCTGAGAATGCTCCGGGATGCCTCTGCCTGTATCCGTCACATCTATCCTCAAATACATTTCCCAATCCCGTACCCTCACCTGGATGCTGCCACCGGCAGAGGTGTACTTTACCGCATTATCCAGAATGTTAAACAATGCTTCGGAAGTCCAGCGGCTGTCATGGGATATTGTCAAATCAGATGGGCAGTCCACCGACAGGCTGATCTCTTTTTGTTCCATCGGAGCCAAAACACCATTGATGGCGCTCACCAGCGTATCCCCGATCACAGCATCTTGTTTCTCCAGCGTAATGACACCCGTTTCCAGACGGGAAGTTTTCACCATTCCCTGAATGAGAAAATCCAGTTTATCCAGCTGTGTGCCTGTGGCCTGCAAAAACTCCTTGCGCTTTTCTTCTGTCAATGGCCTTGTCAGCATCGTATCGTTGATCAGCTTCAAATTTGCGATGGGGGTTTTGGTCTGGTGGGAAATATCTGATACCAGGGATTGCAGTTCTTCCTTTTCTCCCTCTGCCGTATGTCTGGTTTTCTGCATCACATTATAGAGCCGTTCCAGACGATGGCTAATCCGGGACAGCAGTGTTTCCGCTTCATAGTCTACCTGGGGCCGATCTGTACTGTCCATCATGTGATCCAAGGTCTGGCACAAACCATCGGTGAAAAGAGAAAGTTTCTTTTGAAAATAGTGCAGAAAAACCATGCCCCAAATGTAAAATGCAGCTGTCAAAATAATGCCGCAGATGACAACACGCACATCTTTCGTCAACAGGAAAAAAATCAACAGCAGCAAAGCGGCAGTGAGCAGAGTCCCCGCCACAATTTTTCTCAAAAATGCCCTGACAGATAAATTTTGCAGCTTCATCGAGGCTCACCGCCGATCCACTGATAGCCCATTCCATAAGCTGTCTTAATATATTTCCTCTCGTCTGTTTCGATTTTTTTGCGGATACGGCTGATGATCGTCGTCAGCGTATGCTCATCCACAAAGTCCCCATCAATGTCCCACAGCTTCTCTAAAATCTGCCGCTTGGTCAGAATAATCCGGGGGTTCTTTACGAACAGGAACAGGGTGCGGTATTCCTTCGGTGTAAAGTCCAGGGATTCTCCGGCAAGGGACGCACTTTGTTCGGAAAAGTCGATTTTCAGAAAGCCATCATCAAACAGATCATGCCGGGGTGTCCGCAGTTCCAGATTTGCAAAAACCGCCGCTACTTTTTTGCAAAGCACCGTCACAGAAAATGGTTTGGTCACATAATCCGCACCGCCGACTTCATATCCCTTGAGCATATCGCTCTCCTTATCATTGGCTGTGATAAAGATGATATAGGTATGCTGACCGCGATTCCGGATTTCTTCACACAGATCCAGTCCGCTGCCATCGGGGAGGTTAATATCCAACAGTGCCACATCAAATTCATTTTCCCGCAGCTTTCTTACCGCGCTGTCAAAATTAAAAACAGAAATGACCTCATATCCATCAGAGGTCAGATTATATGCCAAGGTCCGGTTCAAAAGCTGATCGTCCTCTACAATTAGAATCTTCTTCAAGACCTTCACTTCCTTCCTTATTTTTCAGCTATACTAATAAGATAAACACCAAATGTTACAGAAATGTCCTAATCAGATATTTTTCTTTTTAATTATAGGATAGCCTACTTTTCAGCACAAGGGCAAAAATGCGAATACATACAATAGTTTCAATGTTATGTTGTACAACAAAACGCCGCCGCAAACGATACGATTGCGGCGGTGCTGACTATGTATAAAATCTTTTTTGTGGGGAGACAGGATATTTGAGAAATGCGGGATAAGGCGGGATGAGGAGGGAGACGGCGGGAAAACCCTTGAAATACGCGGGAAACGGCGACTTTCGGCGCGGGACGGAGGCGCGAATTATCAACAATCTTGAGATGAGGATGCGTCGGCGGCGGTCGGCGCTTTTTTTACGCTCACGAGGCCGCACAACGGCGGCGGCGTGGCGAGGCGCACACATACGCAGAATACGAAAAAGCCCCGGAAACGCCCGTATAACGGCATTTCCGAGGCTTTTAGATGGTATGAGCCGCTCGGCCCCGTCCCGGAAGTCACAGCAGCAGACCAAGAGGACGAGAGCTTTGCGGCTCATGCTGCTATTGTAGCAGACGCGGCGGCGGATTGCAAGAGGGGCAAGCGTGCTAACGGAGCGTTAGAGCGTGCGAGTTTTGGGGAAAACGGGGCTTTTCGGTGCGGATCGGCGGGGATTAGGGCGTGCGCTGGCCGTGCGAGGCGTGCGCGGCGGGGCGGCGAAGCGGGGCAAAACAGGCGGCGAGCAATGGGACAAATCTGCAAAACCGATGGGACTGTGTCCCATTGCCCTGTTTTCAAGGGTTTTCGGGCTTTCGACCCTCGGTTTTCGCCGCTTCATCAATGGGACTGAAAACAGATTTACAACTAAATCAAAACAGCGCAAAAAATCAAGCGGTTCCGCCTTGGGCTTCAGCGTCCTCGGCGGGGCCGCTTTTTGCGTTGCTGCTCTCGTCGAAATATGTCCAGAATATAGACTCTTTTTCCCCGGTGCTGACGCGGCTGTACTTGTAGTGAACCAAGTCAAAAACTTCCTTTTGAGCATCCATCGGCAATAAGCGGAACATGGCGATCAAGTCGCTCTCCATCTCAGACAATCCGACACCATCGCACGCGCCGGGGGTTGTGTTTGAGCTACCTCCCTCCACCAAGTAATCCAGCGTCACACTTAGCCTATGCGCTACTCTTCGGACGCTTTCGACATTAGGGGTTTGGGTTGCCCATCTGCGGATAGTCGCATTGGCAAGATCGCATTCCCTCTCAACTTGCTTGACTGTAAGGTTTTGCTCTTTTATCAATGCGAGAACTCGGTCGTAAATAGTCATAGTGAATAGTCTCCTTAAAATTTAGTGGACAGGCTAATTTTGGCTTGACAATTAGTGAATGGGCTACTATAATAGGGGTGTAATCTGATTTAAGTATAAAGCAAGTAAATCATAGCACACCCCGACCGAAAATGAAATAGCAAATCGGCGAACGGTAGAGTAAAAGCGAGCGGCGGAGGCGTTTTTCA
>ENA-UBIJ01000799-UBIJ01000799.1-human-gut-metagenome-genome-assembly--contig:-NODE-799-length-12548-cov-6.831346_pt1 | contig 12548 bp, 10 predicted proteins | sample MGYA00244944_ERZ654876 | MGnify/ENA primary metagenome ERZ654876 (study PRJEB26926, sample SAMN06164748) | human gut metagenome | biome: ENVO:00009003; feature: ENVO:2100002; material: ENVO:00002003...
ACGAGATAGGAGTCCGTCTCGTGGGCTCGGAGATGTGTATAAGAGACAGTCCGAATGGAGGAGATTGCGAAATCAGCGATTGTCCGGGCAGACGATTTCCAGCATCTGATCGAAAACCTCTTCCATCTGCCGCACCAGTGTGAACTGGGTGCGGGCGCGGTCGAGGTTGTGATCCGGGCGAGCAATATGGAAATAATGGTCGCCCTCCAGATAGTCAGTCAGAAAACGGATGCCGCATTCCAGCGTCATGAGCCTTGCACCCCATGCAAGGCTCTTTTTTTCTGCCATGCTCATGGATGCCCCGGCAGTGGAGAGATACCCTTTGGCGAACACTTCGTACAGATGCAGGTCAAAATGGACTTTGCTCTGGTCAGGTTCGTCCTCAGCGCAGTCGTTGGCACCGGTGCGGATGGAATCGCCGAAGTCGTAGGCCGAAAGTCCCGGCATCACGGTGTCGAGGTCAATGACACAGATGCCTTTTCCGGTAGCGGCATCGATGAGGACATTGTTGATCTTGGTGTCATTGTGGGTGACGCGCAGAGGAATTTCGCCAGCTGCCAGCTGATCCAGCAGGACATGGCAGTCCTGCTCCCTCGCATGGATAAATTCGATTTCTGACGTGATATTTTTTGCCCGGCCCAGTGCATCGGCGGCGAGGGCTTTTTCAAAATTGGCATAGCGGTTGGGCGTGTCGTGGAAGCGGGCGATGGTTTCGTGGAGGGTGGAGGCCGGGTAATCCTCCAGCTGGTTCTGGAATTTGCCCAGTGTCTCGGCCACGGTGCGGAAGTCGGTTTCGCTGCCGACCTGCTGCAAACAGATGGTATCTTCTACAAAGTCGTAGGCACGCCATGCGCCGCCGTCTGCATCCAGATAGCAAGTCGACCCCGACAAAGTTGGGATGACATTCAGCGTTTCCCGTGCTGGGTCGCCGCCCTCGGCAAGAATTTTCGCCCGCAGATGCCGGGTCACGCCGCAGACATTCTCCATCAGGCCCACCGGGTTAGTAAAGGTATCTGTGTTGATGCGCTACAAAATAAAGCGTTTGGAATAATCTTCCCGCCAGGCCACAAAGGTGTCGTTGATATGCCCCTCACCGTAGTGGTTGGCATCGCAGACCACGGGCCCGCCAAAATCAAAAGCATTTGCAGCAGACTGGAGCAGAGAAAGGGTAACGGATTTCATCATAAATTCCTCATTTTCATTATACTTCATGCCGTTTTGACGGGGCAGGACGTTGTCCCTGCCGCACCTGACGGCGGTATTCATTGGGGGTCAAGCCTTCCGCCTTGCGGAAGCATTGCGAAAAATAGCTGGGAGAGGAAAAACCCATCAACTCGCTGATCTGCGCCAGACTGTAACCGGTGTTGCCCAGCATATACTTGCTTTCCTCAATGCGGCGGCGATTCAGATAGGTGATGGGAGAGATGCCATACTCTTTTTGGAAGGTATGGGCCAGATAGTATTTGTTGATGTGGGCGATTTCGGCAAGGGTATCCAGCGAGATATCTTCGCGGTAGTTGCTGTCCAGATACCGCTTGATCTCCACACACTCCCGGCTGTCGGAGCGGGGCGTTTCCTCTACCTGCAAAGAAAGCGTGGTACACCGCACCAGCCAGATGAGCAGCACTTCCAGCAGATCCTGACAGACCGTTTCGCAGCCGTCCAGACTGCGGTCTGCTTCGGCCAGCAGCATATGGAGCAGCGTCACCATCCGCTCCCGATTTTCCCGGCAGTTGAATATGGCGTAGGAAGAATCTGATTTTCCAAATAAGATCTCGATGCCAGCAACGCCCAATACAATGTATTCCAGCGGTGCAGCATTCAGGCTCAACTCGGTATGCTCTACCTGCGGATTGACGATAATCATATCATCCGGTTTGACCGGATAAAGCTGACCGCTTAAATAAAACTGACCTTCTCCGCTCAGACAGTAGAACAGCTCTGTGCAGGAATGGGTGTGGGCAGTACTGTTCCAATCGCCGCCAAATTTGCTTTTGCTGATGTACAGCAGCCGGAAGGATTCCCGTGGAGCGGGAGCATGGCGGATATCAAATCGCTCGGTACTCATAAATGGCTCCTTTTGAGGCAAAACGCAAAAACTATAAAAATAAAAGCAAGATACTAAAAATGCAAGCCTAAAAACGATGCGTTGCTTCGTATGTTTTTTCTTATTATAGAGGCAATGAAGAAAAAATGCAAGCCCTGATTTTAGGCTAATTTTTATATTTTTGTTTCTCAGGTCTCTTCGGAATATGTCAAAATAGTTACAGGTTGGGGATTATGCTGAAACTTTTAAAAGATATTTAGCACTTTTGCTGGAAGAATTTTTCAAAAAGCAATATCTATAAAAAATGAAACAACAAACCTCTTGAGCAAGGAAGCGAAAGAATTTATATTGGAGGCAGAAAAACACACAGCCCTTCGGGCAAAGCCTGTTTGCCCGGCTGTGTTTGAACGGAACAAAATGATGGAGGCAACACAGTATGAATCGTATTTCTCGTCGTAATTTCCTGAAGGCGGCCGGCGTTGGCGCCGCTGCACTGGGTCTGGCTGCCTGCGGCGGCTCTTCCAGCTCCACCGCATCCAGCGTGGCATCCTCCACCGCCGCTTCTTCCGCAGCGGCGGCTGCAGACGTTACCATCAAGGTAGCCGCCATCGAGACCGGCTACGGCGCTGATATGTGGAAGAAGGTCGCCGAGGCCTTTACCGCCCAGACCGGCATCAAGGTAGACCTGACCACTGACAAGAAGCTGGAGGACGTCATCGGCCCCTCCATGCAGGGCGGCGACTACCCCGACGTGGTCCATCTGGCCACCGGCCGTGAAGCTGCCCTGACCGAGCAGTTCATCAAGGGCAACCTGATCGCCGACATCACCGATGTGCTGAGCATGACCGTGCCCGGCGAGAGCAAGAAGGTGAGCGAGAAGATCGCCGGCGGCTTTACCGACACCTCCCTGACCAACCCCTACGGCGACGGCAAAACCTATCTGGCTCCCATGTTCTACAGCCCCTGCGGCCTGTTCTACAACGCCGGTTTCCTGAAGGAAAAGGGCTGGGACGTGCCCAAGACCTGGGACGAGATGTGGGCACTGGGCGACAAGGCTGCCGCTGAGGGCACCTACCTGTTCACCTACCCCACCACCGGCTACTTCGACGCCTTCTTCTATGCGCTGATGTACGCCGCAGGCGGCCCCGACTTCTTCAACAAGGCTACCCACTACGAAGAAGGCATCTGGGACACCCCCGAGGCAAAGACCTGCTTTGATATCGTGGCAAAGCTGGCTTCCTACACCAACCCCATCACCCCCGCACAGGCCAACGATCAGGACTTTACCCAGAACCAGCAGCTGGTGCTGGACAACAAGGCCCTGTTCATGCCCAACGGCACCTGGATCGTGGGCGAGATGGCCGAGGCTCCCCGTGCAGACGGCTTTGAGTGGGGCATGACCGCTCTGCCCGCTGTCAAGGCCGGCGGCGATGGTTACAGCTACACCTGGTTCGAGCAGGCATGGATCCCCGCCGGTGCCGAGCATCAGGATGCCGCCAAGCAGTTCGTGGCTTACCTGTACAGCGACGAAGCCTGCAAGCTGTTCGCCGAGAGCGGCGCTATCCAGCCTGTGCTGGGCATCGCCGACAGTCTGGAAGGCGACAACAAGATGTTCTACTCCATCTATGATAACGGCGCAAAGGCAGCTATGGGCAACTTTGCAGCCTTCAGCGCCATCCCCGGCGTGGAAGTCCGCACTGTGTTCTTCGATCCCGTCAACTCGCTGGTCTCCGGCAGCATGACCGAGCAGCAGTGGATCGACGGCATCAAGTCCGCCAGCGACCAGATGCGCGCCAACATCATCGAGTAATTAAGCCCTGCCCAGCGGGGGCGGTTTTTACCGCCTCCGCTTTTTTGGGCTGTACAGTACCATCAAGAAAGGAGCGGTCAATCCCCTATGAGAACGGATAAAAGCCGCAAACGGTTCGTATTCCTCTGTGTGGCACCGGCTACCATCCTGTTTTTCCTCTTTATGATCCTGCCCACCCTCAACGTGTTCCGCATGAGTTTGTATGAGCGGGGTGCCTATTCTCCCAACGAGACCTTTGTGGGGCTCAAAAACTTCCAGCATCTGCTGAAAGATACCCAGTTCATCCGCTCCATGCAGAATATGATCCTGCTCGTGGTGGTGGTCACCATCGTCACCTTCGCCTTTGCACTGGTATTTGCCGCCATCCTCACCCGGGAGAAGATCAAAGGCCAGAACTTTTTCCGCATCATCTTCTACATCCCCAACATCCTGTCGGTGGTCGTCATCTCCGGCATCTTCTCTGCCATCTATAAGCCGGAAAACGGCATGCTGAACAGCATCATCGGCCTGTTCCGCAACATGAGCGACCCCATCCTGTGGAAGGGCGAAAAACTGGTCATCCCCTCCATCATCATTGCCATGGTGTGGCAGGCCATCGGCTACTACATGGTCATGTACATGGCCTCCATGTCTGCCGTGCCCATCAGCCTGTACGAGAGCGCCAATCTGGACGGTGCCGGGCGGCTGACCCAGTTCTTCCAGATCACCATCCCCCTCATCTGGACGAATATCCGCACCACCCTCACCTTCTTTATCATCTCCACCATCAACATGGCCTTCCTCTTCGTCAAGGCCATGACCAGCGGCGGGCCCAACGGCGCATCGGATGTGGCGCTGAGCTATATGTACAGCCAGAAAGACGCTGGCCTGTATGGTTACAGTATGGCCATCGGCGTGGTAATCTTCCTGTTCTCGTTTGCCCTGTCCGCCTGTGTCAACAAGGTCACCAACCGCGATACGCTGGAATTTTAAGGAGGGAAGAAGATGCAGAATACCACCGAAAAATCTTCCCGCTCTGCGGAAGGTCTGTACAAGTTTTTCATCTATTTTGTGCTGGTTCTGCTGGCCGTGACCATCATCGTGCCGGTGGCATGGGTGTTCATGGCCTCCATCAAGCAGAATGCAGAGTTCTACGGCAACCCCTGGGCACTGCCCGCCGGGTTCTACTGGCAGAACTTCGTCAACGCATGGAACGGCGCGAAAATGGGCGAATATATGCTCAACTCGGTCATCGTCACCGCGCTGGCGCTGGCACTGTTGCTGGTCGTTGCCCTGCCCGCCGCCTACTGTCTGTCCCGCTTCCACTTCAAGGGGCGCAAGATACTGAACACCTTGTTCATGGCGGGCCTGTTCATCAACGTGAACTACATCGTGGTGCCCATCTTTTTGATGCTGCGGGACAGCGATGTGTGGCTGAAAGGCCATTTCGGCAGCGGCTTTCTGCTGAACAATCTGGTGGTGCTGGCGGTGGTATACGCCGCCACCGCGCTGCCCTTTACCATCTACCTGCTGTCGGGCTACTTTGCCACCCTGCCCCACGATTTTGAGGAGGCCGCCTATATCGACGGTGCAAGCTATTTTTCCACCATGACCCGCATCATCTTCCCCATGGCAAAGCCCTCCATCATCACCATTATCCTGTTCAACTTCCTGTCCTTCTGGAACGAGTATATCATCTCCATGACCCTGATGAGCTCCACCAAGGCACCCCGCACCCTGCCGGTAGGTCTTTTGAACCTGATGCAGGCGCAGCAGAGCGCCGCCCAGTACGGCACGATGTATGCAGGTCTTGTGCTGGTAATGCTGCCCACCCTGATTTTGTACATCTGCGTGCAGCGGCAGCTGACGCAGGGCATGACCGTGGGCGGCCTGAAAGGTTAAGGTGACAGACGATGAAAGCATATTGGAAAAACCATCCCGCCCTGCGCATGATCCTGATGCTGGTGCTGTTCGTGCTGGCACTGGTGCTGGTGGTGTCCGGCTGGAAAATGACTGGACAGCTGGCAGGGCTTGGCATCATGCTGGTGGGCGTAGCGCTGCTGCTGGCTGTGCTGGCGCTGTATAACGCCGCCTACGATTGACCCCCTACGATTCAAAAAGAGGCAAAAGGAGAGTTTCCCATGGATGAAATAAGAAAGACCGGGCGCGTGACCATTCCCACAGACTTGGACGTTGTGCCCGAAACACTGGAGATCTTAAAAAAGTGGGGTGCCGATGCCATCCGCGACTGCGACGGCACCGACTTTCCGCAGCAGCTGAAGGATGCCGATGCAAAGATCTACTCCACCTATTATACCACCCGCAAGGACAACGCATGGGCCAAGGCGAACCCGGACGAGGTACAGCAGTGCTACATCATGACCGGCTTCTACACCGCCCCCGGCGACACCGTGACCATCCCGCTGATGAAGGGCATCAGCCCGGAGCTGATGCAGGTGAACACCAACGATGACATCACCCGCTGGTGGGAGGTCATGGACCGAACCACCGGCCAGCCCGTGCCGCCGGAAAAGTGGAGCTATGCGGACGGCAGCGTGACCGTGCAGGCCGTACCGTTCCATGAGTATACCGTCAGTTTTCTGGCCTACCTCATCTGGGACCCGGTGCATATGTACAACGCTACCACCAACGGCTGGACGAATTTTGAGCACCAGATCACCTTTGACGTGCGTCAGCCCAAGACCCACAAGTATTCCATGGAGCGCCTGCGCAAGTTCATTGCAGAGCACCCCTATGTTAACGTCATCCGCTACACCACCTTCTTCCACCAGTTCACCCTGATCTTCGACGAGCTGAAGCGGGAGAAGTTCGTGGACTGGTATGGATACTCTGCTTCGGTCAGCCCTTATATCCTCAACCAGTTTGAGCAGGAAGTGGGCTACAAGTTCCGCCCGGAGTACATCATCGATCAGGGCTACTATAACAACCAGTACCGGGTGCCCAGCAAGGAATTCCGGGATTTTCAGGCCTTCCAGCGCCGCGAGGTGGCAAAGCTTGCCAAGGAGATGGTGGACATCACCCACGCGTGCGGGTGCGAAGCCATGATGTTCCTCGGCGATCACTGGATCGGCACCGAACCTTTCATGCCGGAGTTCAAGACCATCGGACTGGATGCCGTAGTGGGCAGCGTGGGCAACGGCTCCACCCTGCGCCTGATCTCTGACATTGAGGGCGTGAAGTACACCGAGGGCCGTTTCCTGCCGTACTTCTTCCCCGATACCTTCCACGAGGGCGGCGACCCGGTGCGGGAAGCCAAGGAGAACTGGGTTACAGCCCGCCGCGCTATCCTGCGCAAGCCCATCGACCGCATCGGCTATGGCGGCTATCTGAAACTGGCCTTGCAGTTCCCGGAGTTCGTGGACTACGTGGAGAGCGTCTGCAACGAGTTCCGCGAACTGTACGAGAACATCAAGGACACCACACCCTACTGTGTCAAGCGAGTGGCCGTGCTGAACTGTTGGGGCAAAATGCGGGCTTGGGGCTGTCACATGGTGCATCACGCCCTCTATTACAAGCAGAACTATAGCTATGCCGGTGTCATTGAGATGCTGTCCGGTGCGCCCTTTGATGTGAAGTTTATCAGCTTTGAGGATATCAAGAACGACCCGCATCTGCTGGATTCGTTGGATGTCATTATCAATGTCGGCGATGCCGACACCGCACACACCGGCGGCATCTGGTGGGAAGACCCGGAGATCTCCTCCGCTATCCGCAAGTTCGTCTGGAACGGCGGCGGCTTTATCGGCGTGGGTGAGCCTTCCGGTCACCCGTATCAGGGCCACATTCTCCAGCTTGCCAGCGTGCTGGGCGTGGAGGAAGAAAACGGCTTCACCCTGAACTACGACAAATACAACTGGGAGGAGCACCCCGACCACTTTATCTTGCAGGACGCCGACCAACCCGTGGACTTTGGCGAGGGCAAAAAGAACATCTACGCCCTCGAGGGCACCGAAGTGCTGGTGCAGCGAAACAAAGAAGTGCAGATGGCGGCACACGACTTCGGCAAGGGTCGTGCCGTGTACATCAGTGGTGTGCCTTACAGTTTTGCCAACAGCCGCACCCTGTACCGTGCTATCCTGTGGAGCGCCCACAGTGAGGAAGAGCTGCATACATGGTTCAGCTCCAACTACAATGTGGAGGTGCACGCCTACGTCAAAAACGGCAAGTATTGTGTGGTGAACAACACGTACGAGCCGCAGGATACCACCGTTTACACCACCGGCGGCAGCAGCTTTGCGCTGCATCTGGACGCCAACGAGATCAAGTGGTATGAGATCTAAGTTCTCCTTTTCATAAACGAACACAACGGGCAGCTCTGTTACCAGAGCTGCCCGTTGTGTTTGCTGTATCTGCCGATAACTCAACCTGTGTCAATCGAACGCTGCAATGGAGATGGCTGGAAACGCAGAAATTCAGTAATGCGAGTGTAATAGACCTGCAGAAAAAAGAAACTGCCCGTGCGAGTATGCGTAAGATGGTGAAACACTTACTGAAAAAATTTAAGTATCCACCGGTGGAATATGATAAAATTTGTATACTTCAATACGTTAAAGAAAGTTTGGAGAACCATTCAAAGAAATGCTCCAAACAAAAGCTGAATACGGTTATTTTGACATAGCAACGCTACTTATATAGAGTGAAGCACTACTTATAAATAGTGGTGTCAGGAATTGAGATTTTGTGATACCAAAAAAGACACCCTCGCTTTTGATAGGAATCTCATGCAGGGATGTCCATATCTCAATGCGAAGGTGTCTTATAACGAGGGTCATCTCATCACGGCTACGATCTCTTTTATGATGTTTAGCAGTCGATGAAATTGTTCTGGTGAAAGATCACGAGTAATCTGAGAGAAATACTGCAATGCGGCAGTATTCATATCAACCGTTGCGCTTTTATCTATGAAAAGGTCTTCTACGCTGATGTCCAGACCCTTGCAAATACGTTCCAGCGTGTTCAAAGTTGGATTCTGAACGCCGCGTTCAATATGCCCAACGTATGCGGCATTCATGTCACAACGTAAAGCAAAAAGCTCTAGGCTTAACCCCTCTTCTTTGCGTATCTTTCTGATCCGTTCTCCAACAAGGGATGCTAGTTCGACTGGTTCAGATTCAGGCTGATCTTTCGCTTTTTTCACAGAGAACACCTCATTTGCGGGCAATCATCAGATGCCACGGAACGTAAAGGTGAACTCCACAGGCTTAGTCACATCAGGAATATACTCCGGGTGGACATTGGCACCCCAGCTGTCATCACCGCCGACGCCCATCTGCTCGCCCATAGCACGGATGACCGTGTAATGGACCGGGGGCAGCTCGTAGGGATGCTTGGCACTCTCCATTTCATGGGGAGTGTAGGGCAGCGCAGAGAAGAACATGGGCTTTGCGGCATCTGCGGTAAACAGCAGCCCGCGACCCTTGCGGTCCACTACCTTTGCCCAGCGCACAGCGGTCTTTGCACCGCACTCCTGCGGCACAAGGTACTGCGCCATGTTGTCTGCGACCTTGTTCTGGTAAATGCCCAGCTTTGCACCATGCTGACGATCCCAGTAGGTCTCCGCAGGGCCGTTTCCGTACCACTCCACCGTGTCGTAGTCAGCATCGATTTTGAACAGTACGCCGAACTCCGGCATTGCTGCAAGTCCTTCCACCGGGTCATAGTGCAGGGTGGTCTGGATGCGGCCATCACCGAACACACGGTACTGCAGGCTGCACTCTGCTGCGGGGCTGGTCTGGAGGTTATAGAGATAGGTCACGACCACGCTGTCGGCTTCCACCTCGCAGGAGGGGTTCTGGAGGATGGTGCCGCCATGAACAGACGGGATCTCCTTGCCGATGCCCTTGGCGGTAGCGTACAGGCTTGCCAGCTTCCACTGACCGCGAACGCCGCCCATGTTGTTGCCGCAGTCGTTGTCGGTGGGAGCGCGCCAGAAGTTGGGACGGGGAATCTCCTGAATCATCTCCTTGCCGGCATAGCGGTAGGAAGTCGGGCCGCCATTCAGATCGGAGAACAAAACATCGAAATTCTCACCCCGGACACCGATGTTGTGTGTACCGTGCGTAACGGTAAACGGCGTGACCTTCTTGCTGGGAATGGAACGAACCACAGCGACCACACCCTGTCCAAAGGCGACTTCATGACCTTTCTTTGCCCAGCTGGTGTCCTCCTTCAAACGGAAGCTGATGGTCACTGCATATTCACCGGGGAGCGCAGGAACCATAAACGGCAGCGGGAAGCTGGAACGCTCTTCGGGAGCAACATCAATATTGGTCAGTTCCTGTTGCTGATACAACTTTCCATCACGATGCAGCAGTGCAACGCAGTCGAAAGCATCCGTAGAGGTGAACAGGTTCTTATTCCAGACTTCGAAGCCAGAGTTGTCGATGGAAATGGCGATGTTCTGATAGCAGAACTTGACCTCCTGCATCTTGGGAGAAGGAGCACGGTCACCACCGTAGGCAATGCCGTTCCCGCTGAAATTATAGTCGGTAGGACGCTCGCCGAAGTCGCCGCCGTAGGCTTGGAACCACTTGCCGTAGCGGTCTTTTTTCCAGATGGACTGGTCGATGTAATCCCAGATGAAGCCGCCCTGATAGCCGCAGTCCTTCTGGTCGGCAAGTTCCGTGTACTTGTGCAAAGCACCGTTGGAGTTGCCCATAGCATGAGAATATTCGCACTCGATATAAGGCCGCTTATCGCCCTGTGCCAGATACTCTTTAATGTCCTTGACCGTGCTGTACATGTGGCTCTCAATATCGGTGGTTTCGAGGAAGCGGGGATCATTGACCACACCTTCGTAATGCACCAGACGGGTGTCATCAAAGCGGCGGACCATCTCTGCCATCTGGAGCAGGGTCTCACCGCCAAACGATTCGTTGCCCAAAGACCAGATCAGAACAGCAGGATGGTTTTTGTCACGCTGGTAAGTGGAATTCATGCGGTCAAACAAGACAGCTTTCCACTCCGGCTTATCATTGGGCAAAACGCCCTCGATGCCGCGAATGCCCGCCTGATGGATGTCCCATGTGCCATGGGATTCCAGATTGTTCTCTGCGATCAGATACAGACCATACTCGTCGCACAGGTCGTACAGTGCATCCTGATTCTGGTAATGGCTGGTACGGATGGCATTGATGTTGTTCTGCTTCATGGTGATGATATCCCGAAGCAGTTCCTCATGGGTGTGTACGCCCACAGCACGACCCGTAATGGAGCTGAACTCATGACGGTTGGCACCCTTGAACACGATGCGCTTGCCGTTGAGCAGCATCCGATTGTTCTTCAACTCGAACTTGCGGAAACCGACTTTCTGCCCAGTCACCTCTACCAGATGGCCTGCATCGTCCAGCAGCTCGATTTCCAGTTCATACAGAGCCGGGTCCTCTGCACTCCACAGGTGGGGGTTCTCCACCGCATGGCTGAACAACGCAGAGCCGCCGTTCAGTGCGATTTTTTCGGAGAACACTTCCAGTTCACTGCGGCGCAGGGTCAGACGGGCTGCGCCCTTACCCTCCACCTGCAATGCAACTTCCAGCGTGGAATGAGTGAAATCATCCCCGGCAAACAGCGTTTTGACGGATACATCTTCCAGATGCACGGTGGGGATGGCGTACAGCCACACGCTGCGGAAGATGCCGGAGAAGCGGAAGAAGTCCTGATCTTCGCACCAGCTGGAGGAAGTCCACTTGAACACCTGCACAGCAAGTTTGTTCACGCCCGGCTGGAGATAGGGAGTCAGATCGAATGCGTGTGCGGAGAAGCTGTCCTCGGTGTAACCCACATAAGACCCGTTCAGCCAAAGAGCCATGCCGCTTTCCACACCCTCGAACTCGATGTGGACGGGCTTGCCCTGCATGGATTCCGGCAGCTCGAAGTATTTTACATAGCTTGCCACCGGATTGAACCGCTGCGGGATCTCACCCGGCTGTACTTCTTCACGGCCATCCCACGGATACTGAACATTCGCGTACTGGGGAATGTCGTAGCCCTCCATCTGGATGTGTGCCGGAACATGAATGTCATCCCAGCCGCTGCAATCGTAATCTGTCTTTTCAAAGCCGGGGATGGCACTGGTGTAGTTCTTTGCGTAGGCGAATTTCCAGATACCGTCCAGCTTCAGCGCCAAAGAAGAGGAGCCTGTCCGATATTCTTCGCGGGAAGCGTAAGTACGGAAACTTGCATGAGCATTCAGCACGTTTTCCTTGAAAAAGGTGGGGTCTTTTACTTTTGCAAAATCAAATGCAGCCATAGTATTTCCTCATTTACCTTTTATAATTTTATAATATTTCTCCAGCCTCCCCGGAGGAATCGCTGGATTCCTCCGGGGAACAGCAGATGAAGGAGAAATGATAATGGCTTGTTATCAGGCTGCTGCACGCAGCTTTTCATTTGCTTCTTCGACCTTCATACGAGAGAGAATGAAGGTGATGATGGCATCCAGAGCAAACGGAATCACCAGATACATGATCTTCAGCATATTGATGCAGGAATCCGGCTGAACGGTCAGAGCGCTGTCAAAATGGCTTGCAGCCAGCAGCCAGCCGGTGATGGCAGTACCCAGACCGCCGCCCAGCTTCACACCGAGAGAAGTGCAGGAGTACATCGTGCCATCCACGCGCTTATGCTTCGTCAGCCAAGTATATTCCTGTCTCTTATACACATCTCCGAGCCCACGAGACGGACTCCTATCTC
>ENA-UBIJ01000807-UBIJ01000807.1-human-gut-metagenome-genome-assembly--contig:-NODE-807-length-12467-cov-4.706897_pt1 | contig 12467 bp, 10 predicted proteins | sample MGYA00244944_ERZ654876 | MGnify/ENA primary metagenome ERZ654876 (study PRJEB26926, sample SAMN06164748) | human gut metagenome | biome: ENVO:00009003; feature: ENVO:2100002; material: ENVO:00002003...
GCGCGAAGCTCTACACCCGGTACATGGACGACATCGTCATCGTTGCGCCGGACAAGGAGACCGCCCGGGAATGGCTGGCGAAAATCAAGGTATTCCTCCACGAGAGGCTACACCTTGACACCAACAAAAAGACAAAGGTTTTCTATATGCGGCAGGGCGTGAACGCCTACGGCTTCAAAATCAAGGCCACCCACATGATGCTCCGCACCGAGTCCAAACGGAGGGAGAAGCGGCGCGTCAAGGCGATGGTTCGGAAGATGAAGGAAGGCAAGCTCACGCGCTCGGCGGTCGTCCAGGCGGTCAACTCGTGGCTCGGGTTTGCTCGCTGGGCGTGCGCCTACAATCTCGCGAAGAAGATATTCGCGCCCTACCGCTTCATCAAAACGGAAGGAGCGATCCCCTATGGCGCAATATCTCGGAACCGTCAAGCTCGGCGGCTTCTACAACAACGGCGCGATCTTGAAGCGCCCTACAAGGCCGTGGCGTAACGATGACACGCCGCCCGGGGCACCGGGGGACGGAGACATCCCCTCGATGTCCGGCAGCATGGCGAACTACACCTTCGGAAACACCCCCAGCGCGGACGCGAACAAGCTCCAATGGGTCAAAATCAAGGACGGAGACAAGACGCTGCTCATTTGCGACCGCGTCATCCTGGTCTCGGTTTCCTGGGACGACCTCAACTCACAGGGCTACATCACAGGCAAGACCGTCACCATTGACGGCGCAAAATACAAGTGTCGCGTTCTCACAGGTGGCAGCGATTACCGCAACGGAGACACCTATGCGGGCGGAACACCCACTAATAACGAGTGGGACAGGTTCATCACCCGCGAGGAGGTCATCTCGGGCCTCCCGGCCCCGGTCTCTTCCGACCTGGATAACAACCAGAACTCGACCGACCTCAACAGCGCACATAACAAGTTTTGGAATTGGTTTTATGTGTATTCCTGGTGCCAGGAAGTCTATGCGGATAATGCGTCGAACCGTGCGGGCCGTGGGTTCCGCTCGGCCCGCTTCTGGGATTGGTACTACTCGTCCACTCGGCTCGCGAGCCTCGGTTTCCGCCCCGTCCTTGAAGTCCTGAACACTGACCCTCTGATCTCTGACAGTGACAGAGACCTTGGAGATAAGAACAGCAACTTCACGATCACCTACACCGTCGACGACTCCGACTCCGGCGACGTCTTGACGGCGACGGAGTCGATTGATGGGCAAACGACGAAGTCGTTTGCCCCGACGCGAAATTCTGTAAACACGATCACCGTCCCGGTCGATGAATTGAGCCTCGGCTCGCACACGGTCAAGGTGGTCGTCACCGATGGGCAGGGCGGAACGGCGACCCGGACGTGGACGTTCACCAGAACGAACGCGGCCCCGACGATCTCCGGCACTGACACCAACCTCGGGGATAAGAACCTCGGCTTCACCTATCAGTACACGGTCGATGACGCGGACGGAGATACCCTGACGGTCGTGGAAGCCCTCAACGACGAGACACTCAGAACCATCAACAACGCCCCCAGAGGAGAGGCTCTGAATGTAACCATCACGGGCGAGAAGCTCTACTCCTTGAGCCTCAATTCTGTCAATACCATCACGATCACCGTCACGGACGGCAAGGGCGGAACGGCGTACAGACGCCTCACTTTCAAGAGAACCAACTCCGCCCCGGCGATCTCTGGCACCGACACAGACCTCGGCCTCAAGACCGGCAGCTTCGCGGAAAACTACACCATCACGGACGTTGAGGGCGACAATGTGGTCGTCACTGAGTTCGTGGATGACGATGAGATCAGAAGCTACCAAGCGACGCTCGGAGAAGAGGCAACGATTGAGCTCACCCGTGAAAAGTGGCTCATGCTGACCAACGGAACGCACCAGCTCCGCGTCGAGGCCGTGGACGGCAACTTCGCGACCTCTATCCGCGTCTGGAATTTCTCCAAGGCGGAGAACACGATCGCCTTCCAGTTCTCGGCCCCGGAGGAGACGGACGCAAGGGCGACCAAAATCCTCATCACCCCGACATGGAAGATCGAGGGCGCGGTCGCGAAGGTGGAGGCTTGCAACAACGCATTTGACGCCGTTCCCACATGGGAAGACATCACGGCGATGGTGCAGCTCAACCGAGTCTTCAACTTCACCAACGAGACCAAGACGGCGGACAAGTGGGGCGTGAATGTGCGCTTCACGATCGTCAAGAATGAGGGCTACGAAGGCGAAGTTTCTATCTCTGGATTTGGAGGTGCTTACGAATGAGCGAAATGCAGTATTTAACCCCGAAGACCTCCATCAAGGAGCTCAACCAGAAGGAGCGGCGCAGCAGCTCCGCCCAGGCCGTCGCCGAGATCATGTTCGTCAAGATGGCCCAGGAGCAGCAGCTCGATGAGGTGACGATCAACGAGTACCCCGACCTGTTTGTCGAGTGGGACGAGAATTGGAGAGGCAGCGCGGGCAGTATCGTCCAGGACGAAGGGCAGCTCTACCGCTCCATCCACGACGTCACCAACGCGGGACAGAATACCAAGCCTTCCGATACCCCATCCATGTGGACGCGCATCGGAAACCCTCTCGAGGAGTTCCCTGAGTGGGTGCAGCCACTCGGAGCACATGACGCCTATGCAAATGGCGACAAGGTGACTCACAACGAAAAGAAGTGGGTCTCCGACGTGGACTCCAACGTCTGGGAGCCCGGTGTCTATGGCTGGTCTGAATATACCGAGCCTGTAGCGGCCCAGGAGGCCGCAGAGGACGCCGGAGAGGCTACGGAGGGGTAACTACTATCCCAGGGGCAAAAAGCTAAAGGAGGGGCGGCAAAGGCCGCTCCTCCCCAAGCTAAAACCCGCCCCTTTACATGGGCGGCTCCCTTCGTTTTGGGGGCCGTCGATGCAAGTGAGCGGGTTTCGGATTTACTTCTTAGAACCGGGCTATTTTTTCTCAAAAATTCTGTCCGAGTTTCGCAAAAAAATTGTCGCGCTACATCAAGGACGCGCTCTATCAGCTTGCAATAGAAACTAAGCAGGTGGCGCTGGAGACAAAGCAGGGCGTCAGCGTCGTGAACGCCGAGGATATCGTCTGCGTCGAGGCTGCGCAGAGGAAAGTGCTGGTACACTGCCTTTCCGGTGGGATTCAGACAACGCTGAGCATAGACAGATTGCGTGATCTGCTGGATCTGCCCTGCTTTTTTTCCACCTACAGGAGCTTCATCGTCAACATGAAATATGTGCGGGAGATAAAAAAGGACCTTGTCGTACTCAGCTACGAGGGCAAAACAAAAGAAGCGTACCTGGCAAAGCGCAGGTACACCGACTTCAAAATGGCCTATCTGATGTATTTGGAGGGTATGCAATGACCGGTGAGAAGCTGATATACGCGCTGGTTTATGCCGCGGAAGCGCTCATTGCATGGCAGTATTTTGAGCAGCTTTTTGAAAGGAAAGCAAGCTTGGTGAGCGCGGTAGTTGGTTTTGTCATTGGCTACGGTGCGCTCTTTGCCCTCTCGTTTTATGGCAACATAGCCGTTAACGCCTTTGCGTTTCTGGTCTGCAATGGCATCCTGGCGGCGGGTATATACCGCCGTCCGGTCAAGGCGTCATTGCTGCACGCAGCCTTCCTGACGGCGGCGATGATGATAAGCGAAATGCTCCCGGCGCAACTGGTGAGCGCGGCGATAGGCGACTATTCAGCCTACAAGTATAATATGACCGTACTCTTGACCATGTCAGCGTCGAGTAAACTGCTTTATTTTATGTGTATGATAGTTGCCGAGCGCCTTCTGGGGCCCGACCTGTCTTCGTCAGGTGGGCCCGCCGTTCTGCTCACTCTGTGCTCCGTGCCGCTCGTGTCGACACTTGTCTCTTTTACCATTGCCTACATAAGTATTTTATATAATTTCCGAGGCTTGGCCGGCATACTCTCCTCTGTCAGTGTTTTCGGCCTACTCTATGTCAACATTTTGATACTTCTGGCATATAGAAAGATACAGGTCATGGATGACGAGAGGCTTGCCCTTCAGATGAGCGCGATGCGCGATGAGGCCAACGCGGAGTATTACAAAATGCTCCAGACTCAGTATGATAATCAACGAATACTCGTTCACGACATGAAAAATCACCTGAACACCATAAGCGGACTTGCTCTTGATGCAGGTGCTTGCCAAGTATCTGAATATATAGGGCGACTTGGGGAACTCTCTCATTTTGGCAGGACAGTCAGATACTGTGATGAGCCGATTTTAAACATGGTTTTACTTCGGTACTCCGAATACTGTAAAGAAAGGGGAATATCATTCAGCTGCGACGTACGCCCCGGCAGTGTCAAGGGTATGGATGCAGTCAGCATTACCGCACTTTTCGGTAATCTGCTTTCTAACGCGGTCGAGGCAGCAGGTAAGTCCATCGAAAAGCTCATAGACCTGTCATCTACCGTGAAAGCTGACGGTAGGACGGTCATAAGCGTGGTTAACTCATGCGACACGCCGCCCGAGTACGATGGAGCGGGCCGGCTGAAAACAGCTAAGGGTGGCAAATCCCACGGTTACGGCGTAAAGAGCATAGAGCGAACTCTCAAAGCCTGCGGCGGCAGTTGGATAACATATTACGAAGATTCTGAACGACGCTTTCATGCTGTAATTACTTTGGTTTAAATGTTTTATACCAGCCAGCAGACCAGCCAAGCTCAAGGGCTGAATAAAACTTTGCTCACTCCAAGATGAGCCAGAAGGTCTCGTCGTCTATTACCTCAGAATCCGCAAGAAGGTTCACAGACATCCCTTCCTAGGAGAGATTATGGCCTGGGCCGCGGCAATGAGTACGTAGTTGAGGGGGCATATGCTGTGTAGTGAGATATATTCCTGCTCGAAACCGTGCGGCAAGCAGGCATTCCATGTCCGCCTGAGCAGGGCAGCATTTGAGCCCAAAAGATAGAGGGCAGAAAAATAGCGTGGATCTCTCCACGCTCCCAAGCCAACGCTTTGCAGCAGCTGGGTGGTATTGAATTCATGCTCCGCCGAACAAAAAACCGGGCAGTTAATGCACTGTCCGGTTAGGTTTTTGTATTCAATTAGACGATTAGCGTTCTGCCTCGCGCTTTCTGCGCTTCTGCCACTGTTCCAGCAGTTTAATAATAGTCTCCTCCATGCGCTTTGGCGTGTAGCTGGCGGGGAAGTATTTACGGAGCGTGTCGCCCTTGAGAGTGACGCGCTCCGCTTCTTTTTTCTCCTCGGACATGATGGCCCGCATGACGGCGGCAGTCAGCTCGCCGCGCTGGGAGAACTGCTTGAGCCGCTGCGCCTGCGACAGCGACGGCGTGGCCTGTTCACTATCCATAGCGTCGAGAAGGAGCCGCTGCTCACTTTCGGATAAGTACGACAACTCTACCGAAGGAGTAAACGCTATTTTCTTGTTATCGACCATATCTTGTAACTCCGGCGCAAGCTCGGTGAGGCGGATGTAACGCTGGATTTGATTGCGGCTTTCACCGAGTTCCTCAGCCATAATTTGATCCGAACGTTTTTGTGTCCCAACTTGGGACACATTTTCTTTTGAAGGACGTCCGGCCTGCCGTTTCATGGCCTCCAGCTTCATTTTATATGCCTGAGCGCGTTCGGAAGGGAGGACGTTTTCACGTTGCAGGTTAGAATCCACCATCACTATGGTGGCAGCATCGTCGTCGAGTTCACGTACTATTGCGGGCATGGCGTCAATACCGGCCAGCTCGCAGGCACGCTTGCGTCTGTGGCCGGAAATTATTTCATATCCGCCAGTGTCACAGGGTCTGACGATAATAGGCACGAGCACGCCGAAAGTCTTAACGCTTTCCGTAGTTTCACGCATGGATTCGTCATCGCGCACTTTGTACGGATGACAGGAGAAGTCCCTCAGACTGCTTATGGGGAGCTTTACGACAACATCCGACTTGGAATCACTCTTTGCTGACATAATCCCTCCTTAAATGACGTCACCGGATGCAAACATGACGAGGGTACTGTGTTTGCATCCGATGGCGAAAATGCGTTATGTGACCCGATTGGGCGAGCGTTCGGTACGCATCCGAGAGGTCGAAAGTTCGAGCCTCTTCAGGTCCGCCAAAACGGAGCAAGCATTTTGGCTTGCTCCGTTTTTTGTTTTAGACTGGCGTTTGCAGCTCTATATTTCTTGCGCCGCTGCCGGGGATGGTGTAAAATAAAGTGATCAAACGGCGTACGCCGTTTTCGCATTGTTCCACAATGCGAATGACCCTTTGCAGTCCCGGTGACCGTCACCTGGGCAGGGCAGCTGTGAAAAGGAGGTACTGAGAATCATGAGAAAGTATGTGTTTTCAATCGTCTTGGCACTGTGTTTGGTAGCGGCGCTGCTTCCTGGCATCCCTGCAGCGGCGGATGGTCATAATCACACCTGCCTGTGCGGGGCGGAGAATTGTACTCAGACCGGCACCGGGCATGAGAAAATACCGGATGACGCCGTATGGGAAGGCATTGGGGAAGACAAATTTAAAACGTTTGAAATAGGCAAAGAGGGTGAGACCCACTACTATTATCTTACTGAGGATATTAATTGCAGCTCTGGGAATTCTGGAATATATTTCGAGGGAAATGTTGTCCTGTGCCTCAATGGACATGATATTGAGTTCTCTGGCGGCCAGAGACGCCTGGCCATTAAATCGGCTGCAGATCGTGATACCAAACTCACTATCTGCGATTGCGACAGCACAAAACATGACCTTACAGTTGAATATGATGCTAATATCTACCACTACACCTATGATGGCGGAGCTATAAAAGGCTATCAATTAGACATATCTAGTGGCACTCTTAATCTGTACAGCTGCACCATAACCGGATTCAATAATTCAGCTGCTATCGATATGGCTGGTGGTACCACCTTAAATATGTATGACGGTGCCAATGTTTTGGGAAACAGCGTCAGCGATGAAAGCGCCGTTTCAGTGAGGGGCGAATTCAATATGTATGGAGGCCTGATTGCCGGCAACTATGCGAACTCTGCCAATTCCTACGGCGGCGGCGTGAGAGTTGGCGGTTCCACTACTGCGGCAACTTTCCATATGTATGACGGGAAAATACAAGATAACATGGCTGATAATGGCGGCGGCGTGTCTGTAACTGGCGGCAGCACTTTCAATATGCATGGCGGCACGATAGAAAACAACGCCACGCGCGGGGGCGGATGGCAGAATTATGGCGGCGGCGTGCTTGTCCATAGCGGTACCTTCAATATGTACGGCGGCACAATAACAGGCAACCAGACCGGCACCGGCAACGGCGGCGGCCTTGCGTTGAGAGAGAAGACTCAAAGTACTGCCAATATCTATGGCGGTACCATCTCTAACAACACATCGCACGGTTATGGCGGCGGCATATATGTAAGCGGCAATACGCTAAATATCGAACCTGACGAAGGCAAGGTTATTAGCATCACTGGAAATAAGGCGTTTGACTGCCCAACTGAAGGGCATCAAACAGGTCGCGGCGGAGGCATGTATTTAGGGAATTTAGCTAACGGCACTTTGACCCTCGACCAAGTCAACATAAGCAACAATACAGCGGAAGACTGCGGCGGCGGCCTGTTCGTGAGCTGCGACGTGAATTTGGAGGATGGCGCTTCCATAACAGGCAATGGCGAAGGCTTGGTAAATGCAACTTCCTACGCAAACATGAATGGCGGCGGCGTTTATTTGGCCCGCGGCACGTTTAATCTTAACGGCGGAGAAATAAGCGGCAACAATGACGTATATAATGGCGCCGGCGTGTATGTAGCCGGCGGCACGTTCAACCTCAACAGCGGCAAAATAAATGGAAATGAAGCGCAAGGCTACGGCGGAGGAGTGTGCGTAGCCGGCGGCACGTTCAACCTCAACGTCGGCGAAATAAGCAACAACGTAGCCTCCTTTGGCGGCGGCATGAATTACGAAGACGGTACAGTTAGAATTAATGAGGGCTCCACCATAAGCGGCAACACGGCCACTCGGGGCGCCGGAATTATGGTGAGTGGAGATAATATCACCATGAGTGGCGGCATTATCACCGGCAACAGAGCGAAAGGCAATCAATATAAGAATGGCGGCGGCGTATATATTGTACAGTATACAAAGCAGGGGACGGGTGTGATTACCGGCGTCTTCACCATGACTGGCGGCAAAATCACCGGCAACACTGCTGACAAATATGGGGGCGGCGTGTATATCCAGAATAATGGCATATTCAACGTCTCTGGCGACGCAAATGTGAGCGGCAATACCGTGAATGGCAGAGCTAACAACGTCTACCTGACTGGCACCGATGGCGTGCTGCTGACTATCACCGGTACGCTGAGTGGGGCCAAATTCGGCATCACGGCTAACGCCAACAAGCCCTTCACCAGCGGTTGGAACACCAATATGTCCGGCAGCGATCCTACGCAGTTCTTTACGTCGGATCTTGATGACTGCTATGTCACCTTGTCAGGAGACGAGGTGGAGCTGCGCAATGGCTATCAGATCAATTATGAGCTCAACGGCGGTCAGTTTGTGTCCAGCTATACGCCGGTATCTTCGTATGATGGCAATCAGGACGTACAGTTGCCGGGAGTAGATAAAATCACAAGGAATGGATATACATTCGGCGGATGGTATGATAACGAAGGACTAACTGGCGAACCATATACGGTGATCCCCAGCGGCTCAACTGGGCCAAAGACCTTCTATGCCAAGTGGATGGCAAATACGTACACCGTGGAATTTGAACCCAACGGCGGCACGATAAATGGCAGCTACGTTACTAATTACACCTATGGCCAGGGCGCTGCGCTGCCGACGGATGTCGAGAAGTCCGGCTATACATTTGCCGGGTGGTACGAGAACGACCGGTTCGAAGGGAGCGCGGTCACAGCTATCAGCGATACGGAGTACGGCGACAAGACCTACTATGCCAAGTGGACGTCAAAGACGTACAGTATCACGTTCAATACCGACGGCGGCACGATAAAGGGCAGCTACGTTACTGAGTACAGCTATGGCGAGGGCGCTGTGCTGCCGACGGATGTCGAGAAGTCCGGCTACACATTTGCCGGGTGGTACGGTAACGAACAGCTCACCGGGAGCGCGGTCACAGCTATCAGCAATACGGAGTACGGCGACAAGACCTACTATGCCAAGTGGACGGCGAACACGTACAGCGTCAAGCTCCACCTGAACGGCGGCAATCTGGCTGACGGCGTGAGCGATATAACCGCGTACACCTACGGGAACAGCATTGAGCTGCCTGACCGCAGCGAAATCGTGCGCAGCGGGTATATGTTCAGCGGTTGGTATGCCGATGAGGGCTTCAAGGACGGGCCGTACACGGAGATATCCAGCACCGACTCGGGCAACAAGGAATTTTATGCGCGGTGGACGATGTACAACATCCCCAACACGCACGCGATCACCGTTATGGACCCGGCGAACGGCTCTCTAAAGGTCAACCCGGCGAACGGCAGCGCGGGGACGCTCATCACCGTCACTGCGACGCCGGACAAGGGCTACGAGCTGACGTACATCACCGTCGACGGCGAGCGCATCACCGGCAGCACCTTCCGCATGCCAGACCACGACGTCACCGTCTCCGCCTTGTTCGTCCCCGTGAGCTTCCCGTTCACGGACGTCAAGAGCGGCGACTGGTTCTACGACGCTGTCGCCTACGTCTACGCAAACGGCCTCATGGACGGCACGTCTGCCACGACCTTCGAGCCGAACGCGAACATGACCCGCGCGATGGTCTGGGCCATCCTCGCCCGCATCGACGGCGAGACCGTCACCGGCGCCGCGTGGGCTTCCGCCGCCCGAACCTGGGCGATGGCAAGCGGCGTCAGCGACGGCACCGACCCGAACGGCCCCGTGACCCGCGAGCAGTTCGCCACGATGCTCTACCGCTACGCGGCCGCCAAGGGCTGCGACGTGTCCATCGGCGAGAGCACGAACATCCTCAGCTACGCGGACTTCGCGTCCATCAGCGAGTACGCCGTCCCGGCGATGCAGTGGGCCTGCGGCTCCGGCATCGTCACCGGCGTCACCGACTCCACCCTCGAACCTCAGGGCACCGCCACCCGCGCCCAGTGCGCCGCGATGCTCATGCGCTTCATCGAGGGCGTCAAATGATCTCACGTGGCACATAAGCGAGGCCGCCTGCCGGTTATCCGGCAGGCGGCTTCTTGTTTTGCTTTCTGATCCGGCCTGTCCGTGTTTGCTGAACGGTCCGGCAATCGATAATTGCCACAGGGCTCACACCGTCTCGCCCAGCAGGGCGCGGACCACGTTTGCGGCCGGGAAATCCTTTTTTCCCGTGCCGTAACCGGCGGCCTCCACGCGCATGGCGGGCAGGCGGCAGAACTCGTCCACGAAGTGCCTCAGCAGCGCCGCCCCCGTGGGTGTGCAGAGCTCGCCGGAGATCTCGCCCGAATAGATGGGCGCGCCGCGCAGCAGCAGCTCCGTGGCCGGGGCGGGCACCGGGAGCAGACCGTGCGCACAGCGCACCAGCCCGCTGCCGACGTTCACCGGCGAGGCGCATACGCTCTCCGGCGCCAGCTCGTGCATCAGCAGGCATACGCCGAGCACGTCCGCCAGGGCGTCCAGCGTGCCGAGTTCGTGGAAGTGGATGTTCTCCGGCGGCTTGCCGTGCACGCGGCCCTCGGCTTCGGCGATGAGGCTGAACACACTTTTGGCGTCCGACTTCACCTTGTCGGGCACTTCGAGGCCGTCTATCATACCGCAGATCTCGCCGACGCTGGTGTGGTGGTGGACATGGTGGCCGTGTTGCCCGTGCTCATGGGCGTGCTCGTCCTCCTCCGCGCCGTTAACCGTCACGGTGGCGTGCATGCCGGAGATGCCGCACTTTTCGTCTCTTGCGCAGGTAAGCTGCGCCCGGCCACCGAGCAGGGCGTTCATATGCGCTGCAAAGCTCTCCGGCTCCGGCAGCAGGGAGACGAGCGCGCCCATGAGCATGTCGCCCGCCGCGCCCATGAAGCAGTCCAAATAGAGCAGTTTCACAGCATATTCCTCCCGATGTCAGTCTTTTCGTCCGCAGCGCAGACGTCGAGAAAGCCGCTCAGGCCCGAGCTGCCCGAGCGGTGTTTTATTTCGTCCCTGCCGATGCCGCAGAGGCGGAGCGGGGTCAGTACACCGAGCTCCGAGCAGGCGCGAAGCCAATGGGAGCCCTCCGGGGCGTCCGCATCCACGCCCGCGAGCACCTGCGGGCAGCCGTCCGACGCGGCGCGCTCCCTTATGAGGCGCAATATGCCGCGGGCACCAGCCACCGTGCCGGGCTCCGGCTCGAGCAGCCTGAAAGGCACGCCCAGCAGCTTTGCAAGACGCAGCGCGGTGCGCAATTCCCGCTCATCCGCGCCCGGGCAGGCCATGCAATAGGCGCGCACATCCGCCCTCACGGCCGCGGCAGCAAACAGCAGATACGCAGAGCCGAGCCCTCCGGACAGGGCCACGGCGACAGTGGGATTCGCGGCGAAGAATTCGTCTATCCTCATGCCGCTCATTTGCCGAGGTGGTTTATCATGCTGGCCATATAGCCAGCGCCGAAGCCGTTGTCTATGTTCACGACGGAGACGCCGCTGGCGCAGGAGTTGAGCATGCTCAGCAGGGCCGCTATGCCGCCGAGGGAGGCGCCGTAGCCTATGCTCGTCGGCACGGCGATGACCGGGCAGTCCGCGAGCCCGCCTATGACCGAGGGCAGGGCGCCCTCCATGCCCGCCACGGCGATTATGACCTTGGCGCTCATGACGTATTCCATGTTGCCCAGCAGCCGGTGGATGCCGGAGACGCCGACGTCGTAGAGGCGCTGCACCTCGTTGCCGAGCGCCTCAGCTGTGACGGCGGCCTCCTCCGCGACGGGGATGTCGCTCGTGCCGCCCGTGGCGACGAGTATCTTGCCCATGCCGGAGGGCTCCGGCACCTTGCCGAGCAGGCCGGTGCGGGCCAGCTCGTTGTAGTCTATGGGCAGCTCCTTTGCGATGAAGTCCGCCTTCTCCTGCGAGAGCCGGGTTATGAGCACCGTGCCCTGGACGTTTTCCAGCATCGTGCGCGCGATGCCGAGGATGTGCTCCTTCGTCTTGCCCTCGCCGTAGATGACCTCCGGCACGCCCTGGCGGATGCCGCGGTGGAAGTCCACGCGGGCGTAGCCGCCCACCTCGTGGAAGGGCTCCAGCTTGAGCTGCAATGCAGCCTCGGCCGGCGTGACGCTTCCGGCGGCGACGGACTCCAGAAGGCGCGTGAGTTCCTGCTTATCCATATGTTATCCCTGCCTTACAGTTCAAAATAGCCGGGGCCGCCGACCTGTGCAGCCCCGGCCTGCGCCGCTTTACTTTATCTCGAAGCCGCGCTGCTTCATGTACTTGGGATAGAGCTCTTCCTCGACCTTCTTCTGAATGGCCGGGGCCCTGTCTCTTATACACATCTGACGCTGCCGACGATCTTACGCGTGTAGAT
>ENA-UBIJ01000814-UBIJ01000814.1-human-gut-metagenome-genome-assembly--contig:-NODE-814-length-12383-cov-4.775146_pt1 | contig 12383 bp, 13 predicted proteins | sample MGYA00244944_ERZ654876 | MGnify/ENA primary metagenome ERZ654876 (study PRJEB26926, sample SAMN06164748) | human gut metagenome | biome: ENVO:00009003; feature: ENVO:2100002; material: ENVO:00002003...
ATTATATATTATATTATCTTTAATTACAGCAAGCTAATTTTAAAATTATCTCATAATCTATTATTTCACTTTGAAAATATGAGTGCTAAATGCTTATACATTCCAATAATGATTTGATAAATGTCTTTCGCGCTTGGCTTATAGATTTATAAACCAAATTATTCTATACTCAAATGCGCAAGGGTGAAACAAAGAATAGGAGGATTATTATGGAGTTTAAATCAATGTTTAAAACTTATATGTCAAAGCTTATTGTTTGCATTTTTAGCCTATCGCTTTTGCTTTTCGCAAATGGAGCGTCCTGCTTTATGATATATGAGCCAGACGCGCCGGAGGATCTGAATAAGTTCAGTTTTATAAAATGATATCCAGATTATCTGACAGAATAGCATATAGATTGTATGCTTGCGGAGTAGTTCCCGAACAAAGCATTCCCTTATACTCGTACGCTGTATTCAGGCTTGTTTTTGCCCTTGTACCATTTTTGCTTGTAGTAACCATTGGAACCACTATGGGAATGCTAATTGAAGGACTGATGATGATAGTTCCATTTATGCTGCTAAGAAAGTTTTTCGGCGGCTATCACATGAAGTCTCATGCATTATGTCTACTGTCTTCTGTGGCAATCTTGTCATTAACCTTATCCTTCATAAAAAACTTCGAAGCTTCGAACCAGTTATTATATGCAGTCATTACTTCAGCTGCCGCTGTGGAACTATTTGCAGTTGGAACAATAGATTCTGAAGCCAGAAAACTGTCGTGCAAAGAGCTATTGGTGTTTAGTGCTATTGGAAGGACGCTAATAGGATTAGTGCTTCTCGCGTTTTTCTTTGCTAAGCAAAGAGGTCAACTAAGCATCGCTATGTCAATTGGCGCTAGCATCATTTTGGCCGCGATCCTACATATCATTTCCAAAATAAAAAAGGCACAAGCAAACCATTGAAAGATAACTACTCTCGCTCCCAAAATAAGCATCTAATTGTCATTTCGCGCAATGTGGATTGCTAAAAGCGTGCGGGCTGATATATTGAAATTAGGTACTCATTTTACAACCACATTACCAGAATAGGAGGTAGACTATGGAATACTTATTCTTAAATTCAGCAAGCGAATTTACGTCCCACTGCTATTACTGCAATTCCCGCTGCGATTCGGTATGTGAATCCCACTGTGGGACTGTAGCTGCTGACAGCCTCAGCGAGGAGCAAAGGGCGGCAGCATGGAGAAAGCACAAGCTTCTTGGATGCATACCTTTCTTCAATGTTCCAGGCAAGCTTTGTTCTGCGCCGCGCCTAGAGGAGTTCTGATATGAAGGCTACAAATTATGCATTTTCGTTCCCGCTCGGAGATCTGAAAACTGGCCTGACCCAGCCGGGAGTCCTGCTTTATAATGCTTTTACATCTTCCCTCGCTGCAATCGAAGAAGACAAATACAAAGCCTATATGGACTTCTGTAAAGATGGCGCCTCAATAGAAGACAATTCTCTTATAGAACAGCTGAAGCTGGGTGGATTCCTGGTCGAAGATGGTTACAACGAGAAGCAGGAACTCAAATTAAGATTACTCAGGAGCCGTTTCCAAACCTCAAGTTTTGGACTAACTATCGCGCCGACTTCTGACTGCAATTTCAGGTGTGTGTACTGTTATGAAAAAGACCAGTTGCGTCCCTCTTATATGTCAGACGAAGTTATGGAAAAGGTCGTAGATCTGCTCAGAGTCCGAGCGGGGGCAATTAAGACTTTTTCGGTTACATGGTATGGAGGGGAACCTCTGCTCGCGCTCAATGTTATAGAAAAGTTGTCCGAGCAGTTCATGAACATATGTGACGAAAACAAGATTCAATATTTTGCCGGCATAGTAACCAATGGCTCACTACTCAAAAGAGCAACAGTTGAGAAGCTAAATGCACTTAAAGTCAACTTTTATCAGATAACGGTTGATGGAACACGAGAAAACCACAACAGGACGCGCCCGTTTAAGGGTGGCGGCGCCACATATGATATCATCCTTAACAATATCGCGGAGTGTTATGATTTGCTTCCCTCAGTGTCATTGCGCGTCAACGTAGATAAAAGCAGCATATCAGCTGCCGAAGATATCCGCAGCACGCTCAGGGCGCGCGGGCTTGACGGGAAGGTCAAGCCCTATCTTGGAAAAATAACAAATGACAACAACGACCCGGCCCTAAGTACCGTTTGCTTTACTGGGCAGGAGTTCACAAGCTCCTTGCTGGATTTTTGGGAAGCCGATGAAAATAAGGATGAATTATGGCTCGGCAAATATCCCGCTGTAAAGGGCAACTTCTGCGGCGCAGACAGTCAAAGCAGTTTTGTTGTCGATTCCGACGGCCTGCTCTATAAATGTTGGAGCGATATCGGGAAAAAGGGCTGGGCTGTAGGCAATATCCTGACGGGCAAGCAATTGAATCACGAGGTGGCCTATCGTTACATGGCATTTGATCCTACCGAAAATCCGGACTGCTCCGGATGCAAGTATTTGCCCCTTTGCGCAGGAGGCTGTCCATATCAAAGGAACGCAGGTAACCGTGAAGAATGCTGTACAACATATAAGTATGCGCTGGAGCAATTCCTGCGCAATGCAGCCTCGGCCGCTATAGGCTTAAAGTCTGAACAGCAGGCAAGACAATAGGTAGTTAGTTTACAAAGCCCAACATCTAGTTACTATATGCTACATGAAAGGAGGTGTGTAAATGGAGTACCTGTTCCTAACTCCCGGTAACAATGGCGGTCTTCCAATGGGTGCTGGTGGTTGCACCTGTAAAGGTGATGGGGCTATTTATACAGATGGTGGTTGCTTCATATTATGCGGCGAACTATGCCCGAATGATGTTTGCGTTCATTGCGAAGCATTTTGTGGCGCTCGCTGTGACTGCTTTCACGCAACCGGCCCTGGCGCCACGCGCATGTAATCAACATTAAGGTTTGAACTGTTAACTCAGGGCATAACAAGGAGGAGACTATGCAGGTCGTTTATAAGTGTGGCAGGTATCTCAAGGAGCATAGTTTGCTGATAATTGTATACAGTTTGTTGGCAATCGCTTCAAAAGCCATTGGAATAGTTACGCCATACATAACCGGCAGCTTCTTCGATGGCCTGATTTACTCCACAGATATGGGCTTTGTATATAAATACTGCATGATGCTTGTCAGCTTGACGCTTGTCAGTCTTGTTTTGGGTTACATCATCACTCGCCTGTATATCTACCTTCAAATGACGATGGGTGCAGGGTATAACCTAGATGTACTTAAGCACCTTCAAAAGGTGCCTCTTTCCAGCCTCGAGAGGCAGGATCTGATTAAGCTCAACCAGCAGATAAACACCGATACAAACGGGCTTATCATATTCTGCCTCGGTTTGGCAAATTCATTTCTGGTCAACTTGCTGACCCTTGCTATTGTATTCGTTATATGCTTCGGCATCAATTCACTTATTACCTCACTATTTTTGCTCTACTGTCTTTTCTACGTTCTGACTTACTCTTTAGCAAAAAAGAAAAAGTTTAAGATATCATACGCCCAAATGGAGGCCCAAAATCGTTTTTTCTCCGCGCTCTTTGAACAGCTGAGTTTTATCGGCTTTATTCGGGCACAGGGTGTTGAGGAGTACTTCCGCAGCCGCACCAACGAACCATATCGTATGCTTTACAAGTCAACCGTTGAAAGCCAGCGCTTTGGCTGGATGCTGGGTGGGATAGACGCACTTCTATCACTACTGTGTCAGCTGACCCTGTATTTGACAGGGGCTGCTCAGATAATTAAGGGCGTTTTTACAATAGGTGACTTCATTATTTTCTCAGCTTATTTTTCAATGACCCTATCATCTATAAGATACTTCTACTCCCTTGGCTCTACATATCAGGAAACGCTTGTGTCATATGAGCGCCTGAAAAGTCTGGAGGACATACCCGAGGAAGTATGCGGTGCAACGGAACCAGAGAATATTGTAAGCATACGCATGGATGGGCTGGACTTCTCATACGGAGACCGCGTAATTTTTGACGGTTTCAGCACGACGTTTGAAAAAGGCCATATTTATGCCGTCGCCGGACGCAACGGCAGCGGCAAGACTACACTTACACGGTTATTACTTGGACTGTACACCGAAAATGTTACCGGCGGTGCTGTATGCGTAGACGGCTTGAGCCTGGCCGATATCCGCATGGAATCTTATCGGCAGAAAAGCGTGGCGTATTCAGAGCAGGAGCCAGTCCTGTTCTCGGGCTCCGTCAAAGACAATATTATGTTGGGCGACGATGATCCTGAACGCTGGGCGCGGGCAGTGGAGCTGCTCCGGCTCTTCGATGCGGACTGGCTGCTATATCCACCGTTAGGGCCGGACAACAGTTTGCCAGAAGGGTTGTCGGGAGGCGAGAAACAAAAGCTCTCGTTGGCGAGGACTTTGTCCAAAAACGCAGACATTGTAATACTTGATGAACCCACAGCTGCACTTGATATCCATAGTTGTAGGTCGCTGCTTGAATACCTAAAAAGCATATGCAAGGACAAAATAATCATTCTGATAACTCACGACGCCGGAACAATAAGCAACTGTGACCACGTTTTGCAAATAGACACATTATCACATCCTTGAATTTATTGCTCTATTTGTACTATTGGTTGATGCTGTTGTCGTTGTCTTTAGCCTTCTACGTATAAGCATCAAAGTATAATTAAGAGATACTATCGGTACAATGAATTCACGGTCTGGTTTTCATGTGGAAATAAGATATGCTCAATTTAAGATGGGCGAAAATGTATTTGCTGGAGTGTATATGCTCGAAGCAAGGTTTAGAGTTGGCCTAGAGTATAGAGGAGATAATTATATGCCTAATTGCATTGTGTTTCTTTGAGGACCACATGTTTACACAGGCGCAGGGGCGAATTACGTAATCACTGGCGATTTAAATTATGAGCTCATTAATGGACATAGTTTTTTAATTATAATTTTTATGGTGACATTTACCGTGCAGGCATAATAAGTTGGGAAATTGGTGCATCAGTTGGTCTTGCCGAATTCTTTAATATATATGGTTCGATTTCTAATGGCTATGGTTTCATAGAGAACTTGGATGTATATAAAAATAGATAAGCGGCTATTCAATGTATTCTGTTAATCGGCAAAACGGGCAATTGCTCGAATTAAACTTTGAACATAATCGCGGTCATATTGAGCAATTGCTTGGATTCCTTGATCAACAACAATATCAGCAATCCGAGTCTTTATTAGTTTTTCGACATCTTCGTTAAAACCACCGGGGCTCTTGCTGGCAGCAATACGGAGTCGGTCAGACCATGGCTTTTTTCGTTGCTTAAATTGGGCTGTATTAACATTTATATTAAATTCATTATCTAGTATTTCAGAATAAGCATTGATGTCCACGATATCTTCCAATTCGCATTTAGACATACCAACACTTTTTATTTGTAATACCTCGCTTGCTGGCTTTGTTTTGCTTGAAAGCAAGTGTTCATATGAGGCGATACCGCTATCGTCCATATCAAGTACTACCAATGTTGATATTGCCATGCTGTTGTATAGCCGAACCTGATAATCCATCTTGCTTGCTGAGTGGACATTTTCAATTAGCAATTTACTGGCCTCAATTTTAGCAGATAACTCAGCATCAAGGCTTTTACATAGTGATTCAATATATCTCTTATCGCTTTCCCCTTCGACAAGTACCACTTTGCTTGCAGCCAAATTATCCGTTATTCTCACGCCTAAAGTTTCCCTTACTTCTTCAATAGACTGACAGGCAATAACACGATGATTATTTGAAATAACCACATTATTAGTTACATCATTTCGATCAACTAGAATTGGCGAATGTGTACTTATTATCACTTGAACGCCTTTCCGTGCTGCTATTTCAAGGAGAACATTTCTCAAAGAATGAACAGCATCAGGATGAAGGTGTGCCTCGGGCTCTTCAATGCACAGAATCAAAGATTTCCCTTGCAAATTATCAAAAGACATACTTTCAATGAGTCCAATTGCAACTAAGCTTTTAATACCATCACCTTTGTTTTCAATAGAGGTCATACTTCCGTCGTCTATATCGATGGGAATATCTCTAACTCTGGATGGGTGGAACTTTAATTGAGCATCAAAATAATCTATGTCTTCTTGTAGTTTAACCGAAATAATATCAGGTAAAAAAGTCTGAAGTGAAGATGTTAGTTTCATTTCCAGCGCGTTTACAATAGGTTTTTGCAATTCTGCAATTTTTGAGATGCATTCTTGATATATAGGATTAGTTTCAATTTGCTTTAACTCTTTATTTAGCAGTTTTGAGAAATATTCTGCCGTTAAATCCGTTGATCTTACACAAGGAATATATTCGAAATCTAACTTGCTTCTAATAAACAAGCCAATTTCTTGCATTTTTGCTTCCATTGGCTTTTTTGCGCGCCCTGGCATAATTATGTTATATTCTGTCCGATCGTAAAACAACTGGAACTTCATTTGCAAGCTTTTTGACAGACTAATACCAAATTGCTTTTTAAAATCTGCTTTTTCTTCATCACTAAACTCAAATGTTAATTTAAAAGTTGTTGATGCGGTTTTATCATTTTTTAAAGATACAGGTATATCCCTTGTCCAATTGTAGTTCTCTCCACGATATGCATAAGAATACTGTCTGTTTCTACGTGCACGCTGAAAATCTCCTTCTAATGCAATTGATAGAGAAATATATATGGCGCGTAGTAAATTAGATTTACCCGAATTATTAGGTCCAACAATAACACTGTATTGGTGTAAATTATCAAGAGTCGCCTCTACAATTGAACGATAAGATTTAACATAAAATGTCCGCAGTTTCATAGGATACTCCTCTCTATATCTTATCGTAATGCCTAATTGGTAATCCTAAAACTATTACTACCGAACCAATTCTTCACTATAGACTCAACAGCAGGTAGATACTACTGTAAACAGCAACACATACTTTAGGCATCATACATAGAAGTGTCGAAACGTGTAAATTATTGGGTTAATTATACCATGTACTCTTTGCTTTATCAATCTATCAATATGCGCTGAACTCTCAATCTCGAAATCACTGAACAATTCGCTTTATATAAGCGCACTGAATTCGAACCCACAAGTAACGCCCGGTAAACTGATTCTAAGTCGGATGCTGTCATACATCTCCCAGTGAACAGCCTAAGAGACTTCTCCTGTCATCCGTACAAGGTACGGGACGATGAAGCGATGCACGATATGGCCGAGAGCATAAAGCAATACGGCGTCCTCTCTCCAGCCATCGCTCGGCCTCTGCCGGACAGCGGGTACGAGCTTGTATCCGGCCACCGGCGCAAGCGCGCGTGTGAGCTGGCGGGGCTGGAGACTATGCCGGTCATCGTCCGCGAACTTGACGACGCAACAGCGATTCTCGTCGTGGATAGTAATTTGCAGCGCGAAGGGCTGCTTCCGAGCAAGCGCGCATTTGCGTACAAGCTCAAACTGGCTACGCTGCGGCATCAGGGCGAGAGGACGGATTTAACTTCGCGCCAAGTTGTCGACAAGTTAAAAGCGACAGATAGAGTTGGAGAGGATGTAGGGGAAAGTGCAAGGCAAGTCCAGCGCTACATCCGCCTCACTGAGCTGATCCCGCCGCTGCTGGACATGGTGGACGAGCGCAAGATTGCATTCAATCCCGCCTACGAGCTTTCGTTTTTGAAGCAGGACGAGCAGCGCCTTCTTATCGACGCTATGGACAGCGAATAGGCCACGCCGTCGCTGTCGCAGGCGCAGCGATTGAAGCAGTTCTCCCAGCGCGGCGAGCTGACCGCCGAGGTCATGCGGGCGATCATGTCCAAGGAGAAAAAAGAAGCAGAGCGCGTCACCCTCACAGGCGACACGCTCCGTAAATACTTCCCCGCCAGCTACACTCCAAGGCGTATGGAGGAGACTATTATTAAGCTGCTGGAACAGTGGCAGAAGCAGCAAAAAACGTCGGCGGCAGGCGGAAAGGTAGAATAAAATAGTACCACGGTGCAAAATCCTTTACACTAACTTTTACTTTGTAGGTGTCTCGCACAGATGTATCAAAGCAATAAAGTCCCATTAGGCCTTGCTGAGTAATGTTTTCCGGGATTCTTATGTAACTGGAGTAGCGCCGTGGTTATTGTAAACTGAAACTATTTAGGACGATGACTGGTGGTTTATCCCCAATTATAGAACAATTTACGCATCATACTTCTTGCTATCAGCTTCAATTCCGTCCTTCATAAGACGCCCTAAAAAATACCTGACTCAATGGTATGGTTTTAGGAGTCCAATTTTTCAAAGTGAACAGCTTAGAGGATTCATCGAACACATCAAATTCCTTTGTACCATCAGTGATTCTCTTCAAGTACAGCATTTCTATCAAATATAAAGCTCCCAAAATATTTATAGCATTCTCCTGATTTGCTTGTTCCAACTGCTCATAGCGATTGTGTTTGACATCAGTAAACGCTCTCCACCACTTCAGAGACTGACCAGGCTGGCCTACATCCCAGTTCATAAACGGTTGGATTTCAATATTGTACTCCTGTACGCTAATTTTCTGGTTTTTTATATCTGGTGTGTTAGTCAAAATATGCTGTGTATAGTCGGCAATCGTTTTTCGATCCGTTGTGTTGAAGCCACAAAACTCTTTGAACACAGTATCCAATTCTGCGCCTATGGCTTGAATTAAGAGAGCATACCCGTTAGAAAATGCATTGAAATTGTCCTTATGCAGTTCAACATACTCTATTGATTCAATAAAACGTTTTTCAAGCATTAAATAGTATTTCCAATGATTTTGACTAAGTTCTTTTCTATTCATATTATAGCCTTTCTCATATGTTTTCTATTGTCTGTATTTTTATTATATTACAACACGACAATTTCCACAACCAGGCAACATCATAAATCGTCGCAGGCAGCCGCCGGCGGCGATATTTTATTTTGGAGGTGTCACACATGGCGGTCTTCCGCATTGAGAAAAACAGCGACTTCACTATCATGCCCAACTATCCGTTCCGGGATATGCGGCTGTCGTTCAAGGGGCGGGGGCTGCTGGGGACTATGCTCACGCTGCGCGACGACTGGGACTACACCCTCGCGGGGCTGACCGCCATCTCGCCGCATGGAAAGAGCTATGTTTCCACCGGACTCAACGAGCTGGAGCGGCTCGGTTACCTCGAGCGCCGGCAGCTGCGCGACGAGCAGGGGCGGTTCATCGACACTGAGTACGTCATCTACGAGGTGCCGCGTTCCACTTCGCCGCCGGGCGGAAACCCGGAAACCGAAAATCCGGAAACGGCTTCTCCGCCGCCGGGAAACCCGCCGCAATTAAATACTAAACTCAATCAAGAACCCAAGAATCAAAAACCAAATGAATCAAGAACTCATTCAATTCCTTCCTCTGCCCCGAGGCGAAGTGAGAACGAAGCGATGTGGCGGGAGATAATCCTTGAAAACATCGAGTACGACCTCATTATCGGCGAGGACGGCTACGACAGGGACAGCGTGGACGAGGCTGTGGAGCAGATCGTAGACGCTGTGAGTTCCTCAAAAGACTACATCCGCGTTGGCGGCGAAAGCCGCAGCGCGGATGTTGTGCGTTCAAGGCTGTTGAAGCTCAACCGCTTCCACGTCGAGTTCGTGCTCGACTGCATGAAGGAGAACACGACGCGGATACGCAACATACGCCAGTACCTGCTCACGGCGCTCTACAACGCTCCCGCGTCCATAGAGAGCTACTACGCCGCACGGGTCAGGCATGACATGAGAGGGGGTGATGCCGGATAAAACTCAAACTTCGCCGCTTGGTAGTTCCGCCTTAGGCGCTGATGCGCGCCCCGGACAAAAATTCAGGAGGTAAAACATGAAAAACAAAAACTCGAAGAAGGAAACTTACAAGAAAGTCGGCATCGGCGTCGGCCTGGTCATCGTCGTCGCCGTCATCATCCTGCTCCTGCTCAGGAGCTGCGGCGCGGCCGGGGACGACCCCGGCGGCATCGAATTTGACCTCTCGGCCACCGAGGGCGGCTGGGATGAGGCCGACATGGATGCCATCCGCGACTCACTCAACCAGAAGGTCGAGGAGGGCATGATCAACATCTCGATGAACACCTCGCCGGTCTTCAGCGACGGCGAATCGGCCGGCAGCCTCATGATCGTCAACGACGACATCAACCGCTACCCCATCTCCGTCGAGATAACACGCAATGACACCGGCGAGGTCATCTACACCTCGAAGGCGGTGCCGGTAGGCTCCAAGATCGAGTCGGACAAGCTCGACGTCGACCTTGACGCCGGTACATACGAATGCACCGCTATGTTCTTCAACCTCGACCCCGACACCGGCGACAAGCTCGGCTCGGCGGGCGTCGTCATCGAACTCACCGTCCTTGAATAAGGACAACAAATCTAAAATTTTTTGGAGGTACTCACATGACTAAAACTCTTCGTAAGCCCGTTACCATGCTGCTCGCGCTCTGCATGGTGTTCAGTCTCGCTGTCGGCGCGTGCGCCGACGACATCACGGCCAGCGGCGGCAGCGCCACCAGCCCCGTAAACCTCACGACCACCAACGACGGCATTGGCGGCGGTGAAGGCGGCGGCGGTACCGTCACCCCGACCCGCATGAGCGTCACCGTCCCGACCGCCCTGCCCATGGCAATGAGCGACGACGGCACCGTTGTCACCGCCACCGACTGCCGCATCACCAACAACTCCTACGGCGCGGTCCGCGTCGCCTCCGTCAGCATCAGCGCCGCAAGCGGCTGGAACCTCACCGCCTTTGGCGACAAGGCCTCCCTCGCCGGTGAGAAGGTCGACAGCAACAAGCTCGGCTTCGCCATGAGCATCGGCGGCGGCGCTCAGGTCGCCACCAGCACCGGCGAGGCCACCCAGAGCCTCATCACTGCGCCCATCGAGGGCTGCTACATGACCGGCGTGGGTGACAGCTCCCGCAACAGCGTCGCCATTGACTACAACGCCATCGTGACTCCGCTCTCCAGTGCTGTCGAGGGCGCGAATGTCGCCAACGTCGTGTTCGTCATCGAGTGGGACGACGTGACCGAGTGAGTATATGCCAAGGGGCGGCGCAAGCCGCCCCTACTCTTTGAAAGGGGGTAAACACTTGAAAGCTAAACGCATAGGCGCGATGGCGCTTGTCCTCGCGCTCTGCCTCTCGCTCGGCGCCCTCGCGGACACGAGCACCACCGCCACCGTGCCGGTCACGCTCACCGTGGACAACGAGTACCGTGCCGTGAACGTCACCGTTCCCGCGTCGCTGCCCATCCACGTCATTAACGGCACGGTCGTGACCGCGGACAACGCAAAGATCACGAACAACTCCAAAAGCGGCGCTGTGCGCGTTACCGGCGTTGAGGTAACGGACGGCGCGTACAAGGTCGGCAGCTACAATAGCTTTTCCGGTGCGCACCGCGTGGCGCTGAAAATCAACGGCTGCGCCACGACCGGCGCGGGAGCGCTCGCCATAAACAGCACCGCCTTCCCCGTCATTCAGCCGCAGAGCGACATGGCGCTCGAATACTTCGCCAAGATAAGCGCAGATGCACCGAACAGCAAAGACGTGAACGCGCTGAACGTTGTGTTCACGATCTCCATCGTGTAAGGAGGAAGAAATGATGAAAAAACGTTTGTTATCCCTGCTGCTGGTCCTCGTGCTTGCTTTCACGCTCGTGCCGAGCGCGTTTGCGGCGGGCTGCGGCGTGAGCTCCTGCGTCTGCCCGCCGAGTAAATCCTGCCATATGGTCAGCGAATGGGCCGCCTACAGCAGCACCCTGCACTGGTACGTCAACCGCTGCTCCGGCTGCGGGCAGATAGACTTCAACTGGAGTTCTCAGGCCCCGCACTCTTTCGATGCGGACGGGGTCTGCACCGTTTGCGGCTATATGTATGTGGAACCCTGTTACCACAGCTCGACCCACACGGAATGGAACGGCTGCAACTGGTATGAATACTGCGACGACTGCGGCGCTCTCGTGAACAGCGGCACGAGCCACAGCTACAGCTACGGCGGCTGGACGTACTACAACAGCAGCCAGCACAGCCGCACGGCCACCTGTACCAGATGCGGCAGCACGACGACATCCTACGCCAGCCACAGCACTACTACGAGGTACAACACCTACAGCTCCACGCAGCACAAGGTACAGAAGTATTGCTCCACCTGCGGCAGCTATATAGGCTCCGCGACCTATGAGAGCCACAGCTTTGCTTACGGCGACTGGCAGGACTACAGCGAGACCCAGCACCGGCGCAGCAAGACCTGTTCGGACTGCGGCTACTCCACCTATGAGTACGCACTGTCTCTTATACACATCTCCGAGCCCACGAGACGGACTCCTATCTCG
>ENA-UBIJ01000817-UBIJ01000817.1-human-gut-metagenome-genome-assembly--contig:-NODE-817-length-12331-cov-16.729879_pt1 | contig 12331 bp, 7 predicted proteins | sample MGYA00244944_ERZ654876 | MGnify/ENA primary metagenome ERZ654876 (study PRJEB26926, sample SAMN06164748) | human gut metagenome | biome: ENVO:00009003; feature: ENVO:2100002; material: ENVO:00002003...
TGCTTCTTGCCCCCGGCGCAAAGCCGACGGTTCCTGCGCTTTCCGGCGTCAGCAGTGAGCGTGTTTTCACGCTGCGCACCGTGGAGGATACCCTCCGCATTAGGCACTTTGTAGAGGATCAGAAGCCGAAAAACGCTGTTTTGGCTGGCGGCGGCTTTATCGGTCTGGAAATGGCGGAAAACCTTACAGAAATGGGCGTTTCTGTCACCATCGTCCAACGTCCAAAGCAGCTATTAGCGCCGCTGGATACGGATATGGCGAGCTTTGTCCATGCGGAAATGCGCAGACACGGCGTGACTCTGCGGTTGGGGGAAACCGTCACCGGATTTCGACAGGACGGAGATTCCGTGCTGACCCTGTTGGAGGGTAGTGAGCCGCTGCATTCGGATATGGTTTTGCTGGCCATCGGCGTCACGCCGGACACCCATCTGGCAAAAGAGGCCGGACTTGAGCTGGGTATTCGTGGCAGCATCGCTGTCAACGAACGGATGGAAACCTCCGTGCCGGACATCTATGCTGTGGGCGATGCCGTAGAGGTCACCCATTTTGTAACCGGGCAGAAAGCGTTGATTTCGCTGGCGGGACCCGCCAACAAGCAGGGACGCATTGCCGCTGACAATATCTGCGGCGGCAACAGCCACTTTACCGGCTCTCAGGGTTCGTCTGTTCTGAAACTGTTTGGCTTGACAGCGGCCTCCACGGGTATCAATGAAAAGGCAGCGCAGGCAGCAGGAATCGCTTACGACAAAGTCGTACTTTTCCCAGCATCCCACGCTGCCTATTATCCCGGCGCACGGTCAATGGCAATGAAGGTACTGTATGAAAAAGAAAGCCTGCGGCTGCTCGGTGCGCAGATCGTTGGCGGCGACGGTGTGGACAAGCGCATTGATGTACTGGCAACGGCCATTCGCGCAAAAATGACCGCTTTGGAACTGACGGAGCTTGATCTTTCCTATGCGCCGCCCTATTCCTCCGCCAAGGATCCGGTAAACATGGCCGGTTTTATGATCGAGGATTTGGAGAGCGAGAAAGTGCAGCAGTTCCATTGGAATGAGATTGAGGACTTGCCTTGCGATGGCAGTGCGACGCTGCTGGACGTCCGCACGGCGTGGGAGTATCAGCGGGGCCATCTGGATGGCTTTCGGAATATTCCCTTGGACGATCTGCGGGAGCACTTGGACGAGTTAGACCGTGGTAAGCCTGTTTATGTGAATTGCCAGACAGGGCTTCGCAGTTATCTGGCCTGCCGACTTTTGACGCAGTACGGTTTTTCTTGTGCCCATCTCTCCGGCGGATATAGCTTTTATCGGGCCGTAACAAAAGAGCAGCAGACAGCGCGGAGCGCCTATCCCTGCGGAATGGAGAAGCTATGAGTGAAAATCTATTCGGTTTGACGGTTGCGGCAGATAAAGGCTTGGATGATCTGCAATGCCAGCGCCTTTTAAGTGAAAATCGCAGGTATCAGGAAGTCATGCTGCAATACCGCTGCGCACTGAAAGCACTTGAAAGCAGGTTGGAAATTCTGAACGAAGAGTTTTCATTGCAGCATGATCGCAATCCGATAGAAAGTATGAAAAGCCGCTTGAAGTCGCCGTCCAGCATTATGAATAAGATGCAGAAGCGCGGACTTTCTCTGGATTTTCCGACCATGCAGGCAAATATCATGGATATTGCCGGTGTGCGTGTGATCTGCTCTTTCGAGGAGGATGTGTTCTTTTTGGCAAAGTGCTTAAAAGAACAGTCTGACATTGAAATTATCACAGAGAAAGATTATATTTCACACCCTAAGCCAAATGGCTATCGCAGTCTGCACCTGACGATCCGGCTGCCGGTATTCTTTGCGGAAAAAGAGATCCATGTGCCGGTGGAGATACAACTCCGTACAATCGCTATGGACTTCTGGGCAAGCCTTGAGCATACCATCCGCTATAAGAAAAACTTGCCGATAAATGCTGAAGTCGAAACTGAACTGAAAGAGTGCGCCGATTCCAGCAGAGAGTGGGATGGTAAAATGGAGCATCTACTGCACATCCTAACTTAATATGCACTGAATCAAGGCTCAAAAAAAGCCCCGCAGCAGGGGGGGAAAATTATAGATTATTTTATCATGCCGATCATTCTGGGGAGACAGTAGAAAGATTTCCATTGTTATTGACATGATGTGCGTTACAGAGTAAAGTATTCATCAAGACTGATTCGCAATAAAGAATATCATGGTCGTTCCGTGATCGAGGTCGTTATGATAAAAGGAAATGTAAAAATAGATCACAAAAATCTCATCAGCATCCTGCAAAGCTGCCTTGTGCTGATTTTGGTGATCCTTGTCGCTCTGATGATGGTCGAGATCGGCAACCTGAAGGGCACGGCCCGCGTCATCAATTATGCCGGGCTGGTGCGCGGAGACACGCAGCGGGCGGTAAAGCTGGAGATCACAGGCACCCGAAACGATGAGTTGATCGCGTATTTAGACGATATTTTAAGCGATCTGACATCCGGGGATGGGCACTACGAATTGGTAAAGCTCAAGGACGCGGCCTATCAGGAAAGGCTGGACATCCAGCGTGCCTACTGGGAGCGGCTCAAGGCGGAGGTCGCGGCGGCCAGACAGCGTGGATATGAGAACACCCAAATCGTTGCCATGAGCGAGACCTATTTTGAAATGGCAGACGAAACGGTGTCTGCCGCGGAACACTATTCAGAAAAGATCGCCATGAAGATCCGCACTATTGAGATCCTCTCGGCACTGGATATGCTGTGCCTGGTGATCCTGGTCATGCTCCAGACCGCCATGGCACTGAAAATGGCCCGGAAAAACCAACTGCTGGAGCAGAAGGCATACATCGACATCCATACCGGCCTGCCCAACAAAGGCTCCTGCGAGGAGCTTCTCAACAACAGGGAAATTCTCCGGGAGCCTACGGCCTGCGTCATATTTGACCTGAACAATCTGAAAACCGTCAACGATACGATGGGTCATTCGGCGGGTGACCAACTGATCCTGAGCTTTGCCCGGCTTTTACGCCGGGTGATCCCGGAAAAGCATTTCGTGGGCAGATACGGCGGCGACGAATTTATGGCGGTCATTTACCATACGGACCGGCAGGAGGTGGAGGGCATACTGGACAGTCTGCGCAGGGAAGCCGACGCTGCAAACCGTGACGGCAATCAGCTTCCTCTCAGCTACGCCTACGGTTGGGCGATCTCCGCCGATTATGAAGGCTGCGTCATGCAAACGCTGCTGGACAAGGCCGACTATTGCATGTACGAAAATAAGCGGGCCTACTACGCCACCCACGACCGGAGAGCGCCCAGGTCATAAGGCTCTTTTCAAACGAAAAACAGCAAGAACGAATTCGTTGCCACTATTGCGAAAAAAGCCTGGCCTGACGAAGAAAGGACAGGGAGGCGGCACTGAACGTCCACATCGCAGTTGTGATGGAGGTACTGAAGGCTGGTGGCAGCGTGCAGTTCATCTTATTCAGTGCACATTAACTTAATTCGTCGAATATAAAATGAAAAGCACGCACTTTATTGCTTGTTTCGGTTGGATGGCTTAGGCTTGTCAGGGATCGCCTCATCCGCCTTGGATGGGCGACCCCTGCGAGCCCCAACCAATTTCTCCGCTTTCTGGTTTTCAGGCATAGTCTTTTCTGCTTTCGGCGGACTGCCACGGCACAGCTTTTTCGGCTTCTATAATTGGAAGGAACATGGCTTTTCGCTGAATGGAAGGCGAAACTGACCCAAATCGGGGCGGTCTGTATTATTGCAATAATCATTTCAAAATTATCTTGACAAAATTTATCGAGATTGATATGATGGCAGTACAAGCAAGCGAAAAGAGGATGCGGGACATGATCATCACCAAAGAGACGGACTACGCGCTGCGCATTTTGCGGGTGCTGCTGGACGGGGAGAAGCATTCGGTGGCCGAGATGTCGGAAACGGAATTGATCCCCAATCAGTTTGCCTACCAGATTCTGCGCAAGCTCTCCGCCGGCAATTTGGTGCGGGTGAGCCGCGGCGCTCTCGGCGGCTGCGAACTGTCCTGCGATCTGGACGCGACCTCCCTCTACGATCTCATGGGGGTCGTGGGGGAGCGGGGCATCCTGTGCGCCTGCATGGAGCCGGGATATGAATGCCGCTGGCAGGACAAGCATGGGCGGTGCGCCATCCACTGTCAGCTGGCGGCCTTACAGCGAAAGCAGGACGAGGCGTTCTGTGCCGTGAGCCTGCGCAGGCTGCTGACCGGCGGATCCGATCCCCAAGATACAAGCGAGCTGTATAATTTTAAGAGGAGGTACCCGTATGCTGTTTCAAACCACGGCGGCGCACGAAGAGCTGCGCGCGAAGATCCGGAGTTTTGCGGAGGAGGAGATCAAGCCCCTCGCATTTTTAATGGATCAGAACAATGAGTTTCCCGAGGAGGCTGTCAAGAAGCTGGGTAAGCTGGGCTGGATGGGCATTCCCTTCCCCAAGGAGTACGGCGGTGCCGGTCTGGACGCCCTGAGCTACGCCATCGCGGTGGAGGAGCTGGCCCGTGTGGACGGCGGCGCGGGCGTGATCCTCTCGGCCCACGTCTCCCTCGGCTCATGGCCTATTTTCGCCTACGGCACCGAGGAGCAGAAGAAGAAATATCTGGTCCCGCTGGCCAAGGGCGAGAAGATCGGCGCCTTCGGTCTCACGGAGCCCAACGCCGGATCCGACGCCGGCGGCACGGAGACCACGGCGCTGGATAAGGGGGACTACTACCTCCTCAACGGCGGCAAGATCTTCATTACCAACGCCCCTAAGGCGGACACCTATGTGGTTTTCGCCGTCACCACGCCGGACATCGGCACCCGGGGCATCTCCGCTTTCATCGTGGAGAAGGGCTGGAAGGGCTTTGAGTTCGGCGACCACTATGACAAGATGGGTATTCGCTCCTCCTCCACGGCGGAGCTGATCTTCAACGACGTGAAGGTCCCCAAGGAAAACCTGTTGGGCAAGGAGGGCGAGGGCTTCAAGATCGCCATGTCCACGCTGGACGGCGGACGCATCGGCATCGCCGCGCAGGCGCTGGGCATCGCCCAGGGCGCGTTTGAGCACGCGTTGAGCTATTCCAAGGAGCGCGTCCAGTTCGGCAAGCCCATCGCGGCCCAGCAGAGCATCGCCTTCAAGCTGGCGGATATGGCAACCAAGCTGCGCTGCGCCCGGTTCCTCATCTACTCCGCGGCGGAGCTGAAGGAGCAGCACGCGCCTTACGGCATGGAGTCCGCCATGGCGAAGATGTACGCCTCGGACATCGCGCTGGAGGTCACCAACGATGCCTTGCAGATCCACGGCGGCAGCGGCTTCCTCAAGGGCATGGAGGTGGAACGGGCCTACCGCGACGCCAAGATCACCACCATCTACGAGGGCACCAACGAGATTCAGCGGGTGGTCATCGCCTCCCATCTCATCGGCAGGCTGGGCAAGAGCTCCGGCGGCGAGAGCCGTTCGGCGGCCAAGAAACCCGCGCCCATCACCGGCATTCGCAAAAAGACCATCTTCCGGGAGGGGGATGCTGCCCAGCAGGTGGCCGACCTTGTGGCGGCGCTGAAGAAGGATGGTCACGACTTCTCCGTGGGCATCCCCATGGATACGCCCATCCCGCAGGCGGAGCGGGTGGTCTCCGCGGGCAAGGGCATCGGGGAGAAAAAGAACATGAAACTGGTAGAGGCGCTGGCTAAGGCCGCCGGCGCGGCCATCGGTTCTTCCCGCCCTGTGGCGGAGACCCTCAAATATCTGCCGCTGAACCGCTATGTGGGTATGTCCGGTCAGAAGTTCACCGGCAATCTGTACATCGCCTGCGGCATCTCCGGCGCATCCCAGCACCTTAAGGGCATCAAGGACGCCTCCACCATCGTGGCCATCAATAAGAACGGTAACGCGCCTATCTTCAAGAACTGCGACTACGGCATCGTGGGCGATGTGGAGGAGATCCTGCCCCTGCTCACTGCCGCGCTGGATAGCGGCGAAAAGCTGCCCGCGCCGCCCATGGTAAAGATGAAGCGGCCCACGCCGCCGAAGCCCGCCCCCATCGGCGACCGCTACGTCTGCAGCGGCTGCGGCTACGAGTATGTGCCGGAGTTGGGCGACGAGGACGGCGAGATCGCGCCCGGTACGCTCTTTGAGCAGCTTCCCGCCGAGTGGGTGTGTCCCGAGTGCGCGGAGACGAAGGACCAATTTGTAAAGGCTTGAGCCGTGAAGGAGGTAAGATAAGATGTATTGCGTGCGTAAAGTAACGAACGACCTCTACTGGGTGGGCGCCAACGACCATCGCCTGGCCCTGTTTGAAAACTGCTTTCCCATTCCCCGGGGCGTAACCTACAACGCCTACTGCCTGCTGGATGAAAAGACGGTGCTCTTTGACACGGTGGACTGGTCTGCCTGCCGCCAGCTTTTGGAAAATCTGGCGTATGTGCTGGATGGCCGCGAGCTGGACTACCTGCTGGTCAACCATCTGGAGCCGGATCACGCCGCCTGCATCGAGGAGATCCTGCTGCGCCATCCCAAGGTGAAACTGATCTCCAACGAGAAGGCATTCATGCTCATGCGGCAGTTCGGCTTCCATGTGGACGGACATGAGTGCATCGAGGTGAAGGAGGGCGACACCTTCTCCTTCGGCAAGCACACCGTCACCTTTGTGGGCGCGCCTATGGTTCACTGGCCGGAGGCCATGGTGACCCTCGACGTCACCGACGGCGTCCTCTTTTCCGCCGACGCCTTCGGCACCTTCGGCGCGCTGGACGGCAAGCTGTTCGCCGACGAGGTGGACTTCGAGCGGGACTGGCTGGACGACGCCCGCCGCTACCTCACCAACATCGTGGGCAAGTACGGCCCCCACATCCAGCTCCTGCTGAAAAAGGCTGGCGGCGTTTTGGATCAGATCAAGTACATCTGCCCGCTCCACGGCCCCGTGTGGCGCAAGGATCTGGGCTGGTTCATCGAAAAGTACGACACATGGAGCCGCTATGCCCCTGAGACCCAGGGCGTGCTCATCGTCTACGCCTCTATGTACGGCAACACGGAGAACGCGGCGCAGGCGCTGGCGGCGTCGCTCTGCGATAAGGGCATGAGCAAGGTGGCGATGTACGATGTGTCCTCCACTCATGTCTCCCAGCTGATCTCCGAGGCGTTTAAGTACAGTCACATTGTCCTGGCCTCTGTGACCTACAACCTCGGCATCTACCCCGCCATGCATGACTTCCTCATGGATATGAAGGCACTGAATCTGCAAAACCGCACCTTTGCCATCATTGAAAACGGCTCATGGGCGGTGAAGTCCGGTGACCTCATGCAGAAATTCGTCAACAATGAGCTTAAGAACATGACGGTGCTCAACGAGCGGCTCAGCCTCGCCTCGTCCATGGGCACGGACAAGCGCACTGAGCTGGAAGCACTGGCGGACGCCATTCTGGAATCTATGAAGTAACTGGCAGGAAAGCCAAAACCAAGACAACAGACAACAAACAGCCCCGCCGCGTCGGCTGCAGAAAAACCGGCTTTCAAAAACAGAGCGGGCAAGCGTGATACTGCGCTTGCCCGCTCTTTGCCCAAAAGGACATGAGAAGTGACCGGAGAAGATGAGAGGATCGAAATGGAGATCAGAAAACGAAACGGGGAGTCTGTTCCCTTTCAACAGGAGAAAATTTTCAACGCCATGAAAAAGGCGTTTGACGGACAGGGCAAGGAGATCGGGAGCAGAGAGATGGATGAGATCCTCGCCACCGTTCTCAACAATCTCTCCGTCACAGTGCCGCTCACCGTAGAACGTGTGCAGGACGAGGTGGAGCGAACGCTCATGGAGCGCGGACACTATGAGGTGGCCAAGGCGTACATCCTCTACCGCGAAAAGCGGTCTGCGCTGCGCCGTGTCCGGCATACCATCGCGCGGACGGTGGGGGATGACTCGCTTGACGAGGTGCTGCGCCGCATCCAGATGGATTTTACCGAGGAAGTCTACTCCCTCGCGGCGCTTCAAATGAAGTTTGAGAGCTTCTGTCGCCCGGGCATGACGGAGGATGAGCGGGCTGAGGCACTGACCAAGGCAGCGGTAGAGCTGACTACGGCAGAGGCACCCAAGTGGGAGTTCATCGCGGCGCGGCTTCTGAACCACTCCTTTCGCTGTCGCAACGCACAGGAATGGGAGAGGCGCGGCATCGGCGACCTCTATGGCAGGCTTCGCTATCTGACGGATAAGGGACTCTACGGTGACTATATCCTTGCCCACTATACCCACGAGGAGATTGCCATGGCGGAGGACTTTCTCTGCCCGGAACGGGACGAGCTGTTCACCTACTCCGGCCTTGACCTGCTGCTCAAACGCTATGTGATCCAGACACGCAGCCGCGTGCCGCTGGAAACACCGCAGGAGATGTTTTTGGGTATCGCGCTGCATCTTGCTATGAACGAAGGCTCTGACCGCATGGGGTGGGTAAAACGCTTTTACGATATGCTCAGCCGTATGGAGGTCACGATGGCGACACCTACCATGTCCAACGCACGAAAGCCCTACCATCAGCTTTCAAGCTGCTTTGTGGACACTGTGCCGGACAGTCTGGACGGCATCTACCGCTCGCTGGACAACTTCGCAAAGGTCTCTAAATTCGGCGGTGGAATGGGGATGTACTTCGGTAAGGTGCGCGCTGCAGGCAGCACCATCCGCGGCTTTCAAGGGGCGGCGGGCGGTGTTATCCGCTGGATCCGGCTGGTCAACGACACCGCCGTGGCGGTGGATCAGTTGGGGATGCGGCAGGGCGCTGTGGCGGTTTACTTAGACGCATGGCACCGGGATCTGCCGGAATTCCTTCAACTGCGCACCAACAACGGCGACGACCGCATGAAGGCGCATGATGTGTTTCCCGCCGTGTGCTATCCGGATCTCTTCTGGCGACTGGCGGAGGAGAACATAGACGCGCCGTGGCATCTCATGTGTCCGCATGAGATCCTCACGGTCAAGGGCTATGCACTGGAGGATTACTGGGGTACGGAATGGGAGAAGCGGTATCTGGACTGCGTCAATGACCCGCGCATCGAAAAGCGCAGCGTCACCGTCAAGGACATCGTGCGGCTGGTGCTTCGCTCGGCAGTGGAGACCGGCACGCCCTTCGCCTTCAACCGCGACAGCGTAAATCGTATGAACCCAAACGGCCACACGGGAATGATCTATTGCTCCAATCTCTGCACGGAGATCGCGCAGAACATGGCACCCATCGAGCATATCAGCACTGAGGTGCACACGGAGAACGGCGACACAGTGGTAGTGACGGCCACACGCCCAGGTGAGTTTGTGGTCTGCAACCTGGCGAGTCTGTCTCTCGGTAATCTGCCGGTGGAGGACGAGGCCTATATGGAACGCACGGTGGAAACGGCCATCCGCGCACTGGATAATGTGATCGACCTCAACTTCTACCCGTTGGAATACGCGCGGCTTACCAATCAGAAGTACCGCAGCATCGGCCTGGGCGTCAGCGGCTACCACCACATGCTGGCAAAGCGCGGCATCCGCTGGGAGAGCGAGGAGCACCTTGCCTTCACCGACGCGGTGTTCGAGCACATCAACTACGCCGCCGTCAAGGCGGACGCAGCACTGGCACGGGAAAAGGGTCGTTACGCACTCTTTGAGGGCAGCGACTGGCAGACGGGCGCGTATTTTGAAAAGCGGGGTTATACCTCCGAAAAGTGGCAGGCGCTTGCGGAAACGGTGGCGGTGCAGGGAATGCGCAACGCCTATCTGCTGGCGGTCGCACCGACCTCCAGCACATCTATCCTCTCCGGCACGTCGGCGGGCATAGATCCAATTATGAAGAAATTCTTTTTAGAGGAAAAAAAGGGCAGCATGCTGCCCCGCGTTGCTCCGGAGCTTTCTATGGATACATGGTGGTACTATAAGGCGGCGCATCTGATCGACCAAAGCTGGTCGGTACGCGCCGCGGGCCTTCGCCAGAGACATATTGACCAGGCGCAGAGCATGAATCTCTATATCACCAATGACTATTCCATGCGTCAGGTGCTCAGACTGTATTTGGAGGCGTGGAGGGTCGGCGTCAAGACCATTTACTATGTCCGCAGCAAGGCCCTTGAGGTCGAGGACTGCGAAAGCTGCTCGTCATAAGGAGGATAGCATGACGGAACTGAAGAAAAAGCCCCTCTTTAACCCGGAGGGCGACCCTGATGTGCGCCTGCGGCGCATGATCGGCGGCAATACCACCAACCTCAACGACTTCAACAATATGAAGTACGCTTGGGTCAGCGACTGGTACCGGCAGGCCATGAACAACTTTTGGATCCCTGAGGAGATCAATCTCTCGCAGGATGTGAAGGACTATCCCCGCCTGCTGTCAGCCGAGCGCAGCGCCTACGATAAAATTCTGAGTTTTCTTGTCTTTTTGGATTCCATTCAGACAGCGAACCTGCCTAATATCGGCGCTTACATTACCGCCAACGAGGTCAATCTCTGCCTGTCCATTCAGGCGTTTCAGGAGTGTGTCCACTCACAGAGCTACAGCTATATGCTCGACACCATCTGCTCTCCTGTGGAGCGCAATGACATCCTCTACCAATGGAAAACGGACGAGCATCTGCTGCGCCGCAACACCTTCATTGGGGACTGCTACAACGAGTTTCAGGAGCGGAAGGACGCTCCCACGCTGCTGCGCGTGATGATGGCGAACTATATTTTGGAGGGCATCTATTTTTACAGCGGCTTTATGTTCTTCTACAATCTCTCCCGAAACGGGAAGATGCCCGGCTCGGCGCAGGAGATTCGCTACATAAACCGCGATGAGAACACGCACTTGTGGCTGTTCCGCAATATCATCACGGAGCTGCAAAAGGAGCAGCCGGAGTTGTTCACCGCCGAGAGCGTACATGCGCTGCGCGAGATGATGCATGAGGGCGTGGAGCAGGAGATCGCATGGGGGCATTATGTGATCGGCGACGACATCCCGGGGCTGAACCGGCAGATGATCAGCGATTACATCCGCTATCTCGGCAACCTCCGCTGGACGAGCCTTGGCTATCCCGCATTGTATCCAGGCTTTGAGAGCGAACCGGAGAGCATGGAATGGGTCAGCCAGTACGCCGACGCCAACATGGTCAAGACCGATTTCTTTGAGGCACGCAGTACCGCCTACGCCAAGAGCACTGCACTGATAGACGATTTATAAGAAAACCAAAGACATCAGAATAGGAGATACTACTATGAATTACAGCGCTATGATTCAAAATCGCAAATCCGTTCACGCATTCCGCGAGAAGGAAGTTCCGAGCGAGGCTATCGGCCAGCTCCGATCCTACTATGAAAAGACCTGCCCCCGTCTTGTCCCGGAGATTGCAACGGAGTTGATCGTCTTGGACAAGGATGCACAGCCGGCGCTGGAGAGCTCAGCGGGCTATAATCAATTTCTCATCGGAGCACCGCACTACCTGCTCCTTATGTCTGCCCCGCATTCCTATGCGGCCATCAACGCCGGCTACATGATGGAAGATCTCGTCCTCAAGCTGACTGAGTTGGACATTGACACCTGCTGGATGACCTTCACCGACAGCGACAAAATCAAAAAGGCACTTTCTCTCACCACCCCGTTAGAGGTGGCAGCAATCGTTGCCTTTGGCTACGGGGAAAAGACCGCAAAAAAGCTGCGGCTGAATATCCTAAGTATGTCTCAGATCGATGTGCGGGCCGAGCAGCAGTACTACGCGCCCAAAAAGGGCGTGCACGATTTGGTTCACATGGGGAGCTGGAGCAACAAGTCTGGGCTTGACGAGATGATGGACTTCTACGACGATATGCTCTGGCAGTCCTTCTACGCCGCTTCGCTCTCCCCCAGCTATCTCAACCGTCAGCCCTATGGCTTCCTTGTGCAGGATCACAGCATCTATTTGGTGCAGCAGGAGGATGCCTACACCGATAATTTGGATGCCGCATTGGATCTCGGTATTGTCATGCTCCACTTCTCCGCCGTCGCCTCCCAGTGGGCGGGGCAGGTACGCTGGGAACTTTCACCTGCTGCGCCCGACGGCCTGCCGGAAGGACTTCGCTCCGCTGCGGTGTACCACATGTAACGACTCTGGGGGAAGCAAGACAACGGCAAAATGCGCGACCGTCGACCCGCGGTTGAGCGTATGTTCCGTTAGAAAAGAAGAACCTATCAATCAGAGTCTGAGTAAGGAAAATAGGAGGTATTTTTTATATGGCTATCCAAACGGTAACAGATGCCATCCGCTATGTAGGGGTGGATGATAACACATTGGCACTCTTTGAAAACCAGTACCCCGTCCAGCCTATGGGAGTGAGCTACAACTCCTA